>JAAUYD010088380.1_pt1 | contig 24910 bp, 16 predicted proteins | sample 7278101 | NCBI WGS metagenome assembly JAAUYD01 (sample SAMN14350128, study PRJNA611818) | marine sediment metagenome | isolation source: surface marine sediment (0.6m) | place: French Polynesia: Moorea | collected 2018-08
AGACCGAGTTTTTAAGTGTCCTAACTGCGGTTTTGAGATTGACCGTGACTTGAATGCTTCGATAAATTTGATGAAGCTAGCATACGCTAATTAATATTAATAAATTGAGGGTGGCTCGCCCTTGAAAGCTTGTGGACGGATATGGCTTTGATGCTCCGGTTGAAACAGGAAGTAATGTCCGGCTTGTCCAGACTTTACAGAGCAGCTTATACTAAAAGTAAAAAATACAATAGCTAATATAGACATGATGACCGCACGAGAGCAAGCAATCGCTAAGATTCATCAAATTCCAGAGTCCTTAATTCAAGAGGTTAGCGATTTTATTGACTTCCTAGTATGGAAGCATAGCGGTAAAGAATCTTTAGTTATGGCTGAATTCTACTGAGTATCAAGAAATGGCTGACTCAGACTTTTCTAACTATTTATCAAATTTAGAAGATTATGAGAATCGCTTGGCTAACGGGGAAATTCAGTGGTAGATATTACAAAGCAAAATAGACATAAAAGTAGTCGAGTCTTTCAGAAGTTTTGTTTGTATTAGCTTATTTCCCCAGACAGACGTGTTACTAGACAAGCATTAGAACTGCGCACAAGATAGCATAATCATAGCCTGATATATGTGTAAGTACTTTTGTGGTTAAATATCAACTAGTAACTCCGCACAAATGCTGAAAATATCCAGGACTACATTGTTATAAAAAACATCAGAATTATGAGTTTTGACTACGACCTATTTGTGATTGGTGCTGGTTCTGGAGGTTTAGCAGCTTCCAAACGCGCTGCTAGCTACGGTGCAAAAGTGGCGATCGCCGAAAATGATTTAGTGGGGGGAACCTGTGTTATTCGTGGTTGCGTTCCCAAAAAACTCATGGTCTATGGTTCCCACTTCCCAGCATCATTTAAAAATGCAGTTGGGTACGGTTGGACGGTGGGTGAATCACAGCTAGACTGGGAAAAATTTATTACATCTATAGACAAGGAAGTAAGACGACTGTCGCAATTACATATCAGTTTCTTGGAAAAAGCAGGAGTAGAACTGATTCCTGGTCGTGCTACCTTTGTAGATCCCCACACCATCGAAATTGACGGACGCAAAGTTACAGCAGACAAAATTTTGATTGCTGCTGGTGGTCGTCCGGTGAAGCCAAATTTACCAGGAATGGAACATGCTATTACCTCCAGAGAAATATTTCACCTGAAGGAACAACCCAAGCATATCGCGATTATCGGTGCTGGTTATATTGGTGTGGAATTTGCTTGCATTATGCGCGGTTTGGGATGTGAGGTAACCCAAATTATCCGCAAGGATCTGATTCTTCGAGGTTTTGACCAGGATATCCGCAATGACATTCAAGCAGCAATGACAAAACATGGTATTAACATCATTCAGAATACTGTGGTGGAGTCAGTAGAGAAAGTACCAGAAGGATTAAAGTTAAATTTATCCGGTGAAAACTCAGAATCAATCATCGCTGATGTATTTTTAGCAGCTACAGGTAGAACTCCCAACGTTGAAGGACTAGGTTTAGACAATGCTGGGGTAGATTTAGTTGCTTCTTCCCTAGAAGGACCAGGATATAAGTCCACAAATGCAATCGCAGTTAACGAATACAGTCAAACTTCCCAACCCCATATTTTTGCTGTGGGTGATATTACGGATAGGATGAATTTAACACCAGTAGCCATTGGTGAAGGTCGTGCTTTTGCGGATAGTGAATTCGGTGAAAACCGCAGAGTGTTTAGTCATGAAGATATCGCCACCGCAGTATTTTCCACACCAGAAGCAGCTACTGTGGGGTTAACAGAAGCAGAAGCTCAGGAAAAATACACAGAAGAAGGAGTAAAAATTTATCGCACCCGTTTTCGTCCCATGTTCCATAGTTTGACAGGAGGGGACGAAAAAACAATGATGAAATTAGTGGTGGATAGCAATACTGACAAAGTTTTGGGCGCTCACATGGTTGGAGAGGGTGCCGCCGAAATCATTCAAGGAGTGGCGATCGCCGTCAAAATGGGAGCCACAAAGAAAGATTTTGATGCTACAGTCGGTATCCATCCCACCGCAGCCGAAGAATTTGTTACCATGCGGTAATTACCATTCGTAGGGGCGCAATGCTTGCGCCCAGCAGACGCGCAGTAGGGGCTACAAAGCTTACGCCCAGCAGACGCGCAGTAGGGGTTATAAAGCTTGCGCCCAGCAGACGCGCAGTAGGGGCTACAAAGCTTGCGCCCAGCAGACGCGCAGTAGGGGCTACAAAGCTTGCGCCCAGCAGACGCGCAGTAGGGGCTATAAAGCTTGCACCCAGCAGACGCGCAGTAGGGGCTACAAAGCTTGCGCCCAGCAGACGCGCAGTAGGGGCTACAAAGCTTGCGCCCAAAAGACTTAGTCGAGAAGAAACCCGGTTTCTACCAAGAACAGTTGTATGCAATACATCTACCTCCACGGTTTTGCATCTAGCCCCAATTCTGCCAAAGCTCGTTATATAGGCGATCGCTTTACAGAAAGTCAGAAAAAGCTGATAATTCCGGATTTAAATTATGGGGATTTTTCTGAGTTAACAATTTCACGGCAACTTGAGCAAGTAAAGAATGAATTTTCCCCTGATGCTGCACCAGTAACTCTGATTGGTTCTAGTTTGGGTGGCTTAACGGCTGCCCATCTAGGGCAAAAATACCCCCAAGTGCAACGCCTTGTATTATTAGCCCCTGCTTTTGGGTTTTTATCCCATTGGTTACCCCAGTTAGGAGATGAAGCAATACAACAATGGCAGGAGGAAAAGTATCTTATGGTTGATCACTATGGAGAACAGAGGCAACTACCCCTAAGTTACAATTTCGTCACAGATGCGGCTAAATATAAAGAGGATGTGCTACAACGTCCCATTCCCACACTGATATTGCATGGTAAAGAAGATGAAGTGATTCCAATTCAAGCCAGTCAAGAATTTGCCAGGTATCGTCCTTGGGTAGAATTAGTGGAACTAAATAGCGATCACAGTTTGGGGAATGTTATGCCAGAAATTTGGCAGGCACTTAAACTCTTTTGTCAGATACCCTAAGACTGTATAATTATTTTTTCTCACACTAATCAATTCCATTTATCATTCCCTATTCCCAGTTCCCTATTTTTAAATCGGAATGCTTCCTTTCATCCGCTCAGATTTAACCCAATTTACCGCCTACAAACCCCACCCCAGTAGCGATACAGCCGCAGCAGTTCCCACAGAGTTGGATCGCGTAGATACCAATGAAAGTCCTTACGATTTGCCACCCCAGTTAAAAGAAAAACTGGCATGGACTTATCAAGAATTAATTGAAAGCAATCGTTATCCTGATGGTGGACATGAGAAACTAAAACAAGCAATTGTTGAATATGTCCACGAATCAGCCAGCCTTTCTCATCCGCTGTTTACTATTGAGAACATTTCCGTTGGTAATGGTTCCGATGAATTAATTCGCTCTTTATTAATTGCCACTTGTCTGGGGAGAGAAGGCTCAATTTTGGTGGCTCAACCTACTTTCTCAATGTACGCTATTTTGGCGCAAACTTTAGGCATTTCTGTAGTTACAATCAACAGAGATAAAAGCAATTTTGCTATCGATCTCAAAGTCGCCCAAACAGCAATAGAAAATACTCAAAATCCTCCCATCCGGGCAGTTTTTGTAGTTCATCCCAATTCCCCCACCGCTAACCCCTTAACATCGGCAGAATTAGCATGGTTAAGGAGTTTACCAGAGCATATTTTAGTAGTAATTGATGAGGCTTACTTTGAATTTAGCCAGACTACCCTAGTGGGTGAATTGCTACAGCATCCCAACTGGGTGATACTGCGTACATTTTCTAAAGCCTTTCGGTTAGCAGGAATGCGCGTCGGTTATTGCATCGCTCATCCAGAGTTAATTGCCATCTTAGAAAAGGTTCGTTTACCTTATAATCTTCCTAGCTTCTCCATTGCAGCTGCATTAATTGCCCTAGAGGGTCGCCAACTCTTGCTAGAGTCAATTCCTCAAACCCTAGCGCAACGAGCCAAACTAATCGAAACCTTATCTCAAAATCCAGCCTTACAAGTCTGGGATAGTGCTGCAAACTTTATCTTTGTGCGTCTCCAAGCAAATAGCTGTGATTCCCAAGACGCTAACTTAAAAAATCTTCACCAAAAACTGAAAGAGAATGGCACCCTTGTACGGGAGATTAATGGAGGATTAAGAATTACTGTGGGCACACCTGAAGAAAACACCCGCACCCTCCAGAGAATACAAGCTACTTTAGCAAATTCTCATTTTTAGTTTTTAACTTTTATAATTCACTTTGTATCCACCTCGCTGTCGTCTAAACGACGTACTATTCCCACCGTTTGTGGTAACACACCTACCAAAAGAGCAAATGCTTCATCTGGCAATTGAGCAACTACTTCTGATGGAAAATTATATTGTTCAAACTGATCGAGAATTTTCTGAACGCGCTGTTGAGGAACCGGATTTTCTGTAATTTGTCTAATTAACCTAATCCATTGTCGCCTAATTAAATAAGCCTTTCGCCGATCCTCATGAGATTCGGGAGTTAATAAAGACAAATTACCTATAGGCAATGCCCATCGACAATCGCGATCGTAATCGCCGCCCACAGCTGCCCCAGGTCCCGCAAATTCTGCATGATATGCTTTAAAAATTATTAACCCATTGCGTCTACGACTATTGACAGTGAAAACCTTTCCACTGTGCAGCATATTCATCAGAAGATGCGAACCATCGGCACGCTCAGCATCATCTGGCATCACAAGATATTCAAAGATATTAGTCTGGTGGCAATAAGTTGATATCATAGCTGTCTGATAGCATAAACCTTTTGTGCTATCCATTTGTTTTCAAACTAGGAATAAAAAGGGTAATACTTGGCATTGATATATAGGACTATTGTTCTAACATCAAATATTTCTGCTTTTTACTAATTATCTATTAGGATCTATTTTTCACTTACAGGAAAAAGAATAGGTCTCCTTTGCTAAGTAATTTAGTATTAATATTCTATGAGATTTAGCTTGACTTGTCTCCAATTACACGAGGTTTTTTATTAAAGTTTTGATAAAGAACGAGATTTTGTTAACAAAGTTCTTGTAAGGAATTAAATAATCGGGGATCGTAATTATACTGAAATTATAATACTCGTATTTTTATATGACAAAAGTATTATGAATTAGACAGTAAAATCATCTCCCCTATGTATTTAAACTCATAACATTTTAAATCATATATATGTTTATCAAACAGCAAATAGTCATTTCCCATGGAGATAAGTAAATATATTAACAATTGCAAAATTTGCATAATGAAACAGGGTTATTAATTTTTACATTAATCTATAAAGTATTATATATATTTTTTTGAAGAAACATAGAGATGTGTGGTGTATATAGATACAACTTCAAATTTTTTACCATTGTGATTGTTAATTTTTGCAGAAAAAAGTTAGGTCATATCTTACACCAGAAACCGGGTTTATAAATGCTAGCATAGAATTTTAATAGGTAATTATTCCCTATAAACTAACAACTTGCACCAACTCTGATAAAACTAGGCAGAGCCTAGTTTCCCTTGGTTACCAGCGTCACGCTGGTAACGAGAACACACCCCTGGTTACCAGCGTGACGCTGGTAACGAGAACGCCTGCTAACGAGAACAACAGGCTCAGCCTGGTAAGGAGAAATAGGGACCTGTGGCTTTTATTAAGAATGGTGTAAGTTATGATTATAAACCTGGTTTTTCCACCCAGTTACAAGATGTGAATTCAGGAACATAGAAAGAATAATAAGAAACAATGACTAAAAAATGATAGCGCACTGCCCAAATTCCTGCTCGTCGCAATTTGACTGCAGTTAGGATGAGTAGAATAGGCAGTGCGCTCCTTTGGAGATTAACTCCTGTTTGTGATCATAAACAAAGGTGCTTACGTAAAAATATTTGTCGCGACCGTCCAAAAAGAAATGTATTCCAATGGGATTCGATTTTATGCACCCGATATCCCAGCTTGAAATAAAGTTCCTGTGCCCGATGATTATTTTCCAAAACATGGAGGTATAAGTCACAGAAACCCCAAGAATGAGCGATTTCCTCAGAAGCTTGAAGTAAACCGGAAGCTATACCCTGACGACGGTATTGTGGGTGAACAGCTAAATTAGACAAGTAAGGGAAACTTCTGCCAGCCTGTATCCAAGAATCGCTCAAACGCACCCCCATTTCCACAGTTCCAACTAACTGAGGCGTCACATCCGTACTAGTACCGTCCACCGCGACTAGACAAATATGATGGGGTGCACCTAATGTCAGACGATGCCTTAAATCTTCGTAAATGCCCAAACGTAGCAAGGGAAAAGTACATCGCCATATACCCTTTTGGGAGTGAAAGCTTTCGGCAATGATTTGGGAAACAGCAGTCAAATCAGCAGGTGTAGCCCCACGGATTGGAAATTGACAAGCAGGTGGCTTGGGGTTGGCTGTGACTGGCTGTTGGTGTAATGGATGAAAAAACCAGGGTGTCAAGGTTAGTTGAGTGTTGATTTGATGCAAAGAAAATCTTTTCAAATATCCTAAAACAGCATTAATGATATTACCTCCCTAAAAACTCTGTTGATGGCAAGTACTTGCTGGAGGGTGAGAGAAGGTATGTACCTGTCCCCTACCCCTGGGCAACAAATGATTCAAAAAACAGTACTTAAGCGGAAGCGATATGTAAGTGTCTAATAGTATACTTAGCTTCAACGATAGATTCATATTGTATTGTTGACTCTGCCATGATTACCACAAATAAAAATTTATTCAAAAGTGTTAGTGCAACTGCTGTGGCGGGAAAACTGAGTATGCAGCTGCAGTTGGATGTTGAAATCAGCCTTAAAAGCAGTGTATCTAAATTAAGCAGTAATTGTTGGAGGTAAAGCAAAATAGGATGAGCAAATTTCGATTATGTAAAACTCAAACCGACTCTCACAACTATTGGGGTGCAATCCTGGGAATGGCAATTAATACCCCTTCCTCAAGGGTGTAAACTTTTTTCAACTCAGCACTGATGAGAGAAACAGCCCCAAACATCGAATACATCTACCATTAACTAACTCATTTTATACTTACACATTCAGAATACTCTTTATCCGACTGCCGTTGAAGCAGGAAAACGGTGCATGAAATCTCAAACAAAAAAAATTAAACCAAAAATTTTGGTTGTCGATGATGAACCAGACAACCTCGACTTACTTTACCGTACCTTTTATCGAGAGTATAAGGTGTTACGAGCCTCTTCTGGACCAGCGGCATTAGATTTACTGGCTCAGGAAGGAGATGTGGCGGTGATCATCTCCGATCAGCGAATGCCAATGATGAGTGGTACGGAATTTTTGAGTCTTACAGCCACTCAGTATCCAGATATCATCCGGATTATCTTAACTGGCTACACCGATGTGGAAGACTTGGTGGAAGCTATCAACGCTGGTAAGGTATTTAAATATGTCACCAAGCCTTGGGAAGCGGATGAACTGACAGCATTGGTGCGCCAAGCTTTGGATACCCACAACGTCCTCAAAGCCCGTACCCGGGAACTTACCCGCACCCTGCGTCAAGAATCCCTGCTCAACACAATTACCAATACCATTCGTAGTGCCTTAGATTATCGGCAAATTTTGCAGACAATTGTAGATACTGTGGGGCATATGCTGGAGGTAGATGTCTGTCTTCTGCGTCCCTTCCAAGATGGATATTTGGTGGATGAAGGGTTTATTTATCAGGAAGCAGGGGAGGGAACCAAGACTTCTGTCCCCCTATCTGTTTTGACTCAAACTGTGTGGGAAACCCGGGAATTGCAGCTAATTCAGGATGTAGTTGCAGATGAGCGCATCCACGGTGATACTCCAGAACTTAAGGAAAGGGCTGCGGCTTTCTGTACTGCTAAGATTTGTTCTAGCTTGATAGTACCCCTAATTTGCCGCCAAGAATTAATGGCAGTGTTGGCACTACACCAGTGCGATCGCCAACGCTCTTGGGCAGAGGAGGAGGTACAATTGGTACAAATGCTGGCAGATCAAGCGGCTCTAGCTTTATCCCAAGCTTATGCCTACGAGCAAGTACGCGCCCTCGCCCAAAGAGAAGCATTAATTAATACAGTTACCAGCGCCATTCGTTCCAGCCTCGATCCCCAAGAAATATTTGCGGCAATTACCCAGCAATTAGGACAAGCTTTACAAGTAGATGCCTGCGTTTTATCCTTGTGGACTGAGGAGGATCAGTATGTCCAATGTGTTGGCTTATATGACAGTTCCCAAAATATAGAGATCAGCTCCCCACAATTACCACAATCTCAAGCACCAATTCAGGGGAATCCTATCTTGCAAGAAATGTTGCGGACACAGGAACCTGTAATTGTTGGTGATATGAATCGGGTTGATGAAGAAATCACTGGCTTTGATTTGCCCCTACGAGGTAGATCGCGATCGCTAATGGTGGTGCCGTTATTGGCAGATGGTAAAAGTATTGGTAGCATTACCCTACGGGAAGAAAATAAGGCTCGCCGTTGGAGTAACTCTGAAATTGAACTGGCAAAAGCAGTAGCCGCACAAGCAGCTATTGCCGTGCAGCAGTCTCGTTTGTACCATAAAACCCGGGAACAAGCGGAACGATTGCTAGAATTGGATAAGCAAAAAACGGAATTTTTTCAAAATATCTCCCACGAGTTCCGTACTCCCATCACCTTGATTCAAGGACCATTAGAATCAATGGTAGCTACAGGTGAGGGTTTATCTGCCGAACAAAGTGCGATCGCCCTGCGTAACTCCCGTCGTCTCCTGCAACTGGTTAATCAACTACTGGATGTACAACGCTTAGATGCCAATCGAATGCAGCCTAATTTCCGTCCCTGCAATTTAGTTGAATTTGTCAGCCAAATTGTTGAGTCCTTTCGCCCCTATTGCGAGAAAAAAGGTATACGTGTTATTACAGAAATAAATATCTGCCAAGAAGTATATTTAGATGTAGATAAATTCGATAAGGTGGTTTACAACCTGCTGTCGAATGCAATGAAATTTACCCCTGAAGGTGGCACTATTAGTATTAAAGTCCAAGGGTTAGGAGACCATTGCATATTGCAGGTAAAAGACACGGGGATTGGCATAGATGCTAAACAAATTCCTCACCTATTTGAGCGCTTTCGTCAAGCTGAAGGCTCAGAAAATCGCTCCTATGAGGGTACTGGTTTGGGTTTGGCTCTAGTGAAAGAACTTGTAGAAATGCACGGTGGAAAAGTGACCGTGGAATCAGTGTATGGAGAAGGTACAACCTTTAGTGTCTGGCTGATTCCAGGCTGTAGTCATCTACCCCCAGAGCGGGTACAACAAGGACGTGGTGAAGTAAATCTCAGTCGCGCTGCTGTGGAATTAGCAGATTTAGAATTGATAGAGGGGACTACAGATAAAATAGGAACTATTACCTCCGAATTATCACGGAATTCTGAAATTGAAAAACCAGCAGATGGAAGCGGGAATTTAATCTTAGTGGTAGACGATAACCCAGATTTACGAGCATATGTATCTAATATTTTACGTAATAATGGCTATCGGGTGCAAACCGCTCGTAATGGAGCTGAAGGCTTCCGCGTTGCTGGGGAAATAAAACCTTCCTTGATTGTTAGCGACTTGATGATGCCTATAGTATCCGGATTGGATATGATTCGCATGATTCGCAATGAAGATGGGTTAAGGGGAACCCCAATCATTTTACTCACAGCCAAAGTTGATGAGGAAACCCGGATTAGTGGTACAGAAAGAGGTGCAGATGCTTATTTAGCAAAGCCATTTAATGACCGGGAACTTTTAGCAGAAGTACGCAATCTCTTAGCATTGAAGGCAAATGAAAAGCGGGTTGTGGAATTAAATACTTATCTGACAGAATCAGTTTTACAGCGCTTTCTACCACAAGCATTGGTGCAAAAAGCTGCATCTGGAGATTTAGTGTTAGATTTAAGACCAGAACCACGTTTGATTACTATTTTATTTAGTGACATTGTTGGTTTTACCCAGCTATCAAATACTCTGAGGTCTCGCAAAGTCGCAGAATTACTCAATGAATATTTAGAAGTAATGACCAAAGCGGTATTTGATAATGGTGGAACCGTAGATAAATTTATGGGGGATGCTATTCTAGCTTTATTTGGCGCTCCAGAAGAACTAACACCAAACGAACAGGTACGTCGCGCCATTAAAACAGGACGAGCAATGCTGCGATCGCTAGAACAGTTAAACCAGTCCTGGCGAGAACAAGGTATATTTGATACAGATGGACGTGCTGGTCTTCAGTTTCGCTGCGGCATTCACCAAGGTACGGCAGTTGTAGGTATGTTTGGCAGTCGGGAACGTGCTGATTATACAGCTATTGGTCCAAGTGTGAACATAGCAGCTAGGTTGCAACAAGCAGCTACTCCCGGTGGTATACTCGTCTCAGCTGCGGTGGCAGATTATTTACAAGACGAAGAAATCACTAAGGGCATTCCTTTAGAATTAAAAGGGGTAGATGAAACAGTTTTGAGCTTTGCTGTTACACCAGAGGTAATGGCTAATCGCGCAGGCTAAGAGCAATGATGGATATATGACACAAGGGATTAGCAACAACTCCCAAATGACTACCAGATCATGGCGACGCAATACCGATTCACCTGGTATGTGGATTGCTGTGTTCAGCGGTTCCATTTCCTTGCACTTGTTAGCTTTGTTTTTGATGCATTCCTATGGTTTGACTGTTGCATCGATGAAACACTCAAGCAGGGTCATCCCGATTGAAGTTGTAAAAGTTCCCACCGTTGCTAAATCATCAACAGCTAAACCCGTTTCCCCAAAACAACCATCCACTAGTGTACCAAAGCCAAAGGTAGCACCAGATCCAAATGCTGCGGTAAAACCCACAATAGAACCAAATTTAGATGCAGATGCCTCAGATGCGATCGCCTCTGGTGATAATCAAAAAGCGAGTTCCCCGTCAGATAGGCTGACTAATAATTCTCAACCCCAAAAACAAGATTCTCAAAAGAAAACATCTCAAGAAAAAAAGGTGGAAGCAAAACCACCAGTAGTTCCTTATGATATTAACTCTGGTAGCACAATTGAACAGCCAAAGCCTACACCTCAAGAAACAAAACCAATTCCTACACCTCCAGTAGTAGAAAAACCAATTCCTACACCCCAACCCATACCTTCAATAGGAAAAAAACCAACTCCTACACCGCAGCCTATACCTCCAGTAAGTCCTGAACCAATTCCTACACCGCAGCCTATACCTCCAGTAAGTCCTGAACCAATTCCTACACCGCAGCCTATACCTCCAGTAAGTCCTGAACCAATTCCTACACCAAAACCAACTTCCCCCCCACCACCATTTGATGGTGATAATCCTGAAAAATCAGTATCGGTAGTCACCTGGAGTGCTTTACCTACAGAAGAAGCGATACAATATATAAATGATATACCTGATAATCTGGCTGCACCCATAGGTAGTACACAAAATAATTTAGACCCGGATATTCTGGCTAGTTATCCCTCCCTACAACCAGCGGAGATATTAGCCAGCTTGGTAATTAACAATCAGGGTAAATTTATAGAAGCTGGGGTTATTGAAATCAAAACAATAGCAGCAAAAACAGACAGAAGTACCTATAAGCAATTTGTCAACGATTACTTTAGTCAGCAAAGATTTATACCTGCTCGCAATAACGATGGTACACAACCAGAATTGAGTAATCTAATTGTGGAAGTGAAAATCCAACGTTAAAAACCACAACCCGTTTTACCTGATTCCATGAGGGTTGACTCTGAAAAATGATTGTGTTATTGTTATCTAGTTGCTAAATTGCGGGTGTAGTTTAGTGGTAAAACCTTAGCCTTCCAAGCTAATGATAGGGGTTCGATTCCCCTCACCCGCTTCCTAAGTGTTGACGGGTAGATTCTTTGGCTACTAAACGACACTGAATCGTGATTTGACTCATGACAGCAGTAAATAATTATGTCTAATAATCACATATTTGTTCTATAGATTGCTTCTGTAGAATCAATTTCATGCAGGAACAATTTTTTACGAGTAAACAAGCGGCTGATATGACTGGTTGTACCCTCCGTCAATTGCAGTATTGACGGGAGAAAGAGGTGATTGTACCTACTATCAGTGCTACAGGAACTGGACGTAGTATTTATTACTCAAAACAGAATTTGGTGGAACTGGCAGGGATGGCATATCTGCTGTCTGTGGGTTTAAGTTTTGACATTGCTAGTAATACCCTGGCAACGCTACAAGGAGAAGAACCGGAGTTGTTTACATCCGGGAAGGGTAAGCGATGGATGTTGGTGTGGAATGGGCAAAAATTAGAATTTGTGGAGTATAACCGTAAAATAGTGATGTCTGACGACAAGTCGCTTCGCGTCTACGCATATCTTGCACCTGCACCCTAGAAGGGTGAGGCTATACAAGCACTAGAGCGGCTTCCCGTTCCCCGAAGGGGTTCTCGAAGAGTAGGGTAGCCTGCCTACGCAGGCTAAAAACCCTGCTTTTTCCTGTTATTGATAATAATATATGTTTATTAATAACATTTAAGGTCAGTATTAATACTTTGGTGCAAGATGTCAGTCTACGCATCCCTGGATGAAGGTAAGGCAGTGATTCCAGTATGGTTAGATGTGATTTATCAGCAGTTAGTGGATAAAATTGCGAAGTAATATAGTTGCTAATACTACAAAACCCCGAACGGGAGGCTTTTAAGGAAAAAGTAGCTGAGGTTATTGCCATTGAAGCGGGTTTACATCCCAAAAGTGTTATAAAAGTCTTAAGATTCAGTCTGGAACTGAAATGAAAGGTATAGCGATCGCTTCCATTTTCTATCGAATTTTTCGCTAATAATGAGGAACTTGGTGGCAATTACAGGTTTAATAGAGGATTGAATGAAAAAAGCTAGTTAGCTTGAAGCTGCAACAGAAAGTAAATCTAATCAGGGGTTTTTGATGGCACGAACGGAAAAAGTAGGACAACTAGCCAGTTTTATTTGGAGTGTTGCAGACTTGCTGCGTGGGGATTATAAGCAAGCTGACTATGGTAAAGTCATACTCCCGTTTACGGTGCTACGAAGGTTGGATTGTGTTTTGGAACCAACTAAACAGGAAGTATTGGACTTCTACGAAAATAAAATTAAGTCCATGAATCTCAAGAATCCTGAGCCTTTACTGAATCAAAAAGCTGGGGTTCCGTTTCACAATATTAGTCGTTTTACTTTTGGGGAATTAGCACAAGATGCTGATGATGTTGCTCCTAATTTAAAGAATTTTATTAATGGTTTTTCTGTCGCTGGACGAGAAATTATTGATTATTTCAATTTTAATGACCAAATTGTTCGTTTAGATGAAGCAAATTTACTATTCTTGGTGGTTAAGCGATTTGCAGAAGTAGATTTGCATCCAAATGTAGTATCAAATATGGAAATGGGTTATGTTTTTGAAGAGTTAATTCGTAAATTTTCTGAATTATCAAATGAAACTGCTGGGGAACATTTTACACCCCGTGAAGTTATCAGATTAATGGTCAATTTGTTGTTTATTAATGACCGAGATATTCTCACACAAAAGGGAATTGTGAAAACGATTTATGACCCTGCTTGTGGAACTGGTGGGATGTTAACAATTGCAGAAGAATACATTAAAGAACTGAATGCTGATGCTAAACCTGTAGTTTTTGGGCAGGAAATTAATCCTGAATCCTATGCTATTTGTAAATCAGATATGTTAATTAAGGGGCAGGATGTCAGCAATATAAAGTTTGGTAATACTTTTACTACTGATGGTTTAACGGGCGAAACTTTTGATTATATGCTCTCAAATCCTCCTTTTGGGGTGGAGTGGAAGAAAGTACAAACCCACGTGAAAACAGAGCATGAAAAGAAGGGATTTGATGGGCGTTTTGGTGCAGGTTTACCGCGAATTTCTGATGGTTCTTTTTTGTTCCTGCAACACATGATTTCTAAGATGAAGCGGGATAATGGCGGTTCCCGAATTGCAATTGTTTTTAATGGTTCACCGTTGTTTTCTGGTAATGCAGGAAGTGGGGAAAGTGAGATTCGCAAGTGGATTATTGAAAATGATTTATTAGAAGCAATTGTGGCTTTGCCTGACCAATTATTTTATAACACTGGTATTTATACATATATTTGGATTCTGACTAATAATAAAGCACCGGAACGTAAAGGGAAAATTCAATTGGTGAATGGGATTCACTTTTATAAAAAAATGAGTCGTAGTTTGGGGAATAAGCGCAACGAAATTGGTGATGGAGAAGATAATAAACCTAATCATATTCAGGAAATTACTCAGATTTATGGTGATTTTCAACATGATGGGACACGGAAACTGGAAATAGATGGGAAAGAGAAAGATGTAATTGTGAGTAAGATTTTTGATAATGAAGATTTTGGATATTGGCGAATTACAGTAGAACGTCCGTTACGCTTAAATTTTCAAGTTAGTGAGGAACGTATTACCAAGTTAGAAAATGAAACGGCATTTTTGAAGTTAGCTGAGTCTAAAAAACGGGGTAGTGCTGCACTAGAAGAAATTGAAGCGGGGAAAAAGTTACAGGATGAAATTAAGGCTGCTTTACAAAGTTTGGGAGATAAAATTTACAAAAATCGGGATACATTTGAAAAGGATATGAATAAGGCTTTGAAAGCGGTAAATGGGAAAGTTTCAGCCCCAGTGAAGAAAGGGATTTTAAATGCCTTAAGTGAACGGGATGAAACGGCTGATATTTGCACTGATAAGGATGGAAATTGGGAAGCAGATGCAGATTTACGGGACTATGAAAATGTCAAGTTGAAGGATGATATTCATGAGTATATGAAGGAGGAAGTTTTACCCCATGTACCGGATGCTTGGGTTGATGAGAGTAAGACGAAGGTGGGGTATGAGATTCCGTTTACGCGGCAATTTTATGAGTATGTACCACCAAGGGATTTGGAAGAAATTGAGAAGGAAATTAAGGAGTTAGAAGAGGAAATTCGAGGAATGTTGGAGGAGGTGATTTAATGACAGATATCTCGGCATTATTTGACTTTTCAACTATTAGATTATCTTTCATAGCTGATGTGATTGATCCTCAACCTGACCATAGGGCACCTGCGTTAGCAGATAGAAAAGGATATCCATATGTTGGTATTCGAGATATAAATCCCGATGGCAGTATTAATATTGAGACAGCTAGAAAAGTTGAATTGGAAGCTGTTAAGAAACAAGAACAGTCTTTCAAATTAATTTCAGGAGACATCGTTTTTTGCAAAGTTGGTACTTTAGGATCACCAAAGCGAATTCAACCTATTCCTCAGATAGCTCTGTCTGCTACCTTGGTACTAATTAAACCAAAGCCTATAGTTGATTCACAATTTCTTTACTATGCTTTAGATTCAAATCCTGTAATAAATCAATGTCAAATAGAAGCTACTGGTTCCACTAGACAAGCTTTAGGAATTCAGCAAATTAGACGTTTTGATGTTCCTTTTGTTTCACTTGATAAACAAAAAAACATCGCCACTTTTCTAGATCGCAAAACAGCTGCAATTGATGCGCTGATTGCTAAAAAACAAAGGCTGATAGAACTCCTAGAAGAAAAGCGTACATCCCTAATCAATCACGCTGTCACCAAAGGACTAAATCCCAACGTTGAGATGAAAGATTCTGGTGTTCCTTGGATTGGGGAAATTCCGAAGCATTGGGGGGTAACCCGCTTAGGTTTTCTTTCCACTAATATTCAAACGGGACCTTTCGGCAGTCAGCTACACGCTTCGGACTATATAGAAAATGGAATTCCTGTTGTTAATCCTATTAATCTTCAAAACAGAAATATAGTTGCCGACTATCAGAAAACAGTTAATCAGGAAATGGCAATTCAATTGAACAGACACAAATTATTAATTGGAGATTTAGTGTTTGCAAGACGCGGGGAATTGGGACGCTGTGAAGTTGTTGATAAGAATAGCAATGGTTGGTTGTGTGGTACAGGATGTATCCGAGTGCGTATCAATAAAAGAAAAGCTGACCCAGATTATCTTAATTTATTTATAAGTATTCCTTGGGTTAGTTCTTGGCTATCTTTACAATCAGTGGGTTCAACAATAGACAATCTAAATACTGAAATAATTTCAATGCTACCTATTATTTTACCGCCAAAAGAAGAACAAATAGAAATACTTAGACATATTGAGTTAAAAAAATATTTGTTTGATAAATTGATTATAACTATTGATAGACAAATCGAAAAGCTCCAAGAATATCGCCAATCTCTCATCACAGCAGCAGTAACAGGTAAAATCAATATCAACGAGGAGGAAATTGCATGACTCTTTGTGCTGCTTGGATTAGAGAAAAAAATAATATAGAAGAATTAATTTTTGCTACCGATAGTTCCTTAACAGGAGGTGAAAAATGGAATCAAGGTATTAAATTATTTGAATTACCCCGACCTGATTGTTTAATCTGCTTTGCTGGTAGTACAGCTCGCGCTTATCCGTTAATATTAAATCTCATTTCTTCAATTAAACTCAGCAAGCGACTCCAAAGCACCCATACCGATATTGAGGAAGTATTAAATTATTTATCTTCTCTATTTACCTCATTAGTGCAAACAATTGTTAATGAAATTTCTGGTTCAGATATTCATTATTTAAGAGCAGAAGCAAAGTTTCTCTTCGGTGGTTGGAGTTGGATACAAAGCCGTTTTCGTATTTGGGAACTCTCCTACTCTAAGGATGCTGAAGGATTCGTATTTCAAGAATATACTGATGAGTCAAGCAAAACCAGAATATATACTTTTATGGGCGAACCAGAAAAACTAATAGAAGAAGCTTCTATAAGATATAAACAGGAAATTTTTGAAAATGATAAATTCGACGATAAGTTAGATATGGAACCGTTAAAAATACTGATTGAAATGGCGAGAGATAAATCAATCAGGGAAGTTGACGGAGCTATTCAAATTGGTAAAATATATAAATCGGGAGCCTCAGAGTTTTTTGGTATTTATTGGAAATCAATTCAAGAAAAACCCCACTTCCAAGGACGTGCATTTGATTTCCATAATAAACCAGATGTTCGTTATTTTGACCCAGATACATTAACTATTATTGAAGATAAACTACCAAATATTATTGAAGATTTGAGCCAATTTAACCATCTGGACGATTTTAAATTTATCTCTTCTTGTTATGAAAACGGTTGTTTAAAAGAAAATATTTCTGAAAACGAGCGCGAAAAACTAATTAATGTATTTCGTGAAGCAGCTTATCAGTCTTGGATAGATAATTTAAAAACTGTGGGAGCTACAGAACATGACCAGCAAAACCAATGAAAAAGCTTTTGAAACTGCAATTATTGATTTTTTAATTAATCATGGAGGTTATCAATTAGGAAATGCTGATAATTTTAGCCGGGAATTAGCTTTTGATAAACCCACCATCTTAGAATTTATTCAAAATTCCCAGCCAGAAGCATGGCAACAACTTTCAGAAATTCATGGCTTACTGGTAGAATCAAAATTTATTCAACGACTATACAAAGAATTAGAATTCCGGGGTATGTTAGATGTACTCCGTTATGGAATTATCGATTATGGTGTGCGCTTCAAACTCGCCTATTTTAAACCTGCAAGTGGTCTAAATCCCGATACTTTAGCACTATATAATCAAAATATCCTTACCATCACACGCCAAGTTTATTACAGTACTAAAAACAATAATTCCGTTGACTTGGTATTAAGCATCAATGGTTTACCTGTCGCTACCGTAGAACTGAAAAATCAATTTACCGGACAAGAAGTTAAAGACGCTAAATATCAATACACAACAGACAGAGATAACCGAGAACTATTATTTCAATTTAAACGACGTGCATTAGTACATTTTGCCGTAGATCCTGATGAAGCTTGGATGACTACCCGTATTGAAGGTAAGAATACTCGTTTTCTTCCCTTTAATCAAGGTTATAACAAAGGAGCAGGGAACCCACCCAATCCTAATGGTTATAAAACTGCTTATTTATGGGAAGAAATTTGGACTAAAGATAGTTGGTTAGATATCATCGCACGCTTTTTACATCTAGAACAAGATACTATCAAACTCAATGGTAAATCTGCCAAAAAAGAAAACCTGATATTTCCTCGTTTCCACCAATTAGATGTAGTCCGCAAACTCACAAATGATGCTAAAACTAAAGGAGCAGGACATAATTATTTAATCCAACATTCTGCGGGAAGTGGTAAAAGTAATTCTATCGCTTGGTTAGCTTACCAACTTGCAAGTTTATATAATCAGGAAGATAAACGGGTTTTTGATTCTGTTATAGTCGTCACCGATAGAAAAGTATTAGATCAACAACTCCAAGAAACTATTTATCAATTTGAACATAAACAAGGAGTTGTGGAAAAAATCAATAAAGACTCTTCCCAATTAGCTCAAGCTTTAGCTTCTGGGACAAATATTATTATTACCACCTTACAAAAATTTCCTTTCGTCCTCGATAAAATTAGCAATCTTCCTCAACGTAATTACGCTTTAATTGTAGATGAAGCTCATAGTTCTCAGGGTGGAGAAACCACCAAAAAAATGAAAGAAGTCCTCACCATCACTGATTTAAGTCGTGCTGCAACAGAAGATAGTGAAAGTGAAACAAATGGGGATGAAGATACAGAAGATAATATCAGAAAATCCATGTTAGCTCGTGGTCAACAGCCAAACTTGAGCTTCTTTGCATTTACAGCTACTCCCAAACCAAAAACCCTAGAAGTATTCGGAAAAATTAATCACCAAGGACAACCAGAACCCTTTCATTTATATTCTATGCGTCAAGCCATAGAAGAAGGTTTCATTATGGATGTCTTGCAAAATTACACCACCTATAAAACCTACTTCCAACTAACCAAAGCCATAGAAAATGACCCCAAAATTAATAAAAAGAAAGCTAGTCGTGCTATAGCTAGATTTTTATCCCTTCATCCCCATAATTTAGCGCAGAAAACAGAAGTAATGGTAGAACATTTTCGCCAATGCGTCATGCATAAAATTGGTGGAAAAGCCAAAGCTATCTTAGTTACAGCTTCTCGTCCCCATGTAATTCGCTACCAAGAAGAATTCGACAATTATTTAAAAAGTAAAGGTTATACAGATATCAGAACCTTAGTAGCTTTTACTGCATTTACAGATAGAGAAACAGGGATTAAATATACAGAAACAGAAATCAACGGTTTTGGCGAAAGGGAACTACCAGAAAAATTTGAAACCGAGTACCAACTTTTAATAGTTGCAGATAAATACCAAACAGGTTTTGACCAACCCTTATTACATACTATGTATGTAGATAAAAAACTATCAGGAGTAAAAGCAGTACAAACCCTATCTCGCTTAAATCGTATTTGTCCAGGGAAAGAAGACACCTTTATTTTAGACTTCGCCAACGAAGAAACAGATATACTAGAAGCATTTCAACCTTACTATGAAAAAACAATTCTCGAATCAACCACCGGCCCAAATCAACTGTATGATTTAAAAAATAGATTAGATAGTTATCAACTAATTTTATCTCAAGAAATAGATGAATTTGCCAAAGTATTTTTTAAATCTCCAGAGAGAGCCAGTAAACGAGACCATAGTCAACTTCATAGGATTGTTGATGCTGCTGTAGAACGTTTTAAAGACTTACAGGAAGAACAACAAGACGACTTTAAAAATACCTTGAACGCATTTATCAGATTATATGCATTTCTAGCGCAAATTATGCCGTTTACAGATGAAGAATTAGAAAAATTATATGCTTATGTGCGTCTTCTACAAACCAAATTACCAAAACGCATTCAAAGCGAAATATTTCAACTTACTGATGAAGTTGCACTAGAATACTATCGATTACAAAAAATTCGAGAAGGTCGAATCGTTCTAGAAAAAAATGCTCAAACTTCACTACAACCCATCCAACAAGCTGGCATACCCAGAGAAAAGGAAGAGCAAGCAAAGCTTTCAGAAATTATTGATATTTTGAATAAAAAATTCAGTACAGAATTTACAGAAGCAGATAAATACTTTTTTAGCCAAATTGAAGAATCATTAGTAGAAAATGAAAAATTAGCACAACAAGCTAAAACTAACTCCATGCAGAACTTTAAATATGGCTTTGAGGAGATATTTTTAAGCAAGCTAATTGAGCGAATGGAGTTAAACCAAGATATTTTTACAAAAATTATCGATGATAGAGAATTTGGTGATGCGGTGAAAGATTGGGTTTTAAGAAAGGTATATAACAGGTTGACACAATAGTGAGAGTGTTCTGGTTCACTATCAACAGATGCTGTTTCTACTTCCTCCTCCATTTCTACAGGTAAAGGTTCCTTGGCTTTTTTGAGTTCAGCTTGTTCTACTTTTTGGCGTTCTTTTTTAGTCTTCTTTTTGGTAACAAAAGTTTCTTAGAGGACATTTATTGTGTCAATTTTGGTAAAGTTTTCAACGAAATTCCTTTTCTAATAAGGGACAGGTAATTTGTCAAAATACCAAAAACGGACACCTATTTTGTCAATGACATTGTGTCTACCTAAATTGGATGTAAAATGACAAAACCCTTGTATTACAACGGTTAGGGGTTAAATATTTTCGAGGACATTAATTTGTTAAGTGGTCATTTAATTTAGCAATCGACAGGTACCGTCTCCTTCTAATTCTATCCTTTCACTCATTTTTCACTCAAACAAAATAGGTTGACCCCTAGGGCATGTTTTCAAACTTCAATTTGGCTTAATTGTAGGTTGGGTTGAGGAACGAAACCCAACAAATCTGACGAAGAATGTTGGGTTTCACTCCGTTCTACCCAACCTACACGGTACTTTGAAAACACCCCCTAGGGCATGTTTTCAAACCCCATCTATTGGTAGTATGGGTTATCGGCGTTTCGCCTACGGTAAGCAAGCTACAATCCGCCGATACACCCCCTGTTCCCTCGAAAAATTCATACCTAGATTCAGCAACAGCCAATCCCAAATGCTGCTATTGGGAATAAGCCTCCATCGGTAAACAAGAACAAACAAAATTCCTGTCTCCAAACGCCGCATCAATTCTACCAACAGCGGGCCAGAATTTATTATCCTTTACCCAAGGTGCAGGATAAGCAGCTTGTTCCCGGGAATAAGAATGATTCCATTCCCCAGAAATCAAACTTTCTGCGGTGTGGGGTGCATTCTTCAACACATTATCCTGTGCATCCACCTTACCCGCTTCAATTTCCGCAATTTCTTGGCGAATAGCAATCAAGGCATCACAGAAACGATCCAATTCTTCCTTAGATTCGCTTTCTGTGGGTTCTACCATAATTGTACCCGCTACAGGCCAGGAAACAGTAGGAGCATGGAAACCAAAATCCATCAACCGCTTAGCAACATCATCAATTTCCACCCCTGCGGATTTTTTCAGCGATCGCAAATCTAAGATACACTCATGTGCCACTAAATCGTTTTTCCCTTTGTATAAAACGGGATAATAGTCTTGCAAACGCTTAGCGATATAGTTAGCGTTAAGAATTGCTACTTTTGTGGCTTGGGTTAAACCCGCAGTGCCCATCATAGCAATGTACATCCAAGAAATTACGAGGATGCTAGCACTACCCCAAGGTGCCGCAGATACAGCACCAATCCCTTGTTCGCCGCCCATTTCTACTACCGGATTTCCAGGAACAAAAGGTACTAAGTGCTTAGCAACACCAATAGGACCCATGCCGGGACCACCACCACCGTGGGGAATACAGAAGGTTTTATGCAGATTTAAATGACAGACATCTGCACCGATATTTCCAGGGCTGCAAAGTCCTACTTGGGCATTCATATTCGCCCCATCCATGTAAACCTGTCCCCCGTGGCTGTGAACTACAGCGCAGATTTCCTGAATTGCTTCTTCAAATACACCGTGGGTGGAAGGATAGGTTACCATTAAAGCCGCAAGTTCCCTGCTGTGCTTTTGCGCTTTTGCTTTGAGGTCATCTACATCAATATTACCTTGGTCATCACAGGCGACTGCAACCACTTTCATCCCACACATTACCGCACTAGCTGGATTTGTACCATGGGCTGATGTGGGAATTAAGCAGATATTGCGGTATCCTTCGCCGCGACTTTCGTGGTACTGGCGAATTACTAATAATCCTGCATATTCACCCTGGGAACCCGCATTTGGTTGCAGGGAAACTCCCGCAAAACCAGTAATTTCTGCTAACCATTCCTCCAACTGCTGGAATAGTACTTGATAACCATGGGTTTGGGACAGGGGTGCAAAGGGATGAATCTTGCCAAATTCCGCCCAAGTTACTGGTATCATCTCTGACGTTGCATTTAGCTTCATCGTACATGACCCCAAGGGAATCATTGATGTTGTCAGGGACAAATCTTTACTTTCCAGCTTGTGCAGGTAGCGCAGTAACTCCGTTTCCGAGTGATAGCTACTAAACACAGGATGGGTGAGATAGGCGCTGGTACGGGGAATCAGGAGATACGTAGGGGCGGGGTTTCCCCGCCCTAAGGAGTTTCCCCGCCCGGAACTAGGCGCAGATAATTCTTTTGCATTTGTACCTGCGAAAATTTTTAACAGGTCTTGTACATCCTCTGGGGTTGTGGTTTCATCCAGGGAAATACCCACAGAATGTGTATCAAAAACCCGTAAATTGATTTTTTCCCTTTCACAAGCTGCGAGAATATCTTCTAAGTTGCGGGTTCCCAGTTGGACACGAATGGTATCAAAAAATGTGTCAGAACCAAGTTTATAACCCAGCCCTTGGAGTCCATCAGCCAAGGTTACAGTCAGGGTGTGGATATTCTCGGCAATTTGTTTGAGTCCTGCTGGTCCATGATATACAGCATACATACTTGCCATCACCGCCAACAACACCTGTGCCGTACAAATATTACTGGTGGCTTTTTCCCGACGGATGTGTTGTTCCCTGGTTTGCAAAGCTAAACGTAGGGCTGTTTTACCTTGGACATCTTTAGAAACACCCACAATTCGCCCTGGAACCTGGCGTTTATACTCCTGTTTGGTGGCAAAATAGGCAGCATGGGGTCCCCCATATCCCAAGGGAATACCAAAGCGCTGGGTACTTCCTACAGCGATATCAGCGCCAAATTCCCCAGGAGGTGTAAGTAAGGTTAAACTTAAGGGATCAGCAGCTACCGTTACCAATGCACCCGCAGCATGTGCCCCCTCAATAAAAGCGCGGTAGTCGTAAATTCTGCCATCAGTGGCGGGGTATTGGAGAATAGCCCCAAAAACAGGTTCAGAAAAATCAAAGCTTTGATGGTCACCAATAATTATCTTAATCCCTAACGGTCTGGCACGTGTCTGCAGGACGTCGATAGTTTGGGGATGACAATCTTGGGAAACAAAGAAAGCATTTGCTTTGTGCTTGGTTACACCATAACTCATACTCATAGCTTCCGCAGCAGCGGTAGCTTCATCTAGCAACGAAGCATTAGCAATTTCCAAACCCGTAAGTTCAATAATCATGGTTTGGAAATTTAGCAGCGCTTCCAGCCTTCCTTGGGCAATTTCTGGCTGATAGGGAGTATATGCAGTATACCAACCAGGATTTTCTAAGATATTACGTTGAATCACTCCTGGGGTGATACAGTCATAATATCCCATACCGATGTATGAACGGTAGACTTGATTTTTAGAAGCAATTTCTTTTAACTTAGCTAGGGCAGCGTATTCGCTTTGTGCTGCTGGTAACTGTAATGGGTGAGATAAACGAATTGCTGGGGGTACTGTTTTATCGATTAGGGTATCGAGAGAATCAATCCCTAATACCTCTAGCATTTTCTGGATATGATCAAATTTTGGTCCAATATGCCGTTGTGTAAAATCCGATTTTTGAGTACTGTTACCCAGTACCTGTTGATTATCTAACTGCGGACGAGAAGCGTATGCTACCACTAATTGCTCTCCAGATGTGACTACTTAATACTACTTAATATTTTGCAATAAGTATATTTGAGGTGTGCAACACAAAACTTACACAAATCGCTCATATCTCAACAAATAGAGCAATTTGATGTTTGCTTCCTGTTTCCTCCAAGCCCGTCGGCGGGTAACTTGTCCACAGGCGTAGATTCCGCATTTGCCATGCGTATTTTATTTAAAGGTACATTTGTTAAATTAATCGCAGCATTCAAATCCCGGTCTAGTATTTGTCCACAGCTGCCACAATCATAGATTCTCCTTGACAATGGCATGGATTGAATATGACCGCAGACTGAACAGGTTTTACTTGACGGATACCATCTATCAACTACTTCTACTTTAGTTCCAAAGACGGCTTGTTTGTAACTTAGCATTCTACGGAACTCATAAAAGCCTAAATTAGATATTGCTGCTGACAATTTATGATTAGCTATCATCCCTGACACATTCAAATCTTCTATGCGAATCCGATAGTATTTTCTGCTAATTTCTGTTGTTGTTTTTTGCAGAAAATCTTGCCTCACATTTTTGAGGTGTGCGTGATGTCTAGCTAATTTTTGATAGTACTTTTTGGCGTTCTTAGATGCTTTAATACCTTGACGACGATTACCTAAAATTTTATTTCTATTTCGCCATTGTAATTTAGTTAACTTGGTTTTCGTCTTCTTCAATGACAATGGTGCTGTAATTGTATTTCCGTCACTCAAGGTCGCAAAACATTTTACACCTAGGTCGATTCCTACTAATTCTTGTTCATGACTAATTAGAGGAATTCTCTCAATATCTAAACTAAAGGAAACATACCATTTATCAGCTACTCTAGAAATAGTAAATGTTTGAGATGAACATAGATAAGGAATTGGTCTTTTTAATTTG
>JAAUYD010017628.1_pt1 | contig 24903 bp, 9 predicted proteins | sample 7278101 | NCBI WGS metagenome assembly JAAUYD01 (sample SAMN14350128, study PRJNA611818) | marine sediment metagenome | isolation source: surface marine sediment (0.6m) | place: French Polynesia: Moorea | collected 2018-08
AGCTTTGAGCTTTTATAAATGGTCTGTTGATTTCCGCCTAACTGTACTAGAGTGAAAGCACTGGTTCCGGTGAACTATTGAGGGAATGTTTAAATCTTTTTATGTACCTATATGGTATGGGTATGTACATCCATAGATTAGACATATCCTGGGAACTAATTTTTAGCCCAAAAACTGCAAGGGTTTAAAATGAATTTTCGGAGATTTTTATTGAATTTGAGGAAGTAATATCAAGTTCGCTTAATTACTTATAAAAATGATGTTTGTAGTAGTGCTTTCGCGCACTATATACCCTTTAGCGCAGTCATCGCTACTACGAGCATTTGGCAATAAGTATTCATCCGAATTTGATATAACGCTCTTTTATCAGTCTTGGAGAAATTAACGATTTTTTGGCGTTTCAGCCAAGGAAAAATCAAGGTTTTCCCCCAGAGTGACGGAAGAGGGTTATATTACGTCCCGATAAATACTTATAAAACATCACCCGCCTGGGTTATCCTCTCCTTAGTAAGGAGAGGGTTGGGGTGAGGTCAAGCAAAAATTATAAGTAATTAAGCGGACATCATATTACTTCCTTGTTTCCGAACCTTTACTTGTCTGTAAGAGAAGTAGATCAAATTGGGAGTTAAAAATTGAAACCTATAGCAATTGTAGGCACTGGTTGTCGTTTTCCTGGAGCCAATAATTTAGAAGCTTACTGGCATTTGTTGAAAAATGGCGTAGATGCGATTGCAGATATACCACAAACTCGATGGAATATTGATGCTTTCTATGATCCAGACCCTAATAAACCTGGGAAAATGAATACTCGTTGGGGTGCTTTCTTAGAGGATGTTTCCCTTTTTGATGCTGATTTTTTTGCGATTTCACCTCGTGAAGCAGAAAGAATGGATCCTCAGCATAGGTTATTAATGGAGGTCACATGGGAAGCATTAGAAAATGCTGGAATATCACCAGATATCTTAGCAGGTAGCCAAACAGGAGTCTTTATTGCTATAGGTAATTACGATTACGGCTTGCTATTGCGTAAAGATATATCTCGCACAGATGCTTATGATGGTATTGGTAGTTCTTTTAGTATTGCTCCTAACCGTCTATCATATTTCTTGAATCTTCATGGACCAAGCATCGCCATAGATACTGCCTGTTCCTCATCTTTAGTAGCATTAAATTTGGCTTGTCATAGTTTGGATCGGTTAGAGTCTAGTGTTTGTTTAGTTGGAGGAATTAACTTAATTATTTCTCCAGAGTTAAATATTGCTCTTTCTAAAGCCAATATGATGGCCTCTGACGGCCGTTGTAAAACTTTTGATGCTAAAGCTGATGGTTATGTTAGAGGTGAAGGATGTGGTGTAGTTGTACTTAAACTGCTTGAAGATGCAATCCGAGATGGAGATACAATTCAAGCAGTGATCAAAGGTATAGCAATTAATCAAGATGGAATGAGCAATGGTCTGACAGCACCGAATGGTCCGTCTCAACAAATGCTGATTCGTCAAGCATTAGAAAATGCTCAGGTATCACCAGCACAAATTAGCTACCTAGAAGCTCATGGTACTGGCACACCTTTAGGAGATCCAATTGAAATTGAAGCTCTAAAAGGTGCATTAATGCCTGGTCGTTCTCCGAATCAATCTTGTTGTATTGGTTCTGTCAAAACTAATATTGGTCATTTGGAATCTGCTGCTGGCATAGCTAGTTTGATTAAAGTAGTACTTTCTTTACAACATCAGCAAATTCCTCCTAGTTTACACTTAAAAGAATTAAATCCATATATTTCTCTAGCAGGGACACCTTTTTCTATTCCCACGGAGTGCCAAGTTTGGTCTGTTGATCAAGAAACCCGGTTAGCTGGAGTTAGTTCTTTTAGTATTGGTGGTACTAACTGCCATGTAATTCTGGAAGAAGCACCTTTAGCAACAAAGCCAATTAATGATGTAGAACGTCCTGTACATCTATTTACTCTTTCAGCAAAAAGTGAAAAAGCACTAGATGAGTGGGTGCAGCATTATGAAAAGTTTTTAATATCTCATCCTGAGGTAGAACTGGCAGATATTTGTTTTACAGGAAATGTAGGACGTTCTCATTTTGATTATCGTCTGGCTATTGTCTGCCAATCCACTACAGATTTGCATAAGCAGTTAGGTTTGTTAAAAAGTGGGCAACCAACCCCTGGAATTTTTAGAGGTGAATTATCCAGTAAAAAACGCTCCAATATAGCTTTTCTGTTTACTGGTCAAGGTTCCCAATATATTGGTATGGGATATGAACTTTATCAAACTAACCCGACTTTTCGGCAATTTTTAGAGCAATGTGACACTATATTACGTCCTTACTTAAATTGTTCAATTATTTCTATTCTTTTCTCATCGGTTGATCAACCCCAACTGCATCAAACAGAGTATGCACAACCAGCATTATTTTCCCTAGAATATGCTTTAGCAAAACTTTGGCTATCCTGGGGAATTGTCCCCGATGCAGTTATTGGTCATAGCCTCGGAGAATATGTCGCCGCCTGTGTAGCAGGGGTTTTTAGTCTTGAGGATGGGCTGAAACTGGTAGCCGAGCGAGGGCGATTAATGCAATCATTACCAAATGATGGTGTGATGGCTGTGGTGTTTTCCAATGCAGATGCGATCGCGGAAATGATTGTTCCTTATGGTGATAAGGTAGTTATTGCTGGAGTAAATAGTTCGAGTAATACGGTTATTTCTGGTCTGAAGGTTGATGTTGAGACATTATTACAGCAGCTAGAAGCTACAGGTATCAGAACTAAACTGTTAAATGTATCACAGGCTTTCCATTCACCTAGAATTGAGCCTATGCTTACTGCTTTTGCTCAGGTCGCAGAACAAGTAAAATATGCTAAACCAAAAATCCGGTTAATTTCTAATTTAACTGGTCAATTGGCCGATGAATCAATCACAACTTCTCAATATTGGTGTCGTCATGCTAGGGAAGCTGTTCAGTTTGCTCAAGGGATGCAAACATTGTATAACTTGGGTATAAAAACATTTCTGGAAATTGGTCCCAGTTCAACTTTAATCGGTATGGGTCGTCAAAGTATTGTGGACGCAAGTACTGCGTGGTTGTCTTCATTGCATCCACACATTGGAGAATGGCAACAGCTACTAAAAAGCTTAGGAGAACTATATATTCGGGGTTATAATATTAATTGGTCAGGTTTTGACCAAGATTATCAGCGTTCTCGACTTTCTATTTTACCAAATTATCCATTCCAGCGACGACGGTACTGGGTTAATGATGATTTAGAAAATTCTCTTCAGTTACAGCCTCAATTATTGCAACTTTGGAATTCTCTAGTAGAAGCAGGTCGTGACCAAAGTTATAAAGGGGTTTTAGAATATAAGCTACCAACTGATAACAGTCAAAATCAGTGTATGTATCAGTTGTGTGTTAACTACATTAATATAGCATTAAGTAATTTAGGAGCTTTTAGTCAAGATCAAGCCTATACTCTTGATGAATTAATAGACAGGTTGGCTATTTGCCCCAATTATAAGCAATTAGTCGCTAGGTGGTTAGATGTATTAATAGAAAATGGACAATTGCAAAAGCAGGGCGAATATTATACTAACTTTTCACCTATTCAAAATAATCATCTGGAAGAATTAGTCGAGGAAGTTAAAAATCAATGGGAAGGTACGCCGCAATTAGTAGAAATTATTCAGCGTTCTGGGGAACATCTGGCTGAAATACTGATAGGAAAGGAAGATATTAGAGCTTTACTTTTCCCTGGTGGTTCTGTAGATATTATGGCAAGTCTTTATCAAGAGGCTCAATTTTCTAGCTATTACAATGCTATAGCTAGAGAAGCGGTACAAGCCGTGATCAACAATTTGTCCTCGAATACAAGTCTCAGGATTATTGAAATTGGTGCAGGAACTGGGGGAACAACTTCATGGTTATTACCGATTTTACCAGAGGAGCGAAGTACATACACATTTACAGATGTTTCTCCACTGTTTTTGAAAAAAGCTACTAAGAAGTTTGATAAATACCCATTTGTGAAGTATGACTTACTGAATATTGAACAGTTACCCCAAAATCAAGGTTATGAAAGTCATAGTTATGATATAATTGTGGCAGCAAATGTTCTTCATGCTACTCGTAACCTTGAAGAAACACTACAAAATGTCAAGTCGCTTTTAGCCCCTGGAGGAATTTTATTAGCTTGGGAAGTTACCCAACCTTTGTTATGGTTTGATGTGGCTTTTGGACCACTGGTACAGCCGATTGAGGATGAACAACTCAGGCAGAATCAGCCGTTTATATCAGTATCCCAATGGCAGAAATTACTTGAATCTCAAGGTTTTAGGTCGGTTGAAGCTTTTCCTGAATCAGCTTGTGAGGCTGATGTTTTGGGGCAACATATATTAGTTGCACAAGCACCAATAGATACAGAATCAAGTTTGGCAGCTTTTACGGTGTCAACTCCTGGAAAAGCTAATCAACAAAATTTGAGTCATAATCTGATCTCACAAATAGCAGATTTAGATCCAGAGGCTCATGTTTTACTAGGTCGTAGACTACGCTCACCATTGCCAGATGTTCAATTTGAAGCTTATTTGCATCAAAATTTATTTCCCTTCATCAAGAATTCTCCGGCTTTTGGAGGTATAATCTTACCAGCTTCTGTACAATTAGAGATATGTTTGAGTGCTGTAATTGAGACTTTTGGTATAGAAGCAAAGGTTTTAAAAAATATTAGCTTTCAAGAAGTTTTGAGTTTAACATCAGGGGAAACTAAAGTTATCCAGTCAATTTTCAGTGAGACGGAAAAAGAAAAATTTTCTTTGCGAATATGCAGCACATCGGCTACTATTGAATCAAAATTATCCCAATGGGTTTTAAATTGTATAGGTGAGTTTGATAATTCACCCCAAACAATCAAACAACAACAACAACAGAAAATTAATTTTGCAGAAGTTCAAGGTAGATGTTCAGAAGAGGTATCTAATGTTGAGTTATATCAAAATTATCTGCAGCAAAGTTTACACTATGAACAGACTGCCTTAGAAATTCAGGGTTTATGGCGTAAGGATAATGAGGTTTTGTCACTGTTAAGACTACAACCAGAATTAGCCCTAACAGTAGACAATTATTATATACATCCAATTTTACTTGATGCTTGTATTCAGCTAATTGGTGTGGATTGGTTAAAACCAGGAATTAATGTGATGCCTGAAAATGGCTATGTTCCTACAGTGATTAATGAAGTCCAATTTGACCATAAACCTGGGGCAAATATTTGGCTCCATCTAGTTTTGCGATCGCCTCACACCTCATCTAATGAATTAGTAACGGCAGATTTATATTTATTTGATGAAGATAAACAGTTTGCAGCCTCCCTCATTGGTCTACATTTACAGCCTGCAAGTGTTCACAAACCCGAACTTGTCCGTCAATTGGAAACAGCTTTACCCAATCATCGTCCAGAAATTTTAGGTCATGTTATTCGTGGGGAAGTTGGAAAGGTACTAAATTTAAGTACACCTTCTGAAATCGGTGACCATAAAGGCTGGTTTGAAATGGGGATGGATTCTCTGACAGCAGTTGAATTTAAAAATCGTCTGGAAGTGATTTTAGGTCAAAATTTACCTTCAACTATCACCTTTGACTACCCCAACCCAGAAGCCTTAGTTAATTATCTCCTTGAGAAAATATTTGGTTGTGAGTCTTCTGGACTGACGATGCTTGAAGCGCACAACGGTAATACTGACCAGCAAAATATAGCGGTAGCAGATGCAGAACTTGAACAGCTTTCTGAAGACGAACTGGTTACATTGCTTGCTGAAGAATTAGCCCAAACTACGGAGTTCCATAGAGATGAATACACCTCCTGATATACCCGATCATCAATCTGTATTGAAAAATGCTCTACTACAGCTGAAAACCCTACGTGCTAAACTCAACACTCTGGAATACTCACGTAAAGAGCCAATTGCAATCATCGGCATGGGTTGTCGATTTCCAGGGGGTGCTAGGGATCCAGAAGGACTTTGGCAATTGCTCCATGATGGAGTAGATGCAATTGTTCCGGTACCAGAAAATAGATGGGATGTTGATCGTTTCTACGATTCACGACCAGAAGCTCTTGGTAAAACTAATATGCGGTGGGGTGGTTTTTTGGATGAAGTGGATACTTTTGATCCATCATTCTTTGGTATTGCTCCCCGTGAAGCAGTTAGTATTGATCCTCAACAAAGGTTGCTTTTAGAGGTAAGCTGGGAGGCTTTAGAAAATGCAGGTTTAGCACCCAATCAGTTATTTGGCAGCCTCACAGGGGTGTTTGTAGGTATTTGTGCTAATGATTACACTTACCTACAAATGCAGAAAGATTATTACAACAGTATTGATGCTTACAGAGCTACAGGGAATGCTCTGAGTGTTGCATCTGGTCGTTTATCCTATACTTTAGGTTTAAAAGGTCCTAGCCTATCAGTTGATACAGCTTGTTCTTCGTCTTTAGTAGCTGTACATTTAGCCTGTCAAAGTTTACGAAATGGTGATGCAAATTTAGCGATCGCAGGTGGTGCAAACTTAATTTTGTCACCATATGCTAGTATTGCTTTTGCTAAATCTCGAATGTTAGCTAGTGATGGACGTTGTAAAACTTTTGATGCTGCAGCAAATGGTTTTACCAGAGGTGAGGGCTGCGGAGTAGTAATATTGAAACGCCTCTCGGATGCAATTAAAGATAAAGACAATATTTTAGCATTAATTCGGGGAACGGCTATTAATCAAGATGGAGCTAGTAGCGGTTTAACTGCTCCTAATGGACCTTCCCAACAAATGGTTATTCGTCAGGCTTTAGCCAATGCCGATATTAGCCCTGAACTGATTGATTATATCGAAGCACATGGTACGGGTACTGCTTTAGGAGATCCAATTGAAGTACAAGCATTAGGGGAAGTCTTTCAAGCTCGTCGAGCTGATTCCCCCCTAGCCATTGGCTCAATCAAAACTAATATTGGGCATTTGGAAGCTGCTGCTGGAATCGCCGGATTAATGAAAGTTGTTTTATCTTTGCAACATCAGCAAATCCCACCACATTTACATCTCCAAGAACCAAACCCGAGAATTGCTTGGGAAGATATTCCTGTAACAATTCCGACTCAGCTTACACCCTGGAAGGTTGAAAATAAGCGGCGTTATGCTGGACTAAGTTCATTTGGGTTTAGTGGTACTAATGCTCACATAATTTTTGAAGAAGCTCCAATCAAGGAGTTTGAGCATGTAAAAATAGAGCGTCCTCTACATATCCTGACTTTATCTGCTACAAGTTCACAAACTTTAAAACAGTTAGCAAAAAGATTTAAGCATCATTTAACTATACACCCTTCCCAAGAATTACCAGATGTCTGTTTTACCGCTAACACTGGACGTAATCATTTTCCCTGCCGTTTAGCAATTGTCGCCCCTTCAGCCAAGGATATCTACAATCAATTAGAAAAATTTTTAGCAAAACAAGAATTTGCAGGAATGGTACGGTTTGGGAAACAAACAGATAGCCGTCCCAAAGTTGCTTTTCTGTTTACTGGTCAAGGAACTGAATACCTACAAATGGGTCGTTATCTTTATGAAACTCAAGCAACTTTTCGTCAAGTACTTGATCAATGCAACGAACTGCTGCAAGCAGATTTGCCACAACCATTACTTTCAGTACTTTATCCTGAATCTGATACAACACCTTTACTGCATGAAACTCAGTATGCACAACCAATCCTATTTTCTTTAGAGTATGCATTAGCTGAACTTTGGCGTTCTTGGGGAGTTGTGCCTGATGCTGTAATGGGTCATAGCGTGGGTGAGTATGTAGCAGCCTGTGTCGCAGGAGTATTCAGTTGGGAAGATGGACTGAAACTCATTACTCAACGGGGAAGATTAATGCAGTCTTTATCTGGTAACTGCATGATGGCAGCAGTAAAAAGCAGTAAAGCACAACTGCTGAAGATTCTTTCATCCTATCAGGATTTAGTATGTATTACTGCGGTCAATAGTCCTAAGGAGATAGTGATTTCAGGTGAAGATCAAGCAATGCAAGCTGTGATTGAGGAGTTGCGATCGCACTATATTCCCGTCCAAGTGCTACAAGGTTCTCACTCTTTCCATTCTCCTCGAATGGAACCTATATTAAAAGAATTCCGGCAAATTGCCCAGCAAGTTAAATTTAACTCTCCCCAAATTTCCTTTATTTCTAGTCTCACAGGTAAAATTTGGGAATCAGGAAAGCCCTTAGATGCTGACTACTGGTGTCAACATCTTAGTCAACCTGTCGAGTTTATGGCAGGAATTCAATCACTAGCTGCAAATAGCTATAAAGTATTTGTCGAACTAGGGCCAAATCCAACTCTTTCCAAATTGGGACAACAGTGCTTACCAGACAATAATGTGTTTTGGTTATCTTCTCTGGTACAAGGTCAAAATGATTGGCAAGTTCTATTAAATAGTTTAGGGACTCTATATTGTCAGGGACAAAATATAGATTGGGTAGGATTTGACCAAAATTATTCGCGCTCCCGTATTCCTCTACCAACTTACCCTTTTGCAAAAGAACGTTACTGGTTTGATGAATCAAATTCACTCCCATCAAATTCATCCAGTAATGAAAAAGCTTCAGGAAGTAGCTCTAAAGCTCCTATTCATCCTTTGCTAGGAAAACATACATATCTAACTTAGTTACAACAGAGGATAAAAAATGACAACATCTTTAACTATTCCAGACATTAAATTTGAAACTCAGATCAGTGCCAAGCAGCAGCCTTATCTGTTAGATCACCGAGTACAGGGTAAAATTATCTTTCCCTTAACTGGCTATATAGAAATGGCACTGGCAGCAGCAACGGAAGTTTTTAAGACAGTTCAGCCTGTTGCCAAAAATATTGAACTTAAAGAAGCACTTGTTTTAGCAGAAACAGAAGTGCGTAATATTAAACTGATTCTTTTTCCCCAAGCTGATGCTGAAATAGCTACTTTTGAGATTCTTAGTCAACGCTCAGATAATGAAGGGCTATTAAACCAATGGACTTTACACGTAAAAGGTGAGATTCACAAAAAAACTAATACTAATAGTTCTTTATCTACATCATCCATATTCCTTACAGATATAAAACAACGCTGCTCTGAAAATATCCCCACTTTAGGGTTTTATCATAGTTTACGCAGTCGGGGTATGGAGCATGGTCCCAGTTTTCAAGGTGTACAACAAATTTATGGTGGCATAAATGAAGCATTAGGCCAAATTCAACTGCCACCTATGCTTGCAGAAGAAGCATCTTTTTACCATGTACACCCAGCATTTCTTGATGCTTGCATTCAAATTTTAGTTGCCGCCCTCCCCTCAAATAGCTCTCAACTTTCTAGCTTTGTTACCTATCTACCCTATTGTTTAGAAAAAGTGTGTATTCACAAACCTGTGAGTACTCAAATTTGGAGCTATGTTAGTATTCACTCAAATAGCTTAGATACAAATCCTGATGTTTTTAAGTGTGATTTATACCTACTCGATGATTTAGGGGAAATCTGTGTAGAGATATCGGGTTTAGGGTTACAGCGAGTTCACAGAGTTGAACAAGATACAAGTATAATTCCTGATAACATTCAGGATTGGCTGTATCAGCTACAGTGGCAACCCAAAACTGTAGAACAGACTGTTAAACCGTTGAATAATTCTCCGGGTAAATGGTTAATTTTTACAGAGAGTGACAAAAATCTGGGTAAAGAGCTAGCTACTTTGTTCCAGTCCTCAAATCAAAGCTATGTAATTGTTTGTCCTGGTGCAAATTATAGTATTTCTACAGATAAAACACGGGCTTGGATTAATCCAGATAGTTTTGAGGATTATCAACAGTTATTATATGATTTTGGTAGCGATCGTCAAATACCCTGTTGTGGAATCATACATTTGTGGAGTTTGAACCCTGAGTTTGCAAACAATAGCATAAATCTTATAGATACTCCTCAAAAGTTAGGTTATCAAAGCATACTTTTGTTATTGCAAAGCTTAAACACCATCACATTGTCAGAGACTCCTAAGATATGGTTAGTAACCCGTGGTGCTCAACCAGTGAAGGCAAATGGAACAGATATCAACTTAGCATCATCACTGCTTTGGGGCATGGGTAGAACCATGTCTTTAGAACATCCTGAATGGTTTGGTGGTTTGGTTGATTTAGATCCTGAAGCATCTATAGAAGAAGCTTCTGTTTTATTTCAAACCATTTGCCAACCAGATGCAGATAAACAAATTGCTTTCAGAGATGAAAATAGTTATGTCCCCCGTTTAATACATCAGTCCCTCCCAGACAAAACCGTGGGTTCACTCCAATGGTATCCAAATGCTAGTTATCTTATTACTGGTGGGCTTGGCGACTTAGGACTGCAAGTTGCCCATTGGATGGTACAGCAAGGAGCTAAAAACTTAATATTATTAGGACGTACAAAACTACCTCCCACTTCTGAATGGAAGCAAATAACAACAGATAGTCACATAGCAAATAAAATTACAGCAATTCAAGAATTGCAACAACTAGGAGCAAATGTGATTTATGCTTCTGTTGATGTTGGCAACGAAAAAGAACTATCATCTTTTATTCAGCAAATTCAAGCAGATAAATTCCCACAAATTCGTGGTATAATCCATTTAGCAGGAGCATTACGTGACAAAACAATACTTAAACTTGATAAAACTACATTTGCAGAAGCCTTGCACGGGAAGGTGTTAGGTGCTTGGGTATTACACAAACTCTTTGCAAATAAAGAACTTGACTTTTTTGTACTATTCTCTTCAGCAGCTTCATTATTAGGTTCACCAGGACAAGCTAATTATGCTGCTGCCAATATGTTTCTTGACAGTTTATCTCACTATCGTCATGCTCAAGGGAAAGCTGCAATTAGTATTAATTGGGGAGCCTGGGCTGAGATGGGTATGGCAGCTCGTACAAAAGCAACTGGTTCTTTTGATCCCACTACATTGGGTAGCATGACAAATCAGCAAGGATTGGCAGCACTTAACTATCTTTTACAACAGAATTTGCCCCAAGTTGGTGTATTACCGATTAATTGGACAAAATGGCAGCAAATTTATCCAAATTTCAGCCAGTCACCATTGTTTACATATATTTTTAACTCAACACTTAATACAGCAACAAATGTACAGATAAGAGATACTATCTTAGCTGCAAAACCACAAGAGCGGCTTTCCCTGATCGAAAACTTTATGCATGAGGAAGCAGCTAAAGTTTTAAGAATCTTACCCTCTAAACTGGATATTAATTTACCTCTGAATCAATCTGGATTAGATTCTCTGATGGCAATGGAATTGAAAAGTAATATAGAAATTGCCTTAGGAGTTGTAGTTCCTTTAGTCAAATTTATTGAGGGTAATAGTACTGCACAACTTGCCATAGAAATACTTGAACAACTAACGGCAACTAGCAAAGAAATTAATGATAAAATTCAAGCAGAAAATTTCCTTACGAAACTCGACAACCTATCAGATGCAGAAGTAAACGAGCTACTTAATCAATTAGTTTTAGAAGAGGAAAAATCATGAGCTTTTCCACGAAAAATACTGACAATCTTACACCAGAAGAGAAGCGGGCTTTATTAGCAAAGCTGTTAAATAAAAAAGCTAAAACAGAGCAACCACAATCAACAACAGCAGCGACTAAATTGCCCACAATTGTACCATTACCAGAAGAACGCTACAAACCATTCCCCCTGACAGATATTCAACAAGCATACTGGATTGGTCGAATGGGTACTTTTCAGAGTGGAAATGTAGCTATTCATGCTTACGTGGAAATTGAAAATACTAACCTTGATTTAGTATCTTTAAATGCCGCTTGGCAGCAATTAATTGAACGTCACGATATGCTACGGGCAATTGTGCTAAAAGATGGACAGCAACAAATATTAGCACAAGTTCCTGCCTATGAAATCAAAGTCTTCGATTTACGGAACCAAGAACCTGCCGTGGTAGAAGACCATCTTTTAGCTACACGCCAGCGTTTATCTCATCAAGTACTACCATCTGACCAATGGCCTCTATTTGAGATTTGTGCTTCTCGCCTAGATGATTCTCTGATTCGACTCCATATTAGTATCGATGCTTTAAATATTGATATTGGGAGTTTTATGATCCTGATCCGAGAATGGGTACAGATGTATCAAAATCCCGATGTATCCCTTCCTCATTTAGAATTATCTTATCGAGATTATGTCCTAGCTTTAGAGGCTCTACGTGATTCTGAAGAGTATCAAAAGTCACTAAATTATTGGCGTTCTCGTTTAGTAAATCTTCCTCCAGCCCCCGATTTACCTTATATTCAACTCAGTGAGAATACAAATTCTTCTCAATTTTGTCGCTTCAGTTCCCAACTAGATCAAAAAACTTGGCAACGCTTAAAAACACGAGCTAGTCAGGCAGGATTAACCCCGTCTGGAATATTACTAGCTGCTTATAGTGAAGTATTAACAACATGGAGTAGAATAGCCCATTTTAGTCTGAATGTTACACTATTTAATCGTCTACCAGTTCATCCTCAAATCAATGAGATTTTGGGCGATTTTACTTCAATTATCTTGTTAGAAATAGATAATTCGACCACAGATAACTTTGTCACTCGCGCCCAAAAAATCCAAAAACAGCTTTGGAATGATTTAGAGCATCGTTTTGTGAGTGGCATTCAAGTATTACGAGAGCTAGCACATCATCTGGGTAAAACTGGTGAAACGATCATGCCGATTGTATTTACCAGCGCCCTTGACTCCATTGGCAGTAGCCAAGGTTTAAATTCCCTATCTCAACTGGGTGAAAAAGTCTATAGTATTAGCCAAACACCTCAAGTCTGGTTAGATCACCAGGTATTTGAAGAGGATGGAATACTGGTATTTAATTGGGATGCACTTGAAGCGATTTTTCCTGAAGGTCTACTTCAAGATATGTTTGATGCTTACTGCCAACTGCTTCACAATCTAGCCAATGAACCTAGCATTTGGACAGAAGCTAACAATTGCTTACCACCATCTGCACAACTACAACAAATAGCATCGCTCAATGGCGTTGAAGCTGATATACCTGAGGAACTATTACATACTTTATTTAGCCGAAGGGCAAATCAACAGCCCAATCACCCAGCCATAATCACAACTAATCTGACTCTTAGCTATGAACAAGTAGATAGCTACTCTAACCAATTGGGTTCACAATTACGTAACTTGGGTGCCCGTCCCAATACCTTAGTGGCAATAGTTATGGATAAGGGTTGGGAACAAATTGTTGCTGCTTTGGGTATTCTCAAATCTGGTGCGGCTTATCTGCCTATTGACCCTAATCTTCCTAGCGATCGTCTCCTACTATTATTAGACAAAGGAGAAATTGATATTGTACTGACTCAATCTTGGATAGACAATAAAATTCAGTGGCCCGCTCACATAAATCATAAAATCTACGTAGAGCAGCAAACCTTAGAAGATACTAAATATCCACCACTTGAACCTATCCAAAAACCGGAGGATTTAGCCTACGTCATTTATACATCCGGTTCCACAGGACTTCCAAAAGGAGTCATGATTGAACATCGTAACGTCGTTAATAGAATTACTGATGTTAATCAACGTTTTGGTATCAACTCAAGCGATCGAGCCTTAGCCCTCACATCTCTGCATCATGACCTATCAGTTTATGATATATTTGGTATTCTAACTGCTGGTGGGACTCTTGTGTTACCTAATGCTGCATTAACACGGGACCCATCCCATTGGCTAAAATTGATATGCCAAGAAAAAGTGACATTTTGGAATTCTGTACCAGCATTTATGCAAATGTTGGTAGAGCATTTAGAAAATATATCTAATTTTCAAAGCCATTTACTCCATTCCTTGCGCTTAGTTGTCTTATCTGGAGATTGGATTCCCGTCACCCTACCAGACAGGCTCAGATCCCTAATCAACAGTGTTCAAGTTATTAGTGCGGGTGGACCAACAGAAACAACTGTTTGGGATATTTGTTACCCAATTGCAACTGTAGATTCCAATTGGAAAAGCATTCCCTATGGTCGTCCCTTAACCAATGCCCGTTACTATATATTGAATGAAAAATTAATGCCTTGTCCTATTTGGGTACCTGGGCGGCTTTATATCGGTGGTGCAGGATTAGCTAGGGGTTATTGGCGCGATTTAGAAAAAACCAACGAAAAATTTATTCACCATCCCCAAACAGGAGAGCGACTATACAATAGTGGGGATTTAGGAAAACTTCTCCCAGATGGAAATATTCAATTTTTAGGGAGAGAAGACTTCCAAGTTAAACTACGGGGTCAAAGAGTAGAACTGGGTGAAATTGAAATGCTTCTTTCAATGCATCCAGAAGTCGAGACTGCCGTAGTTACAACTACGGGTAGTTCTGGTAATGAAAGCTTAATTAGCTATATTGTTCCTAAAAATAAGCAACTAATCACCAAAGACCTACAAAGTCAAATTAAGCAGAAACTACCAGGAGATTTTAATCAGGAACAAAAGCAAAATATTCTGCTCGATCCTTTAAAAAGGCTTGAGTTTAAAATCAAACAACCTGGATTAAGGCAAGACCTAGATAAACCCCATATCAGTCTCTCTAAGCCTGAACTCAATGAAGAATTGAAATTCAAATATTTCCAACGTCGCAGTCATCGAGAATTTTTAGATAGCTTTATTTCTGTTCATCAGTTTAGCGAATTTTTAAGCTGTCTATCCCATATAGAAGTAGATGCTTTACCTAAATATCAGTATGCTTCTGCAGGGAGTTTATATCCAGTACAGACTTACCTCTATATAAAACCTAACCGAATCGAAGGACTCCAAGCAGGAATTTACTATTATCATCCTAAAGAACATCGTCTTTTTGTCATTTCCGAATGCATCTTAAATAGCGAAGAAATACACAGTTCAGTCAATCGTGATGCATTTGAAGAATCAGCATTTTCTATATTTCTTGTCGGACGAATGAATGCAATCACCCCTATGTATGGTGACTTATCCAAAGAATTTTGTTTACTTGAAGCTGGTTACATATCCCAATTACTAATGACTACAGCTTCAAGTCATGAAATTGGACTTTGCCCAATAGGTGGGATGAATTTTGAACAAATTCGTGACTTATTCGTTCTAGAAGAAAATGACATTTTACTACATTCTCTAGTAGGAGGATTAATAAATCTTCAACCTCAAACAGAGAAAGAATTTAATACACAATTACCACTGAATAATTCACCCCAAGCGTCTAATAATAAAGATTCTTTATTATTAGAACTAAAAGAATTTCTGCGGCAGAAGCTACCAAATCATATGGTTCCTTCACATCTAGTATTTCTAGATAGTTTGCCATTAAATTCAAATGGGAAAATAGATCGTAAATCCCTAAGCAAATATGTTAATATTAACTTCAGCAACAATATAGACTCTGTTGTAGCCCAACCTAATACTCAAGTTGAGAAAACTCTCAAGGAAATTATTCAAGAAGTATTACAAATAGACAAGATAGGCATTCATGATAACTTCTTTGATTTGGGTGCAAATTCCATACATATTGTTCAAATCCACAATAAATTGCAAAACACCTTTAATCAAGAAATTCCAATTATCGAAATATTCCAGTATTCAACATTAAATTCCTTAGCTCAATACCTGAGTTCAAAAACAGAGGACGAGGAAATTTTTCAAGAAGCTAATCAAAGAGCCCAAGCTCGTAAAGGAGCCAGTAAACGCCGTAAAAAATCTAACCAAAAGCAAAATTAAATTAGAATAACCAAGAGTACGATCATGCATGAGAATTCAAATGAACTATTTGAGTATCCTGACGAGATAGCTATTATTGGAATATCTGGGCGTTTCCCCGGAGCTAAGAATGTTGACGAATTTTGGCAAAATTTAAAAGATGGCGTTGAATCAATAACTTTCTTCTCTGACGAAGAACTTGAATCAGTAGGAGTAGAAGCATCAGATTTAGCTGATCCTAACTATGTGAAAGCAGCACCTCTACTAGCAGATATTGACCTATTTGATGCTGCATTTTTCGGTTTTAGTCCCAAAGAAGCAGCAATTACAGATCCACAGCATCGCCTTTTTTTAACTTGTGCTTGGGAAGCTTTAGAGGATGCGGGTTATGATTCTGAATCATACAAAGGTTCTATTGGTATTTATGCAGGTACAGCGATGAGCAGTTATTTGCTCTCCAATCTTTACCCTAATCATGAACTGATCAAATCTGTAGGAAAACTCCAAACTATTATTGGTAATGATAAAGATTACTTAGTCAGCCGTGTATCCTACAAACTAAATTTAAAAGGACCTAGTGTCAGCGTTCAAACTGCTTGTTCTTCATCATTAGTATCTGTACACCTAGCTGCTCAAAGTTTATTAAATAATGAGTGTGATATGGCTTTAGCTGGTGGTGTGAGAATTTCTTCACCCCCTAAAACTGGTTACCTTTATGAGACAGGTTCTATTCTCTCTCCTGATGGACATTGCAGAGCATTTGATGCTGAAGCACAAGGAACTATTTTCGGTAGCGGTGTAGGAGTTGTAGTCCTAAAGCGTTTAGCTGATGCTATTAACGATGGTGACTCAATTTATGCTGTGATTAAAGGTTCAGCCGTCAACAATGATGGCTCCTTGAAAATTGGTTACACAGCACCTAGTATTGATGGTCAAGCAAAAGTAGTTGCAGAAGCTTATGCCGTAGCAGACGTAAAACCAAAATCAATTACTTATATTGAAGCCCATGGTACAGGAACACCCCTAGGCGATCCGATCGAAATATCTACTCTTACTCAAGTTTTTCAGGCTAGTACTAAGCTTAAACAATTTTGTGCTATTGGTTCAGTCAAGACTAATGTTGGGCATCTAGAAGCAGCCGCAGGTATCACAAGTTTAATTAAAACTGTTTTAATGCTGAAGCATAAATTAATTCCACCCAGTTTAAACTTTGTGCATCCTAATCCGAGAATTGACTTTGATAATAGCCCCTTCTATGTGAATACTAAATTGAAAAAATGGGAAGTCAATCAAGGTAGACGACTAGCAGGAGTAAGTTCATTTGGAATTGGTGGTACAAATGCTCATCTTGTTATTGAAGAAGCTCCTGTAATTGCTGAATCTTCCCTAAAAACAAGACCAAAACAACTATTACTCTTATCTGCTAAAACTAGCTCTGCCCTAGAAACCGCAACCGAAAATTTAGCTACGTATTTAAAACAATATCCGGAGCTTAATATTGCTGATGTAGCTTATACATCTCAAGTAGGGCGAAGAGCATTCAATTATAGGCGAATGCTAGTTTGTGACGATATAAGTGATGCTGTCAATGTATTAGAATCAATTAATACAGATAAGGTTTATACAAGTTACCAAGAATCACAACAACAGTCAATTATATTTATGTTCCCAGGGCAAGGTTCACAATATATAAACATGGCTCTGGAACTTTATAAATTTGAAGCAACTTTTCGCAAACATATAGATATATGTGCGGAATTACTTAAACCTCATTTAGGTTTAGATTTACGTGATATACTGTATCCAACAGTAAGTGAAATTGAAAATACCAGACATAAACTAAGGGACACTTCCATAGCACAACCTGCACTTTTTGTAGTTGAATTTGCACTTGCACAATTATGGATAGAGTGGGGTGTATATCCTAATGCAATGATTGGTCATAGCCTAGGGGAATATGTGGCAGCATGTCTAGCTGAGGTTTTCAGTTTAGAGGATGCTTTAATCTTAGTAGCTGCTCGTGGTCGTTTGATGCAGCAAGTACCTACTGGAGCTATGCTGAGTATTGTCATCTCAGAAGAAGAAATATTACCATTCTTAGCAAGTAGTGAACTTTCTTTAGCTGCCAATAATGCCCCCCGTCTTTGTGTAGTTTCTGGAGCAGAACATGATATAGCTCGACTAGAGCAACAAATGAATGATGAAAATATTACTTGCCGTCGTTTACAGGTTTCCCATGCTTTTCATTCCCCTAGCATGGATTTAATTTTAGAATCTTTTAATCGGTTAGTAAGTAAAATTAAGCTGTCTCCTCCTCAAATACCCTACATTTCTAATGTAACTGGTACTTGGATTACCGCTTCACAAGCAACAGATCCCAATTATTGGAGCAAGCATCTACGCCAAACAGTGCGTTTTATGGAAGGTATCCAAACATTGACCCAGGAACAAAATAGCATTCTGCTGGAGGTTGGTCCCGGCTCAACATTAAGTACGCTGGCTAAGTTTACTGTAGAAAAATCAATAGCATCAAATGTACTGCATTCCATATGTCATCCTCACGATCAACAATCGGACATGACATTATTACTAAATACTTTAGGTCAACTGTGGTTAAGAGGAATAAATATCAATTGGTCTCAATTTTATACTCACGAGCAACGCCATCATATTTCATTACCAACTTATCCATTTGAGCAACAACGATATTGGATTAGTCCGCCAGCTATGAATTATAGCCAGCAAATGGAATCCCAACAAAAAGAAGATGCTTGTTCATCAGATATAAAGAGCACATCACTATATTCAAGACCAAACTTACATAATAAGTACGTTGCGCCACATAACGAAATAGAACAAAAAATAGCCGAAATATGGCAAAATTTATTAGGTGTCAGCCAAATTGGTATTGACGATAATTTCTTTGACTTGGGGGGTAATTCTTTAATTACAACTCAATTTATTACTCAAGTACTCAATACTTTTGATGTTGAACTCCCCCAACGTTCTTTATTTGAGTCACCAACCATTGCTAAATTGACTGAATTAGTCAATACCCTTCAAAACGAAAATTCAATAAATAATCCACAAAATGACAATCCTATAGATTTTTCAACAGAATCGCTATTAGATCCTAGTATTCAACTTAAGGGTATTTCTTTTGAGCCAAGAGCAAATCAACTAGATAATATTCTTTTAACTGGGGCAACGGGCTTTTTTGGAGCATTTTTATTATCTGAGCTGTTACAGCAGACAGAGGGGCGTGTTTACTGTTTAGTTCGTTCACATAATCTTAAGAAATCCAAACAAAAAATCAGACAAAATTTAGAAAATTATGGACTTTGGCGACGTGGTTTTAGTACTAGAATCTTTCCTGTTATCGGTGATTTATCCCGTCCTTTTTTAGGAATTACATCTAATAAATATCAAAAACTTGCTAGTGAAATTGATGCCATTTATCATAATGGTGCAATAGTTAATTTTACTTATCCATACTCATATCTCAAATCAAGCAATGTTTTAGGGACTCAAGAAGTGATTAGGTTAGCTGCTGAATGTAAGGTTAAGCCAATACATTTTACTTCTTCAATTGCTGTATTTGAATCAATTACTACCTCTGAATCTCCAATTATTAATGAAAACTATGATTTGGATAAAGTTCAAGGACTCTTTAGGGGTTATGCTCAAAGCAAATGGGTTGCTGAAAAGTTAATGATATCAGCACGTCTTAGAGGTATTCCTACTACTATCTACAGACCTGGAAATTTAGGAGGTCATAGTCAAAATGGTGTTGGTAACACAAATGATTTTGTCTGGAGAATGATCAAAAGCTGCATTCAGTTAGGTCTTGCGCCAGATTTAGATACTCTAATAGATATAACACCTGTAAATTATGCAAGCAGTGCTATTGTTTATCTTTCACGACAACTAGATTCTTTAAATCAAGTATTTCACTTAGTCAATCCTGAACCTGTTAATTGGAATGATATTATGAAATGGATTAAGGATTTTGGCTATACTCTGCAAAAAACCTCATATACACAGTGGCAAACAGAATTAATTCAACACATAAATATTAGTGATAATAATGCATTATATCCATTAGCTTCTCTCTTTTTTGGTACAATAAATATGTCTGAAACAGAAATGTCTGCCCAAATTCAAAGACCTCAATTAGGTTGCCAAAATACTCTCCAGAGTTTAACAAAGTCTACTATAGTCTGTCCTTCGGTAAATATTGATTTATTAAAAACATATTTCTCACATTTTATTCACAGTGGGTTTATTAACCCTCCCACTGTAATGAATTCGCATAATTTCAATTAATTATCTGTTGAGAACTTATGTCAATTTGTTTAACTATTTCGAGAGGTGTTTAATATGACAAGCTCAGTTCTTCTAACAAAACAGTCTGCCTGGTCATTTTTCTATCGCTTTAATCTTTTTGACCCCGTTATTCCGATCAACTATGACCTTTCAATCAAAGGTGCTTTTGAGGCTTTGGCTCCCAAAGTATCAGATCGAATAATTGATGTTGGTTGTGGTAATGGTCGTCTTATTCACCATGCCCGTTCATGGTTAAGTAACGGTGGGCATTTAGTTGGGGTAGAAATTAGCCAAGGTGGTGCTAACTATGCTCGATACCGTGCTGAACAATTTGGTTTGGCAGATAGAGTCAATATTAAGCAAGGTGATATGCGTCACCTTGGAGATTTAAATTTAGGCTTTTTTGAAGGTGCGGTAGCTCATTTTACCGTTTATATGCTTGCAACTCAATCAGAGCGGCGGGCAGCAATCAAAGAAATAGGTAGTTTACTTAAGCCGGGAGCTAAATTTGTACTTGCCGTACCTAGTGAGAATTGGGCAGTTAAAAGTATCTTCACCCATGCTTGCAAAGTTGAATCAGAACGTAATGATGTCAATTGGCTATACAAAATTTTCCGCCAGAGGATCATTTACCCTCTGACTGCTATTGGATTCAATGATCTTGAGAAAGGACTCGACAAAGATGTTTTTCACCGATACACCCCTGAAGAAATTCGTGAACACTTAGTTGATGGAGGATTTGAAGAGATAGAAATTGAATCTATATATGGTAGTAATGGCTATCGTGCTATAGCTAAAAAAGCCTGAAAAATAACACTTCCATAACAGTCCTAAATCAGTAGGTAAGTACATGGGAGCAGATAGAAGTACCCTCACCTGAGGACATCTACTATATATGAGATGGGGTTTAATTCCCCATCTTATCCCTCTTTAATCACTTTCGCGCTTATAAAAATATTGCGATCAAGAAAGAAATCTACTTGAAAGGGGTTAAATAAAGATTAATTTGCGTGACCATTCTTCTCATCTAGTAAAAGCAACATTGGGAGATGCTGTTCATCAGGTAGGCAAGATTCCTGCCCACAAGTAGGTAGCACTGCTCGACCTACGTCTTGAATAGGTATAACTTTGTTTAATCAGGTTCAGATTTATTCAAATTAAAAGGAGCGGTTAATGTTGATACATTTAGGCAGGCAAAGGTACAAGTCATGAAAGCACATAATTTCTGGCATCCTGTTTTGAGAACTAAAGATATAAAACATCAGCCAGTGAGTGTCAATTTTTGTGGAAAGGAATTAGTTGTTTTTCGGGGTAAAAATGGAATATTAGGGGCATTAGAAGATTGTTGTCCACACCGAAGAATGCGATTGAGCAAGGGGAGTGTCAAGGGAAATCGTCTAGTTTGTCCTTATCACGGCTGGAATTATGATCGAGATGGGAAAGGGATCAGTCCTAGTACTCCAATACTAAAGCCATGTGTAAAATCTTATGATGTTGCCGAAAAATATGGGGCAATTTGGGTCAAAGAAATCAATTCTACTGCAGAATTACCAACAATAGCTAATCCTAAACTCCATCAAGTTTGTACTTTACATTATCGTATCCAAGCACCTCTAGAACTATTAGTAGATAACTTTTCTGAGATTGAGCATAGTTGTACAACTCATGTTTTTCTTGGGCACGATGTAGAAGGAATACCCCTGGTTGAAAGTTCTCTTGAGGTGGCAGAGGATGCAGTACGAATTATCAATAAGGGACCACAAAAGAAAATGCCTAGATTATTAGAATTATTACTGGGTTACAAACGTGGTAGTTTGTTTGTAGGCGAGTTAGAAGTTCTATTTTCTCCGGTACATATCAATATCAAAAATTACTGGATTCCTTCCAATAACTCTGAATTTAGAAAAGGAGAGGCACAAGGCGCAGTATTTTTTAATCCAGTTAATGACCAAGAAACAGAAATGATGATGTTTTCTTTTATGTCTCCAGAATTAGCTGTATTTAGTCGGTTTTTAAATCCTGTAGCAACATTTTTATTAGATTATGAAACTAAGTTAGATAAAAAAATGCTTGAAGGAATAGCAAACAAGAATATAAGTCTTGCAGGAATGCAGTTAGGTCGTTTTGATAAAGTACTAAAATTAACTCGTGAACGTATAGAACGCCTTTACTGGCAGAAAGATGTTGTTTCTGCACGCTAAATATTGGAGTTGCATAAGGCTCTTTCATCACTTTCATGAGATAATTATGATAAAGCACTGCCAACTCTTGAATAGATTATTTTTGAGGCAAAAATAACTGTAGAAACGCCCGCAGCACAGGTAAGTTTGAGATGATCGCATGATTTATATTTTGATTCAGCAACGCCGAATAATGAATGCTTTTTGGGATAAAATATTATTTTCTAGTTCTATATTATTGTATATATTAATCTTAAATATACCTGTTTCAGCATTTAAATTAGAAACTGAGAGGAATGTTGTCAAAGATAAATTTTCAGGGCTTACTTCCACAGATGTCCCAGTTAATAATATTCTGAGTCAAGCTCAAGTTGAGTTAGAGCCTCTTGATAATGATTCTAGTACTGAAGCTGACCAAGTAACTTCTGTTTCTCAGTTGTCAGATGTGCAACCTAGTGATTGGGCCTTTCAAGCATTGCAATCTTTGATTGAACGTTACGGACTGATAGTTGGTTATCCTGATGGTACATTTCAGGGTAACAGAAGTTTGAGTCGTTACGAGTTCGCAAAAGTTTTAAGTCTAGCTTTAGAACAAATTGACCAAAGGTTATCAACAGGCAATTCAAGTTTAGCTGACAAAGATACCTTAGTTACTGTACAGCGATTGCAGACAGAATTTGCATCTGAATTGACAGAATTAACAAATAGGATAGACATTATAGATAACAGTATTAGCCAACTAGAAACTACACAGTTTTCAACTGTAACGAAATTTAGTGGTGAAGCTAGTTTTGCTGTTTCTGATCTTTTTAGAGACAGTAACTCAAGTTCAACTATTTTTTCCTATGTGACTTACCTAGACTTTACGTCTAGCTTTTCTGGTAAAGATCAGTTGATTTCTAGTTTCAGATATGGTTCTAATGTACAAGTGAACGAAAGACTGAATAGGTTTACCCCTTTTAGAACAGCTAGTGTTCCCAGTTTTGAAGGGACTCTGCTCACAGAAGCATACGGAACTAATAATCAACTGGAACTAGATAAGTTAGTTTATTATTTTCCTATAGGTGATAAAATAGAGGCTGTATTAATGGCTACAGGTGGACGCCATGAGTATTATACCCCTACTATTAATCCCTTTTTCGATGATAATGAACGGGGTAGCGGATCTATTTCTGCATTTGGACAGCGTAACCCCATTTATCGTTTTGGTAGTGGTGGTTTTGGTGTTGGTATGAAAGTTAAATTAACTGAATCAGTTTTGTTGAGCGCAGGTTACCTTAGTAATGAAGCTAATAATCCAAATACAGGAATTTTTCAAGGTAACTATAGTGCTTTAGGACAACTTACTTTTATACCCAGTGAACGGATACAGTTTGGTCTTACTTACATTAATAGTTATTTTGCTAATCCTGTAGTAGGTCCTTTACCTGCACCTCTGGTTGGCAGTTTTCAGGCCAGTAATCCCAATGTATTTTTAGGACGAAACTTTAGTCCGACTATTACAAATTCATACGGTTTTCAGGCTAATTTTAAAATTAGTGATAACTTTTATCTTGGTGGTTGGACTGGCTTTACAAATGGTCGTATCTTGAAGGTTGGCGATGCTCAACTTTTAAACTGGGCTATCACCCTTGCTTTTCCTGATTTGGGTAAATCAGGTAGTCTTGGTGGTATTATTATCGGACAAGAACCTACTCTTGTAGGTCTTCAATCTGGCAGTAATGGTAGTGATGTATCTATTGGAGATGAGGATACTTCATTACATCTTGAAGCTTTCTATAAGTATCAACTCAATAATTTTATTTCTATCACCCCCGGAATAATCTGGATTACTGCACCGAATCAGAATGCTGACAATGATGATTTTGTGGTTGTTACTCTGAGAACGACATTTAAGTTTTAACTAATTCTGCGAAATTCCCCAACCTTCTATATGTTGGGGAGTTTTCATGAAAAAAATTAAGGAAGCAATTCCAGACACCTGAATTTAAGCCCCTCCGGGAGAGGCTACGCCAACGTAACGAGTGTGTAAGTCCTAATGTTGTTTAGTTTAGAATTTTAAGTTCAAATGCAATCTCAATCCCCTATGATCAAGTCTATTCAAAAATCATCTTCAAATATAGATGAAAATTGGTTTGAATATTTAGTACGGGTACAACCTCATCATACGGATTATGGAGGTGTTGTTTGGCATGGTTCTTACATAAACTGGATGGAGGAGGCACGGATAGAATATTTGCACTCTATTGGAATCGATCATGCCAAATTGACTAGCTTAGGTTGTGATTTACCTGTTGTTGATTTATCAGTTCGCTATCATCAACCTATGCAAATGGGAATGGTAGCCGTTGTCAGAACTTCTATGAAATCTAAAGTAAGTGGAATCAGGCTTGATTGGGACTATCAGATTCAATCGTTAGAAAGGGAAGAAACCTATGTAACAGCACACTTAACTTTAGTCTTAATTGATACAAACACTAGAAAGCTGATGCAATCTTTACCATCAGAAATAAAGAATTTATTAAGAACTAAATCTATTTAAGCTTATAATTTTATAAATGCCGACTCTTAAACTTCTTGGCTTCTGGGGAGGAAAGCCGCCCAGGGCAAACCCATC
>JAAUYD010213291.1_pt1 | contig 24902 bp, 19 predicted proteins | sample 7278101 | NCBI WGS metagenome assembly JAAUYD01 (sample SAMN14350128, study PRJNA611818) | marine sediment metagenome | isolation source: surface marine sediment (0.6m) | place: French Polynesia: Moorea | collected 2018-08
AGCCTGGCGACGTCGTCAATGGTTGCTTTGGACATTCGCGTCAGGCTCGTTGTTATTGTTGTTGAATCCCAACGCTTAAGACTACAAATCTTTTGACAACGCTGTCAATCGAGTTTGGCACCGGCTTCCCAGACACGATACGATGAACTCATGAAGTATCGCTGCATCAGCCTTCTGGCGGCGTTTTTCGTCGTCACTTCGGCGCCGACACTGGCCGACGAGGTGGCCGATCAGCGCGCGCGCCTGGCCAACCAGCGCATCCAGATCGAGGAACAGCGCCGGGCACGTGAAGAAGCGGAGAGACTCAGCCAGGAAGCCGCTGAGTCGGCCGAGAGGGCCGCTGAGGCTGAACGGGCGGCTGCGGCCGAACGAGCCGCCGCAGACGAACGCACCAGCCAGGCCGCAATGCCCGCTACCGCGGATGTTGCGAGCGATGTGTCGGCAGAGAGAATGGAGATGTCGCGGGCGCTCGAGCAGCTGCGAGAACTCGGCGCGCTCCGCGACGCGGGCTATGTCACCGCCGAAGAATTCGACGAGCTCAAGAAGAAGATTCTAGACGCTGCCCTCTGAGGCTTCCTCCGGCACGAGTTCCGCGTAGGTCTCCCGCATCACCAGTTTCGGGGTGCGATCGACGTTGAACAAACCCCAGTGCTTTTCGGGTTCCAGCGAATCCGGCGATCCTTTCCAGGGCTCGTCAAAAGCCTCGAATACGTAAGTCAGGACTTTTTCGCGATTCGTCCACTCCATCAGTTCCTCGTAGTAATGCGCCTGCAGTTCCTCCGACGCATTCCAGGGTTCGATGCCGCGTCCGTTTGACGCCGTCGTCCAGCCGGCCTCCGTGATGACCACGGGTTTGCCGGGGTAGTGATCCACGACCGAGTGGTAGTTCTCTCGCGTGTACTCCAGCGCATCGTCCATGTTGCGATACTCCCATGCCGGATAGGTGTGCACGGAGATGAAATCCAGCACTTCAACCAGCGGTTCGAGCTTGTAAGTCCACGGCACGTAGTTTTCGCAGAACGTAATTGGCTGCTTGATCGCGACCTTGAGTTCCTTGACGTGTGAGATAAGGCGTTCGACGGGCACCATGTGGTCGGTCCACTCAACGGACGCCTCGTTGCCAACCGATACCGACGCCACGCTTTCATAACGATTAGCCAACGCAATGGCGCGCTCGATTTCCTGATGGTTGCGTTCGCGGTTTGCCGCGAGCGTCTCCTCACTGAAATCGGCGCCCCACGGGCAGTGCGGGTTACTCATCTCAGCCGCCATGTCCAGACCAAGCATGACCTGGAATGGCAGGCCCTCGTCGTGAATGACCTTGAGCACGATCTCCGCATGCGGGCTGCAGTCGTAGAGACGCAGGTGTTTCCAGTTCTTCTTGAGTATGAGCAGGTCCTCACGAATCTGCTCGTACGTCGGAAACACGCCTTCAAGCGGGCTCTGGTCTTCGCGATAGCCGGAGTAGCAGATCGCGTTACCGTGTTCTAATTCCATTTGTATGCGGGCCTTCTACCAGTACTTGGGCTTGCCGTCTTTGTCCCACAGGCCCCAGTAGGCGCCAACGTCGCCCTCGGCACCGACCTTCCAGTTCTCATCGAAGGACGAGAAATAGTACACCTCGACGCCGTCTTCCTCGGCCCAGCGGTAGGTGTCGACGAAGTACTTGACCGCATTCTCGAACGACGGCACGGCAGCGCCTTCCGGGCTGCCAATGTTCGGCCAGCCCGTCTCGCTGACGATGACCTGCTTGCCGCCGGCCACGCTGCTGGCGCGACGATACATTTCTTTCATGTACAGGAGCGCATGCTCTGCGGCGCAACCTTCCCAGAACGGGTAGCAGTTGGCCATCAGTACATCACAAGCCTGGGTGATACGCGGGTGGTCGACGAACTCGAAGTACGCGTCGACGTAACCGACAGGTACGCCCGGGGCACCCTGCTTGGCGCGCTCGATAAAATCGAGCAACTGGTCTTCGGTCAGGTCGCCGCGCAACAGGACCTCGTTGCCAACGCCAAGAAGGTCGACGTGTCCCTCTGCGGCGATGCGGAGTGCGTTCGCGAGTTCCTCTTCGTTGTGTTCGTGGTCGTCATCGAGCCATACACCGACGAGCGTCTTGAGCCCCATCTCCTTGGCGATCGCCGGAATGAGCTCGAACCCGTCTGTACAAGAAAACGAACGAATCCAGTTGACGTACGGTGCGATGATGGCGAGTCGCTCGCGAATTTGCTCTTCGGTGACCACCGTACCGGGACCCTGGTCTCCTACGTACGGGGAGAAGGACAGTCCGTGGATCTTGTTCTCGAGGATCTTGCGAACCAGGTTCTTGAGATCGTCATTCGACAGGCCGCTGATATCGAGGCCGGAAAGCGACATCCGTCGCTGGTAAAGGTTGGACATGAGTGTATTCCTGCGTGGTTAGTTGCCGAACAGTCGGTCTCGACCGAATGTTACGGAAATCTGTTTGATGCGTCCGGTGCGCTCGAATACGTCGGCGCAGAGGTTTGCGGGTAGCCTGAAGTCTTCGAATCGCGAGCGGGCTCCGTCGTCGAGCTCGACCTCGATGCCAGCCTCGGCAGTATCGTCGAGGACATAGATAACGGGCACCTGGCACCAGGTGAACGCGAGGCCCGAAGCCGGAACATCAATGTCCTGCCAGGCATTGAAGACATCGAGATAGCAGAACGTGCGAGTCTCCGCAGCAAACTCCCGGGCCCGCAAGAGCGCCGGGTCGATCGTTGCTTCGCCTTCACTGACCCGGACGCCGAGTTCGCCGAAGCGAGTAAGCACTTCCTCTTTCACCTGGCCGGTCATGCCGGGCTGGCGGGCGCCTGCGTGTTTCGGCGTATGCGAATAGGGGTCTGTCGGGAATGCGCCGTATTCTGCCGGCGACTTGTTGAAACCGATGCCCGCGCGGACGCGATAGTAGAAGTCCCCGAGACGCTTGAGCGTCGCCTCATCCGCATTGCTGTCCAGTGCCGCAAAGAAGTTCTCTTCGACGGCCAGCAACAGCTTGGCGACCATGTGCCAGTAGACCGATCCCAGGCCCTCGAAGCCGAACATCGTGCCGGAACGACCTGTGAATGCCTTGTGATTGAAGACCGATTCGTACAGCTCGAGTATCGCGTCGCGTGTGTCCGAAACGGTCGCACCGTATTCGCCGACCAACTCGTCGAGCATGGCCTTGACGTCCGACGCGTTGGCGAAGTCAGCATTGAAGCGGATGCAGCCATCGGCGTCGCGAAGAATCAGGCGATCGTCGTCTGCGTCGAGCATCGTCTTGAGCAGCGGGATCGACATCGCGTCTTTTTCGCTGACCTGGTTGCGCGCGAGGAATCCCGGCAGGTCACGGTCGGGATACAGCATGAACGTGTCCTGGTCCTCGCGATAGACTGCGCTCGCGAACAGGGCTTCGAGAACGTCGGCTGCGTCTTCAGCGCCGATCGAACCGGCGCTCAATGCCGCAACCTGGCCTTCGAGCATCGGGTAGAGGTGCTCCACGGGCAACGCTTTCTCGCTGAAGTCGGCGATGTTGTAGGCGTGGTAGAGCCCGTCGTCGCCTTTGTTATTGGCGATACTGTGATCGATGATCAGCAGCGAGTCTTCGAGCAGGCGGTTGACGTCAGCAATTGCAAGCTCGTCCATGCCGCCGGCGAAACCGTTTGCGTAGACGCCCTCCCGATGGTCTGAAGCGGCGCGCCCCAGCTTCGTGAGCGACTCGAAACGCAGTTCGTCGTTGACGGGACCGTTCTTGGATGCCGTACGCAGCTCAGCGAGAGCCGACGATGTCTGTGCCAGCCATTCCGCAACCTCCGAGGATATCTCGAACGATCCCGAGTCAGCTGCCAGCAGGTCGAGCAGAAAGCGGACGTAGCGACGCATGTAGTACAACGTCACCATCGACAGTCCCTGACCGACCAGCGCGTTGTTGGCGTCGTTCCACTCGGGACGCTGCGTGTTCAGCCAGATACCGCCGTCGACGACGAGGTTGCCGAGCTTCGACAGCAACGGTACGAGCAGTTTCTCGAGCAGGTTGACCTGGTAAACGTTGCCGTTGTCGTCGAGCACGAGCTTGCCATCAGCACCGAACGATGCCACGCGCTCTTCGATCGTTTCAGCCAGCTCTTCGTCGAATACAACCGTGGCCTTGGGGTCGGCAAGACAGGCGTCCAGTGGCTTGATGCGATAGGGCACGTTCGCATAACAGAACAACGGATCGCGAAGCAGCTGGCTCAGCGTCTCGGGATGGAAGTTGCGCGACAGTTCGAGCAGCTTCAGGAGATAGATGATCTGGTGGTCGCCCCAATAGCCGATGTAACTCCAGGGGTTATCCGGTTCCTCGACCTCCCAGTCGATGCCTTCCTTGGTGATGCGATACGGGTTGTAGCCGTCGACCGTCGATGCGTTGACGAACTTGGCGATCATGTTCTCAATGAATGCCGGGTAGCTGAACGCAAGCGCCTCCCAGTTCTGGAAGATGTCGCGCCAGTTGCCCTGGTAAGACAGCAGGCCTTCGCCGTACTCGTCCTTCAGTACGATTGCGAACTGGTTCCATGGACGACTCGGGTCACCATGTCGGCGCCCGAACGTGATCGGCAAGTATTCGAGCGCCAGTCGGCGCAGTTGTGCGTCGCCGGACTCGTTCACCGCCGCGAGCAGCTCGTCGAAACGCAGCCGGTCGGGCAGCTCTTCGAGCAGGTCGCGATTGCGTTCGAAGATCGGCTCGTTGAAATGTCGGATCGTGCGTCGGAAATCCCGTGCCGACACGTTGTAGCGGTCCTCGAAGATGCCGCCGCGCAGCACGTTGAACAGTACGTTCGCGTAATGGTGCACGGAGACGCTTTCTTCGGCGGTCGACTGGAAGCCGTCGGCGGCACCCATGATCCGCGCCAGCTCGTCCGAGCCTGTCGCAATCGACGCATCGATGCGTTCGCGGAGCTTCTGCGCATCACGGAGCTCCTTGCGCAGCACTGCAACCTGAGCCTGCGCCTGCTCGCCGTTCAGGACGATGCGCCAGGTCTTGCTGCCATTGCCTGCCAGCTCTGCGTCGAAACCCACGAGGTAGGCGCCACGTACGCCACGTTTGCGGGTTTCCTGCTCGAGGTCGGCGCCGCGTCTGAACGCGTCGAGTTGCTCCGAAGAAACCGCGACCGTGCGCTTGTCGAGCCCGAGGCTAAACGCAGTCGTTGCTTTCAGGGACTCGCAGGGCTCTGCCCGGTCCGTAATGCCCGAATACAGCGTCAGGAACGCGAGTCCCGATGTAGCGTCCAGTTCAGTCCACTTGTAAGCGTCGACGAGATTACTCGAGTTCGTCTGCGTGAATCGCGGCGTGCCAGCCGGCAGTATGTTCTGCAGGCCGTCGACGGCATCGATCTGCACCGGACCGGCATCGAGATTCTGCAATTCGCAATCGCGGACGAAGCCGTACTCGGCGCTCGTCGACCATGTGTAACGGAACACCAGCTGCAGATCGTAGTTGATTTCCTCGAAACACAGCTTGTTGCCGAGCGTGTTCTTGTAGAGATTGCTGCTACTCGAATAACGATCGTGCTGCTCGCTGTTGAACGGCTCCCAGTAATGGACTGCGCCGCCCTTGCGAATACGCAGGATCGTCTTCGGACCCGTGTGATGCGAGCTGTCATGCAGTTTGTCGACCGTGATATACGGGAACAGGGCAGTATCGGGCGATACGCGGCCCGCCGTAAGGCCACCCGTCGAGGACACGAACAACCAGTGATCGTCCGCGGAAATGACGCTGACGAAAAACGGCGCCATGCTCTCAACATTGCGGATGACGAAGTACCGCTCGCCCGCAAAGTCGAGGAATTCCCCGTTATTGTGTCCAGGCTCCGGCAGCACGTCGGGCGAGACCACGCTATTCATCCAGCACCACCTTGCCGAACAGACCGGCATCTATATAGCCCCTGTCCTTGGGACCGGTCGGAACAGACTCCGAGCCAATGAAGTTTTCCCGGAGTTCGCTGCCATCGTTGTCGCAGTACGCAACCATCAGGCCGAGCACCTTGCCGGCGGACAGCTCGACTGGCTCGTTCTCATCGGAGTCGTCCACGTAGCTGTCGTCGTAGAGCTCGATGGCAACTTCCCAGATGATCTTGTCGCCTTCCTGTCGCCAGCGACTCTCTGTGTGATCGGTGTACTCGCGTGCCTCACCGTCCGTACCGATATCAATGGCACGGTTGTCGAGCGACATGTGATACGCGAATGCGTTGTGACTGAAGTGGTGTTCGCCACCGGAGTAATCCTGGTCAATGAAGATCTCGAGGCAGTCATCATCCCAGTACTGCACGAGCGGGTCGCGGTGCGCGTCGTACAGGATGTCGTCCTCGATCTCGGCGAGCAGGTAGATGCGCTCTGGGGTCCAGACCACCTTGAAGCGACCGTTGAAATCCTCGGCCGTGTACTCGGGGCCCAGCCAGCGGTACTTGATCTCGCGCCATTCAGCCGCCTCCCAGGCGGCATCGTCCGCAATACCGTCGACGCGAATCGCGGTCTTTGCCTGCGGTGCGGAGTAGGTCGAGCGGTCCTCGAGATGGGTCGCATTTGCTACGCCCACAGATAGCATGATCAGGGCCACGCTAAGCCCAATAGCTTTAGTGAATACCGGCACGTGTGTCGCCCCCTCGGATGTCTTGCCGTTGCCTGCGCGCGCGTTTCTGAATTGTTATTGACAACGCTGTCATCTAGTATATCAGAGGATTTGCGCCGACGGTCAAGCCATGTTCATCACATCCCGATATTGCTGTCTGACACCGATTCTGGCCGCCGCGGCGGCGCTCGCCGGTTGCTCGCAGGACGGCCCGCCGCCACCGCCGGAATGGGCGATTAATGTGGGCGGTCCTGCCTACAGCAGCACCGACGGTATCGAGTTCGAGTCCGACGACGACCGCGTCTCGGGCACAGCGGCAACGCTGGAGGGGATCAAGGGGTCGCAGGACTCGTTCCTGTATGAAACCTACCGGGGCGGCGATATCAACGTCTCGCGAGCAGTCCCGAACGGCACCTACGATGTCACGCTGTATTTCGCCGAGCCCGCCGATGTCGAGGGCGGCGAGCGCTTGTTCGATGCTCTGATCGAGGGCCAGACCGTTGTCGAGGAAATCGATGTGATGGCGTGGCGCGACGGCAAGGTTCGGTCTGCGCTGACCGTGGTCGTGCCCGGCGTCGAAGTCAGCGACGGCGAGATGAATATCAGTTTCGCGGCATCGGCCATGGAGCCCGTGCTAAGCGGCGTCGCCGTGAAGCCAATATCGGCGCGCAGGGCGAATGAGTACTCGCTGGTCTGGAGCGATGAGTTCGACGACGGTTTTGACGAGTCGATCTGGAACTACGATATCTGGCCTTCCAGGACCGTGAACGACGAGGACCAGGCGTACACCGACCGGGAGAAGAACCTCCGGGTCGAAGACGGCTTTCTGATCATCGAAGCGCACCGGGAAGACTACGGCGACGCGAAATACACGTCCGGTCGCGTCCATTCCGCGGGCAAGCGTGACATCCTGTATGGTCGCATCGACGTGCGCGCCAAGCTGCCGAGTGGCAAGGGCTCATGGCCTGCAATCTGGATGCTGCCGAGCGACCCGTTCCGTTACGCGACCAACTGCAGTGAGGGTGACACCTGGCAAGGCAACGACGAGTGTGATGCGTGGCCGAACTCCGGAGAAATCGACATCATGGAGCATGTGGGCTACCAGATGGGCCATGTCCACGGCACCGTGCATAACAAGGCGTATTACTGGGTGGGTTGGGAGCAGCGCAAAGGCCGCGTGATTCTCGACGACGTCGACACGAAATTCCACGTGTATTCGCTCGAGTGGACGCCGGAGCGTATCGATGTGCTTGTCGATGACATCCTCTATTTCACGTACGTCAACGAGGGCGACGGCTGGCGCTCCTGGCCATACGACCATGCGCACCACCTGATTCTCAATATCGCGGTCGGCGGTTGGTGGGGTCGTGCCGGTGGCGGTATTGACGACAGCATCTTTCCGCAACAGATGCATGTCGACTACGTTCGCGTCTACGAATTCGACGAAGCCTGAAAGGCGTTCGCTACTGCGAGCGTCCGTTCGACGAGCTCGTCGAGCGGTAGCTCGGCGACACCCGCTAAATCCACGCCGACGCGGCCCTGCCACGGCGAGGTCCAGTTGGAGGGGATGTCAGCACCTGACAAACCGACCAGTCCGCCAACCGTTGCGCCGTTGCTGTCGGTATCCCAGCCGGCCATCACGGTATTGCCGATTGCTGCGCTGAAGTCGTCCGAGAAGTTGCGGGCCGCCCAGACTACGACCGCGAGGTTGTTCAGCGTGTGCACGGGCGAGAGATCGGCGAAGCGTGCATGTATCGCGTCGACAGCCGCTTCCTCGTCCCCCAGCGTCATCGCAAATCTCACCGTCTCGGTCGCGCGGCTTGCGGCAGGAATGTGTTTCAGCGCCACGCTGAGTGCCTCGTCGATGTTTTCTGTCGCAGGGACGGCGGCGCCCAATGCCGCGATGAAAACGGCACCGTGTAGGCCATCGTCCCGGTGCGAGATCGCCGCGTCGCGGCACGCAAGTTCTGCGGCTGTTTCGGGCCGTCCCGGACAGACCCAGCCATAGACGTCGGCACGGATCCGGGCGCCGATCCAGTCGCTAAACTCATTGTCCGAACAGTCGGAGAGATCGAATCCGGGCGGGGCTCCGTTGACGAACTCGTCGTCCATGCGATCGAGCAGAATACGGTAGGCGGCACGTTCGGCCGTCCAGGTGGTGCCGCCGGGCAACAGCGTCAGCCATGAGCGGGCGACATCCTCGGTTGTGAGCGAAGCACCATGCTGTTCGAGCAGCATCAGGGCCAGGATCGTGTAGTTGATGTCGTCGTCAGGTTCGGCACGTTCGATAAATCCGGCGCAGCAGTTCTTCGCCCGACGTTCAACGGCAGTCCCCTCGAGAGGCGGTGCATAGTCACGCAGCGGCCACGCGCCGGCATCCTCCAGATAGCGCCGCAGACCGCTGCGACCTTCCTCAAAAGATAATACTTCCAGGGGCTTACCAAGCAGGCACCCCGATACGCGCCCGAGCCAGGCGCCGCGGATTCGGTCGCGATAGATCAGTTCGCCGTTCTTCATTGCATGACTCAGGTCGCGTTCGCCAGGCCGATTCTGCTCCTATCCTATATTTCCGCAAGCCGCCTAGGTAGATGCCCGAATAGGGCCTCGCGAGCATCCCTGCGACCATGGCGTTGGCGCAAATCGTTCTGCGCTGTAACGACCCGGGAGAGTACTATGCGCATGTTCTCACGCATCTACCTCACAGTTTTCCTGATTCTTGTCTCGCCCTTCGCGTTCTCAGGCGATTTCCAGAAGGGCTGGGATGCCTACAGTTCTACCGACTATGCGACCGCGCTGGCCGAGTGGCGGGAACTGGCTGACGCCGGTGACAAGAATGCCTCGTATGGCATGGGTCTTCTCTATGGCAACGGCTTTGGCGTCGATATGAACGACGACCTCGCCCTGAAATATTACGGTGTGGCGGCTGAAAAGGGCCACGCTGACGCACAGTTCAATCTCGCTGTCATGCACCAGAACGGATGGGGCGTCCCGCAAAGCGACGACAAAGCGAATGAGTACTACAAGCTCGCCGCCGAGCAGGGCATCACGCAGGCGCAAATCGCATTGGGCCGCTACTACGCGCTCGACTTTCTCGACAGCTACGATCCGATCGAAGCGTACAAATGGTTCACGCTGGCTGAGGCACTCGGCGACGTCGATGCGGCCGACAAACGCGAATTCATCGCCTCGAGGATGACGTCCGACCAGGTCATCGAGGCGGACGGTCTCGTCAATGTCTGGATGGATCGGCACAGAACCCTGTTTGCCGACAATTAGGCAAGTATCAGTCTCTTTTCTCCGTAAGTTGAGAGTACCCACCTCGGGCCCGGCCAGCGATGGTCGGGCCCGAAACGTTGCAGCCGTCATCTGGTAAAGTGACGCCCTTACAACAAGAACAGCGAAGGGGCGATCATGAAACGATTCATGCAGTTAGCCGTGCTGGTCACAGCGGTTGTCTTTATCCAGTTCGCGCCGCAGGGTGCTGTTGCTGGCGAACAGAAGTCGGTCCTGATTACCGGCGCCAGCACCGGTATCGGCAGGCATCTTGCCGAGTCACTGGCCGCAGAGGGCTACCACGTCTACGCCGGCGCGCGGAAAGACAAGGATCTCGAGGCGCTTGATGCGATCGACAACATCACGGCCGTCCGCCTCGATGTGACGAAGCAGGACCAGGTAGACGCGGTGGTCGCACAGATCAAAGAAAGTGGCACTGGCCTGTGGGGCCTCGTCAACAACGCCGGCATCGGTGGCGGTGGTCCGGTCGTCGAAACACCGATTGAAGAACAGGCCTTCGTGTTCGCGGTCAATGTCGAAGGTGTCTATCGCACGACCAAGGCATTTGCCCCCTTCGTCATGGAGTCGAAAGGGCGAATCATCACGACGGGTTCGATTGCCGGAACGGGCTCCTGGGCCGGCGGCAGTGCGTACAGCGGCAGCAAGCACGCTATGGAAGCTTACACCGACGCGCTTGCCGAGGAGATGGAGCCACATGGCGTCGCGGTCAGCGTCGTTGAACCCGGCAACTACAAGTCGAGGATTCGCCGCAGCAGCTTCGAGCGCGTCATGCAGCAGATGGAAGCCAAAGGCGACGAGGTTCCGGACGAGATGAAGCAGGCCTACGAGCAAACGGCCGAGCGTGAACTGAGCTACAAGGAACCCGACGAAGTCACCGAGTCGTTTATGCACGCACTCTTTGACGCTGCGCCGCTGCGTCGCTACGTTGTCGTGCCTAATCAGCAGGAACAGGAATGGACCATTCGCACCAAGATGGCCGAGCTCGTGCAGCTCAACACCTGGGGTCCTTACAGCTACAGTCGCGACGAGCTTGTCACGATGCTCGATGAGACGCTGAATCCCCCGGCCGCTGAAGAAGAGGAGAGCGAACAATGAGAGATTTCGTGAAGATTATTGCGCTCGCCGCGCTGCTTGTCGTCGGTCATGCTGCATCTCTGCCTGCAATGGCCGGGGATCAGAAGGCCGTCCTGATTACCGGAGCAAGCACGGGCATCGGTCGCAACCTTGCCGAGCGCCTCGCCGAAGAGGGCTACTTCGTCTACGCCGGCGCACGCAAGGACAAGGATATGGCCGAGCTTGACGCTATCGAAAACGTCAAGGCAGTACGGCTGGACGTGACCAAGCAGGATCAGGTAGACGCTGCGGTGGAGCTGGTTCGCAGCGAAGGCCGTGGCCTGTGGGGGCTTGTCAACAACGCCGGTGTCGGCGGTGGGGATGCCGTGCTAAATACGCCGATTGACGAGTTCAATTTCATCTACGCGGTAAATGTCGAAGGCGTAGTCAGGACCACGCAGGCCTTTGCGCCTTTGATTCTCGAATCCAAGGGCAGAATCTCGACGACGGGCTCCATCGCCGGAATCCTGGCAGGCTCTGGCTACGGCGCTTACAGCGGCAGCAAGCACTACATCGAAGCACTTACCGATTCGCTCGCCTCCGAGCTCGAGCCGCTGGGCGTCAAGGTCAGTGTCGTCGAGCCCGGTAGCTACAAGTCACGCATCCGGCGGTCGGCTGTTGCGAGAATAACGAAGCAAATGGAAGCCGCTGGTGCCGAGATTACGGACGAGATGCAACAGCGGGCCAAGGAAACGGCTGAACGTGAAGTCACGCTCGACGAACCGGATGCCGTAACCGATGCATTCATGCACGCACTATTCGACGATGCGCCACTGCGTCGCTACATGGTCGTGCCGCACGAGGGTCAGCAGGACCTGACGGTTCGCCAGGCAGTGAAGGAGCTCGTAGAGCTGAACGCCTGGGGCCAGTACAGCTTCAGCCGTGACGAACTCGTGGCTATGGTCGACGAGGCGCTCGCCGCTCAGGGGGCGTCAGACTGATTCTCGGGTAACGCGTCCTGGAACGCGACCAGCTCGTTCGCGCGATTGGTGATTGCGACGAGCTTCGGGAAGTCGTCGAGCGGCACTTTGAAGCGCCGCGCATTGTAGACCTGCGGCACAAGGAAAGCGTCCGCGAGAGTCACGGCGTCGCCAAACACGTACGGGCCGTCGCTGGCCAGCGCCTCGGCGGCCCGGAAACCCTCGCGGATCCAGTGGCGATACCATTCGGCCGTTGGGTCAGCTTCAAACTCGGTCTTGATGTAGTTCATTACCCGCAGGTTGTTGAGCGGGTGAATGTCGCATGCGATGCCGTTGCAGAAAGCACGCACGCGGCTGCGCTCGGGCTCGTTTGCTGGCAGTAGCGTGACGTCCGGATAGGTCTCTTCGAGGTACTCGAGGATGGCCATCGACTGCGCGATGCCGAGTTCGCCGTCTTCAAGGAATGGAACCAGCATCTGCGGGTTCCTGGCCCGGTACTCGTCGCCACGGTGTTCGGAAACGCCAGGGGCGAGCGACACAGGCACGATCTCGTGGTCCAGTCCTTTTAGATTCAAGGCGATTCGGACGCGATAGGCCGCCGAGGAACGCCAGTAGCTGTAAAGCCGCATCGTCACTGTAGGTCAGGGACCTGTGTATTGTTCGACGACCTGGTCAATCGTGCCGAAGATCGACTGGCCGTTTTCGTTGTCCATGCGAATGCGCACGCGGTCGCCAAACTTCATGAACGACGTTGTCGGCTTGCCGTGATTGATCGTCTCGATCGTGCGCATCTCTGCAATACACGAATAGCCTACGCCACCCTCGGCGATTGGTTTACCAGGCCCGTCGTTGAGCTTGTTGGATATCGTGCCCGAACCGATGAGCGTGCCCGCGCAGAGTGGCCTCGACTTCGCTGCGTGCGCGATGAGCTGCCCGAAATGGAAAGTCATATCGACACCGGCATCCGGTTTGCCGAAAGGCTCTTCGTTGAGCCACGACTTGAGCGGGAGGTGCAGTTTGCCATCGCGCCACGCATCGCCAAGAACATCGGGTGTTACGGCAACAGGCGAGAATGCGCTGGACGGTTTGGACTGAAAGAAGCCAAAACCCTTGGCAAGCTCTCCCGGGATCAGGTTTCTCAAAGACACGTCATTGACCAGCATGACGAGTTTGATGTGGTCAAGTGCTGCTTCGGCGGCTACGCCCATCGGCACGTCGTCAGTCACGACAACGATTTCGGCCTCGAAGTCGATTCCCCAGGCTTCGTCCGCCATCGGGATGTTGTCGCGCGGGCCTAGGAATGAGTCGGAGCCACCCTGATACATGAGCGGGTCCGTCCAGAAACTCTGCGGCATGTCAGCGCCGCGAGCTTTGCGAACGAGCTCGACATGATTCACATACGCGGAACCGTCGGCCCACTGGTAAGCGCGGGGCAGGGGTGACGCACAGGCGTTTTCGTCGAACGCGTCGCCTTCGCCGCCGTTGACGCGGTCGGCGACCGTCTCCAGCACCGCTTGTGCGCCGGACCAGTCGTCAAGTGCGGCTTGTAGCGTTGCGTAGCCCTCGACAGGCAGGCAGTGCTGCAGGTTGTCCGATACAACGACGAGGCGACCGTCGCGGCCGTCCCTCAAGGATGCGAGTTTCATCTACTTGTTTCCCGTGAATTCGAGTTCGTGCAGCCAGGCCGCGTGGCGAGGCGCTTTTTTCGTGCGACTCCATTCTTCGAGCATCGCGGGCGCGACGCGCTTGAGCTCGTCGATCTGTTCCTGCGTGCACGTGTTCGCGACGAGTTCGAGTCGGTGTCCGTTCGGGTCGAAAAAATAGATCGACTGGAAGATGCCGTGATTGGTCGGACCAATGACGTCAAGACCCTCGGCCTCGACGCGCGCTTTGGCGGCCAGCAGGGCATCGTAATCTTCGACTTCGAAGGCGATATGCTGCACCCATTCCGGCGTGTTGTGGTCGCGATCCATGTCCGGCTGAGTCGGCAGCTCGAAGAATGCGAGCACGTTACCCATGCCGCAGTCGAGGAACACGTGCATGTAAGGGTCGGGTTCTTTCGTCGACGGCACGCGGTCTTCGGCAAAAGCCACCGTGAATTCCATGTTCAGCACACGCTGATAGAACTCCACGGTTTCGCGCGCGTCCTTGCAGCGGTAGGCAACGTGATGAATGCGCTTGAGTTCCATGTTTCGTCCTCAGGCTTCGGCGTTGACGACGCCGCGCGCGATCTGGTCGCGCTCGATCGACTCAAAGAGTGCCTTGAAGTTTCCTTCTCCGAATCCTTCGTCCTCCTTGCGCTGGATGAACTCGAAGAATGTCGGCCCGACCATGTTGGCCGAAAAGATCTGCAGCAACAAGCGCGGCTCATCGCCTTCAGTCGTGCCATCGAGCAGGATGCCGCGTGACTGCAACTCGCTGACCGGTTCGCCGTGGCCGGGCAGGCGATCTTCGAGCATTTCATAGTAAGCGCCTGGCGGTGCCGTCATGAACTCAATCCCTTGTGACTGGAGGGCATCCCAACAGGCGTACAGGTCATCGCAAGAGAAGGCGATATGCTGAATGCCTTCGCCGTTGAACTCCATCAGGTACTCCTCGATCTGTCCGGTGCCTTTCGATGCTTCCTCATTGAGCGGGATGCGAATCTTGCCGTCCGGAGCGGTCATGGCCTTGGACAGAAGCCCTGTGTACTCACCCTTGATGTCGAAGTAGCGAATCTCGCGGAAGTTGAAGAGGTCCTCGTAGTATTTCGCCCAGTACTCCATGCGGCCACGATAGACGTTGTGTGTCAGATGATCGATGACCCTGAACCCACAACCCGCCGGGTACCGGTCAACGCCCTCGATGAAATTGAAGTCGATATCGTAAATCGACGATCCGCGCTCGTAGCGATCGATCAGGTAAACGGTCGCGCCGCCGATGCCCTTGATCGCCGGCAGTCGCAGCTCCATCGGACCCGTCGGAATCTCTACGGGTTCGGCACCCTGTTCAAGCGCGCGCTCATAAGCTATGTGAGCATCCTTGACGCGAAACGCCATGCCGCAGGCACAGGGTCCATGCTCGCGTGCGAAATACCAGGCCTTGCTCTTCGGCTCATTGTTGATAATGAAGTTGATGTCGCCCTGGCGCCAAAGCCGCACATCCTTGGAGCGATGCCTGGCGACCTCGCTGAAACCCAGTAAGCGAAATGCCGATTCGAGAACGGCGGGGTCGGGAGCGGCGAATTCGACGAACTCGAAACCATCGAGTCCCATCGGGTTTTCGAAGAGATCGGCCATGGCGGAATCCTCGGCAAGCGATAGTTAAAAATCTTTCGACATTATGCGCGATTTTTGCGGAATACGGGTTCTTAGTGCGCCTGATCGTGCAATAATCGGAAACGGATGTTTCAAAGAAGACCTCAAACCGAACTGGAGTCCCAGATGAAGTTGAGCCGCACGGACCTGCGCCTGCTCGCCCAGTTGCAGCGCGATACGACCCGCAATCAGAGCGAGCTCGCGGAAATCGTTGGCATGTCACGGACCTCATGCTGGCGGCGCATCCGCGATTTCGAGGACGCCGGCATCATCGAACGACAGGTCGCGTTGCTCAACCCGAAAAAGGCCGGCTTCAATCTCGAAGTTCTGCTGTTCGTCGCGATGACCGAGCATAGTGATGAAAACCGCAAGAGCTTCGAACGGCACGTATCGTTGCTGCCCGAAGTCATGGAGTGTTTCTCGGTGTCAGGAGATCGCGACTACCTGCTCCAGGTCATCGCGACAGACATGGAAAGTTACAACGATTTTCTCAATGCAGAGATCCTGCGCCACAAGGCCGTGCAGTCCGCGAGTTCGACGTTTGTGCTGCGTCGCGTGAAATACTCGACTGCGCTACCGCTCGAGTCAGTCGGCTAGCAACAGCGCGATCGAGAGATCCTCACACACAATACTGCCGCCGCCCTGCAATGCAGCTGTGCCGCTCGAGAATGCGACGCGCCACCGTTCGTTGTTTGGCACGCGCAGGGTGCGCTCGCGCTCGTGGCCGTTGATTACAATTGCAAGGGCCTCGGCCTCGCCGTCTTCGCGCTCGCACGTGATAACTACCGTGAACGCGTGATTGTCCGCCCATTCATGACTTTGCTTGGCTTCACCTGCGCTATTGAGCCACTGGATGGTGATGGTCTCGCCGTCTTGCTCGAGCTTGTCGTGCACGAAGTGCGGAATGCGCAACAGCGGTTGCTCCTGCCTTAAATGCACGAGTTCACGTATCTCGGCAAAGAACTCGGGGTCACGCTCGAGGCCTGACCAGTCGATCCAGCCGGTCTCGTTGTCCTGCGCGTATGCGTTGTTGTTGCCGTTCTGCGAGTTGCCAAATTCATCGCCGGCCAGCAGCATCGGCGTGCCCTGAGAGAACAGCAGTGTCGCCAGCATATTCAGGCGTTGGCGGCGACGCAGTTCGTTGATGCGCGCATCGTCAGTGGGTCCCTCAACGCCATAGTTGCTGCTCAGGTTGTGCGAATGACCGTCTCGATTGTTCTCGCCATTGGCCTGGTTATGCCGCCGCTCGTAGCTGACGACGTCCATCAACGTGAAACCGTCATGGGCGGTTACGAAGTTTACGCTCGCCAGCGGTGGTCGACTCGTGTGCTCGAACAGATCGGCGGACCCATGCAGGCGGCGTGCAAGGTCGCCCGCTGTATTGGCATCACCGCGCCAGAACGCCCGCACGGCATCGCGGTAGCGATCGTTCCACTCGGCCCACCGTGGCGGGAAATGGCCGAGCTGATAGCCTCCGGGGCCCGGGTCCCATGGCTCTGCGATCAACTTGGTGCCGCGCAGTGCCGGCGAATTGCTGATCTCGGCAAGGAATGGGTGTGTTGCGGAGAAGCCGTCCGCACGCCGCCCCAGGATCGTCGCAAGGTCAAAGCGAAAGCCGTCGACTTCCATGTCGGTCGCCCAGTAGGCGAGGCTGTCCAGGATCAGCTGCCGCGCGCGGACATGGTCGATGTTGAACGTGTTGCCGCAGCCTGTGTCGTTGATGTAGTGGACGTGCGCGTTCGTCTCCGTGCGGTAATAGCTGCGATTGTCGATGCCGCGGAAACTGACGGTCGGGCCGTGATGACCGGCCTCGCCGGTATGGTTGTAGGCAACATCGAGAATCACCTCGAAGCCGGCATCGTGCAACGCGCGCACCATCTCGCGGAACTCGCCGACCGGGTCGTGTGCGGCGAAGCGCGGCATCGGCGCGAAGAACGAGATGGTGTTGTAACCCCAGTAGTTGTGCAGCCCAAGCTGGTGCAGGTGATGCTCGTCGATGAATGCGTGCACGGGCTGCAACTCGATGGCGGTAACACCGAGTGCTTTGAGGTGCGCGAGAACCTCCTTGTTGCGCATCCCGGCGAAACGGCCGCGGTCGGCCTCGTCAACGGCCGGGTGTCGCATCGTGTAGCCGCGCAGGTTGCATTCGTAGAAGACGGTTTCCCGCCACGGCACCGCGGATCGTTCGGACTGTGATTCGCCACGACCGTCCTGGACGACGCACTTCGGCACGAACGCCGCACTATCGGCCGAATTTTTCTCCAGCCGACCGGCGTCGTCGACGTAGTCAAAGACAGCGAGGTCCCAGGTGAACTCACCTTCGATTGCCCGGGCATACGGATCAATCAGGAGTTTCGACGGATTACAGCGCAGTCCTTCGTCGGGTTCCCACGGGCCGTGCACGCGGTAGCCATAGCGTTGGCCGGCTTTGCAGCCCGGCAGGTAGCCGTGCCAGACGCCTTTGTCGCGTGCGGGTAAATCGACACACCAGGTCTGGTTGCCTTCGGCATCGAACAGGCACAGCTCTACGCGCTCCGCGATCGCGGAGTAGATGGCGAAGTTCGTGCCGTCCAGGTCTGGCGTGGCACCGAGGAGCTCGGGATTGCCAGCGTGCATCAGTTGCCGTTGAGCAGAATCGGGTCCAGGTTCCAGATGTCGTCGTTGTAGTCGCGCATCGTGCGGTCCGTTGAAAAGCGCCCGGATAACGCCGAGTTCATGATACTCATGCGCGTCCAGTGTGCCGGATCGCGATACGCGTCCGCCGCGCGCTCCTGTGCATCGACGAAGCTGCGGAAATCTGCGGCGGTCATCCACGGATCCGACGGCTCGCGAATCGACTGCAGAATCGCGTCGAATACCCCGGGCTCGAAGCGATTGAAATGACCGCTCTCGAGCAGCGAGACGACTCGTTTCAGGCCTTCGTCTGCGCCGATGACGGCCGATGGGTCATAACGCCCGCGCAGCTCGGCAATCTCCTCGACAGTCAGGCCGAACAGGAAGAAGTTCTCGTCGCCAACGGCCTCGCGAATCTCGACGTTCGCGCCATCCAGCGTGCCGATTGTTACCGCGCCGTTCATCATGAACTTCATGTTGCCGGTGCCGGAGGCCTCCTTGCCCGCTGTCGAGATCTGCTCGGACAGGTCGGCTGCGGGGCAGATCAGTTCCATCGCGGACACGTTGTAGTCCGGATAGAAGATCAGCTGCAGCTTGCCTTCCATCGCAGGATCGGAGTTGATGACCTGCGCAACATTATTGATGCACTTGATGATGTTCTTGGCCATGACATAGCCGGGAGCCGCCTTGCCACCGATGATGATCGTGCGCGGCACCGAATCGTGGCCATGGCGAATACGCTCGTAGAGATACACTGCGTGCAGCAGGTTCAGCAACTGTCGCTTGTATTCGTGGATGCGCTTGACCTGCACATCGAACATGGTCGAGGGATTCACAATGACGCCGGTCTTGTCCTGAAGGACGCGCGCGAGGCGCGTCTTGCTGGTCTGACGCACCTTGCGCCATGCCTTCTGGAAGTCCGGGTCGTCGGCGTATTCGGATAGCCTGCTGAGCTCGGTCAGCTCAGTCGTCCAGCCGTCGCCAATCTTGTCCGTAATCAGCTTCGCCAGCGGCTTGTTGCACGCCGCCAGCCAGCGGCGCTGCGTGACGCCATTAGTCTTGTTGTTGAAACGCTCCGGCCACATTTCAGCAAAGTCCCTGAACAGGCCCTCGCGCAACAGGCGGGAGTGCAATTCAGCCACGCCGTTAACCGAGAAACTGCCGACGATCGCAAGGTAGGCCATGCGGATCATTGGCTCGGTGCCTTCCTTGATCAGCGACATCCGAGCGATACGATCGTTGTCGCCCGGCCAGTGCTGACTGATCTCGACGATAAACCGCGCATTGATCTCGTAAATGATATCGAGCACGCGCGGCAGCAGGCGTCGGAACATTGACACCGGCCACATTTCGAGCGCTTCTGGCAGCAGCGTATGGTTCGTATACGCCATCGATTTCTGGGTGATTTCCCAGGCTTCATCCCAGCCGAGATGGTGCACGTCAATGAGGAGGCGCATGAGTTCGGCTACGGCAATGGCCGGATGCGTGTCGTTAAGCTGGAAGCAGTTCTTTTCGGCGAAATTCTCGAAATTCTCACCATGACGTGCAATCCAGTTGCGTATGAGGTCCTGCAGACTGGCGGACGCGAGGAAGTACTGCTGGCGCAGGCGCAATTCCTGCCCATTTTCCGAATCGGCGTTCGGATACAGCACCATCGTGATGTTCTGTGCCTCGTTCTGGCTGGCGACCGCATCCGCGTAACTGCCTGCATTGAATTCATTGAGGTCGAACGCGTCGGTTGCCGAGGCTGACCACAGCCGCAACGTGTTAACGATATCGTTCTGGTAACCCGGGATCGGAATGTCGAACGGAATCGCAAGGACGTCTTGCGTATCTACCCACGCGTGACGCGTTATGCCGTTGCCGTCCTCGTAAACAGTGCTGCGACCGCCAAAGCGAACGGTCTGTGCGTACTCGATACGTTCGATCTCCCACGGAAAACCCTCGCGCAGCCACGAATCCGGTTCCTCGATCTGGTAGCCGTTCTCGATGCGCTGGTGGAACATGCCGTACTGGTAGCGAATGCCGTAGCCAATGACAGGCAATGACAGGGTTGCGCAACTGTCGAGGAAACAGGCGGCGAGTCGACCGAGACCGCCATTGCCCAGGCCGGCGTCCTGTTCGCTGTCCACGACATCCTCGAGATCCAGGCCGAGGCGATTCAGCGCTTCGGCCGTTTCATCTTCGATGCCGAGGTTAAGTAGCGCATTGCGCAACAGCCGACCCATCAGGAATTCGAGAGAGAGATACGCAGTGCGGCGCGTGTCGTCGCGCTGGGTGGCTTTGCGGGTCTGTGCCCAGCGCTCCATGAGGCGGTCACGAGCGGCATAGACAACCGCCTGATAAAGGAACGGTGACTTCACATTGATCGTACGCCGGCCGAGCATGCGGCCGAAGTAGTGCGTGAAGTCCTGCAGGATCGCGTCGGCGTCCATCGGCAGGTTCGGGGCCTGCAACAATTCGATACTGCCGGCCTTGGCAGATTTATCCGGTTTGGCGGACATGCGTGTTTTCTCCGTCAGGCGTTTTATTGCCGCGGCGCCAGTATAAGCGTTGCCAGCGGCGGCAGTGAAAGGCGCAGTGAACTGTTTCTGCCCTGATGCGATGTGTCCTCGGCGTGGTGGACTCCAGGGTCGTGGTCGCTGCCCCCGTAGATCGCCGCGTCCGTGTTGATCAGTACGTCGTATGCACCGGAATGGGGCACGCCGATGCGATAGTCGCCACGCACCACCGGCGTCAGGTTGCAGACGCAAATTACGAAATTCCCGTCCCTGTCCCGACGCAGCCACGAGAACACGCTATTGGCGCGGTCGTCCAGGTCGATCCATTCGAAGCCATCCCCGGTGAAGTCAACTTCGTGGAGTGCGCGGACATGACCGTAGGTCCGGTTGAGATCGCGCACGAGTCTCTTCACACCCTGGTGCGGCGCGTATTCGAGCAAGTGCCAGTCCAGCGACTGGTCGTGATTCCATTCGTGAGACTGTGCGAATTCGGCGCCCATGAACAGCAGCTTCTTGCCCGGGTGGGCGAACATCGAAGCGTAGTAGGCACGCAGGTTGGCAAAGCGTTGCCAGTCGTCGCCGGGCATGCGGCCGAGAATCGAGCGCTTGCCGTGCACGACCTCGTCATGCGATAGCGGCAGCACGAAGTTCTCGTTGAACGCGTAAACGAGCCCGAAGGTCATCTTGTCGTGGTGGTACTGCCGGTGTACGGGGTCTTCCTGCATGAACTCGAGCGTGTCGTGCATCCAGCCCATGTTCCACTTGAACGTGAATCCAAGACCGCCATGTTCGATCGGCCGGGATACGGCCGGCCATGCGGTCGATTCCTCCGCGTGGGTCGTCGCGCCGTGCGCATGCACCTCGATATTGAGTTTGCGCAGGAACGCGACGGCTTCGAGGTTTTCGTTGCCGCCGTGTTCGTTCGGGATCCACTCACCCTCTTCGCGCGAATAGTCGAGGTAAAGCATCGACGCCACTGCATCGACACGGAGTGCATCAATGTGGAATTCCTTGATCCAGCACAGGGCGCTCCCTAGCAGGTAGTTGCGCACCTCGCGTCGTCCGTAATTGAATATCAGTGTGCCCCAGTCGGCATGTTCTCCCTTGCGAGGGTCTTCATGCTCGTACAGGGCGGTGCCGTCGAAACGTCGCAACCCGTGCTCGTCCTTCGGGAAGTGCGCGGGCACCCAATCGACAATGACACCGATCCCGGCCTGGTGCAGGGCGTCAATGAGATAACGGAAATCGTCGGGCGAGCCGAAGCGCCAGGTCGGCGCGAACAGACCAATCGGCTGGTAGCCCCAGGACCCGTCGAACGGATGTTCCGTAACCGGCAGGAACTCGACATGCGTGAAACCCATCTCGGTTACATACTCGACGAGCTGGCCGGCCAAATCGCGGTAGCTCAGCCACGTATTGCCGTCCCCTCGACGCCATGAGCCGAGATGCACTTCGTAGATGGACATCGGCTTATCAAGCGCGGGGTTGATGTCGCGGCCCGCCATCCATTCGTCGTCGCACCACTCGTAGCCCGATGCGTAGACGATTGAGGCGTTGCCCGGCGGCGGTTCGTGGGCTGCCGCGTACGGGTCCGACTTAATCGGCAGCAGTTTGCCGTCGCGATCGGCCATCTCGAACTTGTATTTGTCGCCATGCCCGACGCCCGGAATGAAGATCTCCCAGATGCCGTTTCCGGGATGGAGGCGCATGCCGTGGCGGCGCCCGTCCCAGTCGTTGAAGCTGCCGACGACGCTGACACGCGACGCATTGGGAGCCCAGACGGCGAAGCGCGTGCCGTCGATGCCGAGGTAGCTACGCAACTGCGCGCCGAGCTTTTCATAAATCTCGCGGTCCGAGCCTTCTCCGAGCAGGTACAAATCCATTTCGCCCAGCGTTGGCGGGAAGCGGTAGGGGTCCTCGGACAGGTAACTGTCGCCCGACGGAAGCGTGATGCGGAACTGGTAACGGCGCAGTCGCGGCGGCAGCGTCGCGACGAACAGGCCGCCGTCGTGGACGCGTTTGGCCTTGGCAATTTCATCGCCATTGGCGTCGACGAGCACAACGGCACCGGCCTGCGGTTGCAGGGTACGCACCACGCGATGGCCGTTGGCGCGGTGCGGGCCGAGCAGGGCGAACGGGTCGCCGTGGCGGCCCGCAACGAGCAAGTCGAGTTCGTTGCTTAGTTTTGAGGTTTTAGACGTCATACATTTCCGCAATTGTTTGTCGGGCCGACCGGCGCCAGTCGAAGCGCATGGCCGCGGCGGCCTGGCGCATTGTCCGCCACGCGTCGGCCTCAGTTTCCCTGAATTCCAGTGCCTGTTGCACCGTGCCTATGAAATCGACGGCCTGGTCGAACGGCGTTTTCCCTTCGAACACAAAGCCGGTAACGCCATTCTCGACCGTGTCGCGCAGACCGCCAGTACCGTGCACGACGCAGGGTACGCTGACGCGCATTGCAAGCATCTGGCTGATGCCGCAGGGCTCGAAACTCGAGGGCATCAGGAACAGATCTCCGGATCGATACAGCGGCGCGGCAAGCGTCTCTGAGTAGCCTCGCAGGAAGATGAGGTTGTGCGAGTGTCGGGCAACGTCGAACATCTGGCGTTCGAGTTCAGTATCGCCACTGCCAAGCAAGATGAGCAGGTTGTCGGGCCCGAGGTCGTGCAGCAGATGCTCCAGCGCCGTGCGACCGTCCGGCATGCGATAGAGGAAGAGGGCTGCTTTCTGCGCGACGAGCCGGCCGATGCTGACCATGACATGCTTCGGCTTTCTCTTCGGCAGCGCCGCGAGTCGTTCTGCGGCCAGCGCGTGGACGTCGCGCAGTCTGCCCTGGTCCATCCAGGTTTCGGCCTGCTCGCTCATCATCTGCACGAGGGTCGACCAGGCTGGCTTGCGGCCACGCTTGCGCGGGTATTCGCAGCCGTTGAGAATGCCGGACAGCCTGCCGTCTGCCGCGACGCGTTGCAGGTCAGTCTCGAGCCCTTCGCCACCGATGAAGCCCTGTGCACGATTGCTTGGTTGACAGATCTCCTTCGCATAGGTCGGAGAAACCGTGCTGACGTGGTTGGCGAGCCGTATCGCCGTCGCCATCGGGTTGACGCAGTCGGGATAGCGCAGATCGCGTGCCTGGGCGAGGTCGATACGCAGGCCCGGAAACCAGGATTCGAGCGACGAGTCGTGGCCGGCAAACGGCCGGCTTCCCTGGTAAGCGAGGTTGTGGATCGTGAATACGGTCCGCAGTTCGCGCAGCGCTTTGAAGCGCGGATCAAACTCGCGCAGCAGGAAATAGAAGCCCGTATGCCAGTCGTGCAGGTGCAGGACGTCGGGGAGATCGTCGCCTGCCACGATCCAGGCTGCCAGGGCGGCGCTGAATAACGCGAACTTGTTCGCGTCGGTGGCAAACGGCTCGTTCGCAGCATCGTCGCAATAAATGCGACCCTTGCCCTGCGGCGAGAAGCCCGGGTGCTCGAACACGACATTGCGGACCGGGTCGTTGTTACCCGGCACCTCGTACACATCCACGGTTTCATCCCGGCCGCGGAAGGGTACGGTCACGGTGCCGATGTGTACCGAGCCGGCCTGCTCGTGGAACGCACTGTACGATGGCGTAACCACGGTCGCGTCCCAGCGCAGTCGCGCGAGGGCAATCGGCAGATCGTGGACAACGTCAGCGACACCACCGACCTTGCCGCCCGGTAGTGCTCCGTTTTCCGCTGCTGCGAATATGACCTTGCGCTTGCTGATGCTGCCCCGCCTTGCTATCTCGTGAAATGCAGATGCTGGCCCAGCAGCTCTGGCGTAACGAGCGTGATGCCTTTCTTGGTAACCCGGAAACCGCGCTCCCGGTCTGCATCGTGATCGATGCCGATTTCCATGCCTTCGGGAATCTGGCAGCCGCGATCGATGATGGCTCGGTGAATCTTGGCGCGCTCGCCGATATCGACATCGGGCAGGATGACGGACTCGGTGACTTCAGCGTAGGAGTGCACGTAACAGTTGGAGAAGACCAGCGAGCCGCGCACCGTCGATCCCGATACGACGCAGCCGCCCGACACGATCGAGGAAATCGCCTTGCCCTGGCGATCAGGCTGGTCGAACACGAATTTTGCTGGTGGTGCCTGGAGCTGGTGTGTCCAGATCGGCCACTCGTTGTCGTACAGGTTGAGCTGCGGCGTTACGGCGACCATTTCCATGTTCGCCTCCCAGAACGCGTCGAGCGTTCCGACGTCGCGCCAGTAAGCCCTTTCACCCGTGTCTTTGTCGCGGAACGGGTAGGCATAAACGCGATAGTTATCAATGATCGAGGGAATGACGTTGCGACCGAAATCGTGTTGAGTGTCGGTCGTATCGGCGTCACGAATCAGCTGCTCGTAAAGAAATTCGGTGTTAAAAGCGTAGTTGCCCATCGACGCCATGCACATGTCAGGGTTGTTGGGCAGCGGGTTCGGGTGCTCGGGCTTTTCGTCGAAGCCGATGATGCGACCGGACTCATCGACGGTCATAACGCCGAGCTCGCCGGCCGCCTCCTCGAGCGGCACTTCGATGCAGCAGATCGTCA
>JAAUYD010207551.1_pt1 | contig 24892 bp, 22 predicted proteins | sample 7278101 | NCBI WGS metagenome assembly JAAUYD01 (sample SAMN14350128, study PRJNA611818) | marine sediment metagenome | isolation source: surface marine sediment (0.6m) | place: French Polynesia: Moorea | collected 2018-08
GGCTAGTTTTATAGTCATATTTATATGACTTTGACTATTAGACTGGGACTTATAGTCCCAGGTGGGTGTGATGGAAACCCCATCATATTTTATGGGACAAACCACTAGTTTTATCGAGACCCCGGATATACATCGATTCATAACTAAATATCGATGTATATCTGGACTTGAAATCTTGCTCTTACTTCCTACTACTATTACGATTAATATCGCACTCTCAGAATAATTAGTTCCATCGACACTCCAGATATGCATCGATTCATAACTAAATATCGATATAAATCTGGACTTGAAATCTCGTTCTTGCTTCCTGCCCTACTGCCATTACTATTAGACATAGGCGTGGAAATTAATTATGCGTTACCCGAAACCCTTGTTCCAGAAGCGAAATTGCCTCTTTCAGAGGAGCTTTGCTAACGCGTCTGGAACATTCTTTTTCACGCCTAGGTCTATTACAGTTCCAGAATAACTACTCCCTTCCTGGCAGAAGATTACCCATAACGTAGGTTGGGTTGAACGTATACGAAGTGTTCCCGGAGGGTAGCGAAACCCAACGATATGCTTTCGTTCCACCCCTGCGGGGAAGCAAGCTACAACAAGCGCCTACAATTTTTCGGTAATTTAATAGCAGGAAGGCAGTAGTTCCATCGACAGTCCAAACATGCATCGATTCATAACTAAATACCGATATAAATCTGGGCTTGAAATCTCGCTCTTGCTTCCTACTCCGATACTATTACCATCGCACTTCCACAACAATTACCCTATTATTAAACTTGTTTGTCATGGCGTTCAAAATAACAATTCGCCATTACCTGTAACCACTTCCCCAATAGCAAAAGCAGGTATATTCTGCGCTTCAAAGAAACTAATAGCTTGTTCTGCTTCTTGGGGTGGTACTAACACCACAAATCCAATTCCCATATTGAAAGTGTTATACATAGCTTGAAGACTGACTCCACCATTTTCTGCTAACCACTGAAATACAGGAGGAATCGACCAACTATTGGTATTTATCTTAATTGCTTGATTTTTACCCAAACATCTAGGTAAATTTTCTGGCAAACCTCCCCCGGTAATATGAGCCATAGCGTGAATTTGCAAACCTGCTTCACCTGCCGCTAGTATAGGTTTAACGTAAATACGTGTGGGTGTAAGAAAAATTTCTCCTAAAGTTTGACCCCCCAGGATTTCTGGAGTATCTTGCCAATCAAAACCCCCATCGCTGATAATTTTACGCACCAAACTGTAGCCATTACTATGAATACCAGAACTAGCAAGTGCGATCGCCACATCTCCTACTTGCACCTGGGAACCGTCTAGCATCTGGCTTTTTTCTACAATTCCCACACAAAAGCCAGCTAAATCATATTCTCCCTCCTGGTAAAAACCAGGCATTTCTGCGGTTTCTCCCCCCAGCAAAGCACAACCAGCTTGTTTACAGCCAGTAGCGATACCTGCAACCACATCAGCCAATTGTTCTTTATCCAACTTTCCCGTAGCCAGATAATCTAAAAAAAACAGCGGTTGTGCACCAGATGTCAACACATCATTGACGCACATTGCCACCAAATCAATCCCAACGGTGTCATGGCGGTTGAGGAAATGAGCTATCTTCAGCTTAGTACCCACACCATCAGTTCCGGAAACTAAAACAGGTTCCTTGTAGCCTGCTGGTAATTGGAAGCAGCCACCAAAACCACCTAATCCCCCAAGGACTTCCGGTCTAAAAGTAGAGTGAACCAAATTGCGAATTTTATCCACAAAGGCTCTACCAGCTTCAACATCAACTCCTGCTTCTTTATAATCCATTGTTCAAGACAGTATTGTTTGACTTTACGCTTTTTACCGGGCAAAATCAAGCCTTTGCTTCACCGCTTCCTGGTACTCTTGCAGTCCACATCGGTTTTAGCCTTTTCTTTTAAGAGTTCCCTATTCCCCCTTCGGGTTCGCCACTCCCCACCCTGCGGGAAGGCGTTCCGCCAACAACGCGGGGAACCCGCGCACGGGGGTGGACTCACTATTCCCTATTCCCTATTCCCAACTTCACCCAAGAAGTCTACTCCCAAACATCTTACAATATTACAAAGAAGTATTAAGAAATGTAAGGTTTTTCCATGGCAGATCAACTAATTAAGGCAACAGCCGCTGACGGTGGAATTCGGATTGTAGGTGCGGTTACAACCCGGTTAACAGAAGAAGCACGACAGCGCCATCAGCTTTCCTATGTAGCAACTGCGGCATTAGGTCGGACTATGGCATCTGGTTTGTTGATGGCTTCTAGTATGAAGAAACCTGGTTCTAGGGTGAATGTGCGGGTTAAGGGTGACGGACCCTTGGGTGGTATATTGGTAGATGCTAGACTAGATGGAACTGTACGCGGCTTTGTGGGAAATCCATCTGTGGAATTGCTGCCTAACGCTCAAGGTAAACTAGATGTGGGTGGTGCAGTTGGTAATGGTTATCTCTATGTGGTGCGTGATGTCGGTTATGGCTATCCTTACTCCAGTACAGTAGAATTAGTTTCTGGGGAAATTGGAGACGATGTGGCTCATTACCTGCTAAGTTCAGAACAAACTCCTTCTGCCCTAGTTGTGGGTGTATTTGTAGAGGCAAGTGGAGTTACTGCTGCTGGCGGTTTATTAGTGCAAGTGTTGCCAAAAGCAGCTAGAGATGAGGCACTAGTAGAAACACTAGAGTCAAGAGTAGCATCTTTAACAGGATTTACGCCTCTACTACAAGCAGGGAAAGGCTTAACGGAAATCTTTCATGACTTACTTGGTGACATGGGACTAAGTATATTTCCTGAAACCCAAATGCTGCGTTTCCATTGTGGTTGTTCCTTTGATCGTGTGTTAGGAGCGCTGAAAATGTTGGGAAAAGCGGAATTACAAGATATGATTATTGAAGATGATGGAGCTGAAGCAACTTGCGACTTTTGCGGCACAGTTTATCAAGCAAGTAGCTATCACTTAACACAACTAATTGACGATTTGCAAGCAGAATCTTCTGTGAATTAACAATCGTATAAAATATGACTGCCATTTTGGTTTAGTCATGATATATGTGGAGATATAATTGTGCCAACAGTAGCTTTTTCATTCAGAGAAAGTTACGATGACAACAAAAAAGTTGGATTATATAAGCGCTAGCTGTTAGTTTATTTTGGTGTGAGAGATGGCAGAGCAGGATATTCCAGAGAGTTGGTCAGCAGATAAATCAACTGATCCAAATCTATTTACAAGATTATCCGGAGTCCCACAAATTAGTGACGCTCATCGTTCTGGCGTCTCATCTCCTGGTTCTAATTATAAATCTGTGAATCGAGCGACAAAAAATTATTCGGACAAAAATCCTGTTAATAAGCAATCAAAAAAGACCGTTTCATCGGCAAACAATTCTGGACGGCTGCCACGGTGGACTAAAAGTTGGGTACCCTGGACAATATTATTGGCGTTGCTTCCTGGTAGTATTGGCTTTATGGCTACGGCTATGCTATTAAAACTACCATCAGCACCCAATTGTCCATCAATTTTTTGGCCCCTAGCAAGTGCATCGGTACGGCTACACTGTGCTCAATTGGCAGCTTCTAAGGCAACGGTAGGGGATCTATTGCAAGCCATTTCCTTAGTCAGACAACTTCCAGAAAGTCACCCACTCCATGAAGAAATTGAACGTTATATGGAGGAATGGTCCCAGGATATTTTAAATTTGGCGGATGAAAGTTTCCAAGGGGGTAAGCTAACCGAAGCAATCAAGACTGCCCGTCAGATTCCCAAAGATGTATCTGCTTATAAGCTAGTAGAAGAGAGAATCGCTGATTGGCAGTTAACTTGGTCAGAAGCAGAGGGAATTTATGCTGAAGTTGAAGACCATTTACGAGAAGAACGCTGGCAACAGGCGTTTATGGAAGCTTCTAGATTACTGAGGGTAGATAATAAATATTGGGCTACCACCAAGTACGAACAGTTAGATAACCTGATTACCACTACTCGAGAGGATGGAGAAAAACTAGCACAAGCCAAAAATCTGGGTAAAAGACGTAATGCCGATGACTTACTCAAAGCAATTAAGCTGGCAGATTCTATCGGTCAAAATAGTTACGTATTTTCAAAAGCTCAAGAAGTAATTCCAGAATTTGGACGTAAAATGCTGGAATTGGCAGAGGCAAAATTAGAAAGAAAAGATGCAGATGAAGCGATCGCCATTGCCCAAGAAATTCCTGGCAGTACCGGCTTAGAAGCAGAAAAGGAAGACTTTATTATCTTGGCAGAAGCGCAAAGAAGCGCTTGGATTGGAACTATTTCCGGTTTGGAGTCAGCTATCTGGCAAGCACAACAAGTCGATCCCTCACGACCAATATATGAGAAAGCACAGCAGTTAATTGCTGGTTGGCAATTGGAAATAGAAGATGTTGCTCGTTTAGAAAAAGCCCGTTTATTGGCTAGTCAGGGAACAGTCGGGGATTTAACAGCAGCCATAGCGGAAGCAGAACTGATACCAGTAAGTAACCCCCGTTCCCGAGAAGCCAAAAAAGAAATTGGACGATGGGCAACCCAAATTCAGACCATTGAAGACAAACCTTATTTGGATCGTGCCGAACAGATAGCAGTCTTAGGAGATATAAACTCCTTGCAAGCAGCGATCACCGAAGCTAGTCAAATTCGTCGCGGTCGGGTATTATATCGAGAAGCCCGCAGGAAAATTGCTACTTGGACGAATAAAATTCAGCGCATTCAAGACCTACCTTATTTAGAACAAGCGCGATCGCTAGCTAGGAGTGGAGACTTAAATTCGGCGATCGCCACTGCTCAACAAATTTCCAATGGCAGGGCACTTTCTCGGGAAGCCAAAAAGTCAATAAATCAATGGCAAGAGGAAATCAACGCTAAGGGGAATTGGAGTAAAGCCCGGCAAATAGCCCTTGCTGGAACTCCCAATGCCTTAGCAGAGGCAATGCGGGTAGCTAATCGCGTACCTCGTAGTAATGTCTTACGTATCGATGCCAATATAGCTATCGACCAGTGGAGTCAGCAATTGTTACAAATAGCACGTTCTCAGGGCGAATCTAATATGAGTAGAGCTATCAAGACAGCCAAGTTGATTCCCCGTGGTAGTGTAGCTTATAGTGAGGCACGAGAGCAAATTCGGACTTGGCAGAGATTTCTCAAACCTTTACCAGAAGAGTCCCAAGTGGTTTCGACTCCTAAACGACGATCTAGTTCATCAACTATTCGTAAACGTCGTTCGTCAACTATTCGTAAACGTCGTTCATCAACTCCTGTACAGCTTCAGCCATCAGTGACTCCCAAACCCCAGCCATCAGCAACTCCAACACCCAAACCAGTAATTATTCAACAACCCCAGTCATCAACTACTGGTGAGGTAAAGAGTAAAACCCAGCGACTTTATGATGCACTTGATAGTCAGTAATGTTAACGAAGGAAGAAGTAGGGAGGAAGAAGGAAGAAGGAACCCCATTAATAAATTAAGGGGATTTGATAATGAAAAATTTGGCGTTGCTGATTTGAAGTATGAAATTGGTTTTTTGGCTATCAAAAACTCTTGTTCCAGACGCGTTAGCGTAAAGTCTACGGCATAGCTTTGCTTACCGCAAAGCGTGTCGCTGTGCGACTCAGCTCCTCTGAGGGGGGGAATTTCGCGTCTGGAACATCTCGATTCATACCGGGATTCAGCAACGCCAAAAATTTTATATTTCTCCATTAATAAATTAAGGGGGTTGTATCCTTTTTGGTCGGAAGAAAGAAGGTAAAGGCTGCAACCCATATCACTACACTTCTTCCTTCTTCCCTCTTCCCTCTTCCCTCAACATCCTCCGCAGTCGGTCATTAGTCATTAGACATCTGGTGAAAAAGAATGTTCCAGACGCGTTAGCGTAGCTCCTCTGAAAGAGGCTATATCGCGTCTGGTTGACGCATATTTAATTTCCACACCTATGTATATTTGTTATTACCAACAGGACTTAGGTAAGTGTCACACTTGAAAATTAATTTTTGATCCGTAGTCAGTGCTAAGGGATTCAAAACAAGGGTTAAAACTCTTACTAAAAACAGTATCAATATGCCAGTTGCGTAAGTCCTAACCAATTACCCATTACCAATTACCAATTACCCATTACCCATTACCCATTATCAATTACCAATTACCAATTACCAATTACCAATTACCAATTACCCATTACCCATTACCAATTACCAATTCTCAATTTGCCTAACTACTGTCAGCGCTGAGTAACTTACCCCAGCAGTACCTTCACCGGGGTGGGTAGAATCACCAACCAACCATAAATCCTGAATTGGTGTGCGGTTAGCAAAGCCAAAAGGACCAAAAGTTGATAATCTTTGCCCAATACCACCCACTATACCTTGATCCCTGGCTGTGTAACGGGCAAAAGTGCGGGGTGTAGCTGCTTCTACATGAATAATGGTTTCTGGTTTGAGGTAGAAAAATTTCGCCAAACGAGCGATTGCATCTTTGGTATATTCTTGTTTTAACCCCTCGTAATCTTCAGTTTCCCACCAAGGTTCTGCATCGACAAAGGAAGAAGCAATAATTGTACCTTTACCCGTTGGTGCGCGACCATCTCCAGGATGGCTAACCGATACAAATAGAGAATTATTTTCCCCGATTGGACCATGAGCATCATACATAAATTGTAGGTGCGGTGGGCATTCGGGAGGAATCGCACTTGCATCTACACCCAAATACACCACAAATGCACCGGAAGCAGGAGGTAATTTTTGCACTCGCTTTTTATACCCACGGGGGGTTTTTTCACCCAATAGTTTCACGAGGTTTTGCACAGTTACATTAGCAACTACGTGGTCTACGGCTTCTGTCCACACTTCCCCGGTTTTTTGGTTGCGAATTACTACCCCAGTGGCTTTACCATCTTCCACTTGAATTTCTTCTACAGTATGGCGCATCAACAACTTACCACCATCCCTTGACAAGGCTGCTGCTAAGCGATCGCTGAGGACTTGCATACTACCTTGGAGGTGATATAATCCTTGGGGTGACTGGGATACACTCAAAGCCGTTGCTGCATAAAGTAAAGCCGTTTCCTCGGCATTTACCTGGGAATATAGCTTTAATTGCAAATCCAAAAATGTCCGCAAGCGATGGTCATTTTCCAATCCGTATGCCCGTAGAGCGTCTCCTACGGTAAATAATGTGTAGGGTACTGTAACTAATGTACCAGGACGCACAGCTTGAGTAAGTTGTAATAAATCCCACAAATTACGGGGTGGAAGTACCGGGTCACGTCCTTGGAATTTCCAACTAGCTTTAAACAAAGTTGCCAGCAATTGCCAGAAGGGTTCGCTACCAGGAAATTGTTTCTGCCGTTCTTGTTGCCACTTTTGGGGGTCACGCCAAACGTTAATGGGTGTGTTCTCTCCTGGCAAGTATACCGCACAAGCAGGGTCACAGAAGGTCGCTGAGGGTAGGTCGATTTCTAATTCCGTAAAAATACGGTGGTGAATCCCTCCCGGTTCTAAACCTGCTACCTGAGTGGCACCAACATCAAAGGTAAAGCCTTGGCGTTTAAAAGTAGAAGCACAGCCACCGGGTACTAGAGCCTGGTCTAATATTAAGACATCGTAACCCCTATGGGCTAATAGTGCCCCGGCAGTAAGTCCGCCAATTCCAGCACCGATAACGATTACACGGGATTTATTCTTGCCAACAGGCTGACTTGGCATTGATATTTATTTTAAGTTTCTTAACATTTATTATTATTTTACAATACTAATACTGGAAAAACTTGTATCTTCTGGTTAAATTATAAATTTTTATTAAAATCTCCAAAAATAGGTTTTTCTTCGCAAGAATGCCTCAAAATTTCGTGATTTTAAGAATCATTATCATTTTGGGGGTAATGAAATTTCAATGGTTAAAGCCCCCAATTGTTTGCTAGAATATATATAAGGTTAGGTTTGTCCTGCCATTTTTTTTATGATGATTTGTTGACATTATTGGATAATGGTTAAATGACCGAAGGTCTTCGACCTTCAAGGAAGAAGGAAGAAGGAAGAAGGAAGAAGGAAGAAGGAAGAAGGAAGAAGGAAGAAGTTCTAAAATATAGCAAGTTAGTTCAAACATCGCCCAATGGTGTAGGACGAACTAGTAACAATGAGTATTTTAGTTTTCTTCAAATAGCTTTAGGCAGCTTCAGAGAACTTGATACACAAATAATAATTGCAAAACAAGTTGGTTTAGAAGCGTGAACCTCAACTATTTTCGCTCAGCAATGAATGAAGTTGATGAAATGCAAAGAATAATGGTTTGTGTGCCCAACAAATTGAAAAAATATTCTAACAACTCAATTGGATACAGGTTAAGCGTCGTAAAAGACGGGTAAAGTTTGGTAGGAGTGCAAGCTTCTTTCTGACAAACATAAAACTGCTCAAACCTTCTTATTTCTTCCCTCTTCGTTCCCTTTGACATTTATGTTTAAGCTTCTTTTTTAATCTGGAATTTTTATTCCTGAGAAGATCGAAAAGCGGAAAACTCACAAATAGAATTAAAGGGACAAAATCGACAATGGTAACCTGGGTTGGGAGGGAAAATTTGGCTAAAATTTCGAGTTTTGTGCTTATATTCCTGTAAATCTTTTTGATGCTTGTGGGCAATCTGCGCCAATTTTCTTTCAACAGCGTCCAACTGAGTTTGTGTAACACGAATTACATGAGATTTTTTACGCTGTTCCAAATTATAAAATGAAGCGACTGCTTGAAAACCAGGATAAAGATAACGAACTGCCAACAAATAAACTAATGCCTGTCGTTGGTCAAATGGGGATTTACCCGTTTTAAAATCTAAAATATGTAAAGTACCCGAAGATTCTCGAAAAATACAATCCATAGCCGCATATAAGCGGAAGCAATAATCTGGCTGTTTGACTAAAATTGGTTTGGGGAAACCTTCATCGCCACGAGTTAACAGAAGGATATGTTTACCCAACAACAGTGGTGCATCTTGATAATTTTTCAAGATTTGCCGTACCCTTTGCTGGACTATCTCAGTTGTATTACTTAATTTTAGCAGCTGGGCAATTTTTTCTATACCATCTGTTCTACTCAATAAATCTAGGTTGTGGTGAAACTCGTAAATACCCTTTTGTGCCAGTAAACCAATACTTTGAGGTGGTGTTAACTTGCCCAACAGTGCTTTGACTTTTGGTTCCCTCTGTCGTGCTTTGATATATCCCCGTCTCATTTGACAATGCCAGCGTTGTTGCCCACAAGCTGGGGCAATTAAAGACCAAAGATTATAACTGGCAAAACAACGTTGAGGACTTGACATTGTTAGGGGGGGGTGAGAGAAAATACGTAGGGACTAGTTTTGACTACACTAGCTTGGCAAAAAGCTTTATGTGGCATTAACGATCCACCATGGGATTTAGTGGCAATAATCGGTGCCAGTAGCAATTCTAGGGGGTCAAACTTGGCAGGAATGGGTAGGTAAGAATGATTGATGGTGACTTGAACGTACCCCAATGTACGGTCAGCAAATCGGTCAAATCCTAGCTACTTGGGAACAGACTATTTTAAATAGAGACTTGTTCTTGTAGTCTAAAATACTGACTTATTTGCTGTACAATTTGCTCCTATAGTCGCCAGACTCTTGTCATATCTGGGTTAGACGGTAAAGGTTACCGAGTTGGATAGCCCCACCCTAGTAACTTAAGACAACGCCAATCACTTAAATGTTGCTAAGACGTTGATGCTGAGAATCAGCCGCAATCCAACACCAGACTGTGGGATTAAATATATCCCTGACAATCCCAGATTTGCCACAAAGGGAGATTACTGATTCTATTGTGGCAAATAATTGAGGTGTATAGGACTCAAAGCTGATAATATGCAACTTTTGTACATCTTTAGTGGATGTTTAAGAAGTTGGCAGTGTTAAAGTAAAAGTAAATTATGATGCACATTTTCCAAAAACTGACACATAACCCTGAAAAAATGGAGAGTTTAATTGCTAAGCTAGAACCAGTAGGAGTTTAAATCCTACACGTCCAGTTGCCTTTTGGCGTTAATCGAGGAAAAAGCTGCACGCGCAACTGGTTCCTTAATCCCGGATAAACAGACAAGGGGTTGCGAAAATTAGGGGATTTTCTTTGTAGCTTTACCTCTACCCTTGTGTCAGGCACTCCTAGTTGAATGCTTTCCCCACCGATATAATCTGGGGGTTTGTAGTTGACGCAACCTGACCAGCCTAAGTTCTTTAATGAACTACCTTTAGAGTAAAACCGCTACGTCTGTTGTGCGCGAGAACAGTATGAAAATTTTGGCGAGTGTACTGACATCCTTAATTGTAGCCACCTGGGTAGTAGTGATCGCTATCTTCTCAGTTCAAAACTACACCACTGTATCTTTGAAGTTTCTGTTTTTCAAGTCAATTCAAATCCCAATTGGTATAGTCCTAGCTTTTAGTGCTGGTGCGGGAATGATTGGAATGACATTTTTACAACCTCTCTGGAGTCTAACAGCTGCTTCGGGTAGTAATTATCAATCAGAAGACGAAGCTGAATTTTTTGTTGATGAGGAAGATTTTTAAGGCTGGAGTGGAGGTAACCCAGAGTGAAAAGTGTTTCGATTGATTTGCCTGAAAACGTATTTTCTGACTTACACAAACAGCCAAATGAATTTGTGCGAGAAATGCGAATTGCGGCTGCTGTTAAATGGTATGAATTAGGAGAAATTTCCCAGTTAAAAGCCGCAGAAATTGCTGGTTTAAGTAGTTCAGAATTTATGGATGCATTATCTCGTTATCAAGTTGCTGCTGGAAAATATATGCCGGAAGAGATTGCGGAGAAATTAGATAGTGATTCCACAGTAGTATTCTCTGAAAACAAACCATCTCTTCGGGAAATAGCTGCCCTACCAATCGCAGAACGTCATAAATTACTAGTTCCTTTTATCGCTGCCACAGCTGAAGACTTTTTAACCGATCCCGAACTCACAGAGTTTTCAGGTTTATAAGTTGGAGACTGGAAAAGGAGGAATGAGTAGTCCCAAACGTGGCGAAATTTGGCTAGTACAACTCGATCCAACTGTAGGGCAAGAACTACAAAAAACTAGACCTGCTATAGTTATTAATTCGGAACTATTTGCAGCTATTCCCATGCGAATTGTTGTTCCCCTCACCAGTTGGCAATCGAGGTTTCAAGAACGTCCTTTTATGGTTGCTATTAAGCGGACTCAAGACAATGGTTTGGCACAAGATTCTGCTGGCAACCTCCTGCAAGTCCGGAGTATTTCTGTGGAGAGATTTACTATTAGATTAGGGCAAGTTTCCCAGAATGTTTTGCAAGAATTGTTAGCTGGTTTAGTAATTTGTGTCGATTATGAATAGGGAATGAGTAATTGGTAATTGGTAATTGGTAATGGGTAATGGGTAATGGGTAATTGGTAATTGGTAATTGGTAATGGGTAATTGGTAATTGGTAATTGGTAATTGGTAATGGGTAAATAACAAATGACAAATGACAAATAACAAATAACAAATGACAAATGACCAATGACAAATGACAAGCAAAATTCGCGTTTTCATCTTATTGTCACATATGCTTTGCTGGGTGCGATCGCACTTTTAATGTTATTCCCTCTTTTATGGCTAGTGGGTACATCCTTCAAGTCACCCACAGAAAATATCTTTCAATCTCCACCACAATTATTGCCAACTCAACCAACTGTTGAGAACTTTGTCAAGGTTTGGCAAACTATCCCTTTTGGTGATTACATATTTAATAGCACCCTAGTAGCGGTGCTGGTGGTGGGTTTAAATTTACTGTTGTGTTCCTTAGCTGCTTATCCCTTAGCAAGACTATCTTTCTGGGGAAGAGACTGGATTTTTATTGCGATTGTCTCCACGATTATGATTCCCTTCCAAATCGTGATGATTCCCTTGTACATGCTAACAGTCCAGTTAGGTTTAACCAACAGTTATTGGGGGATAATTTTTCCCAATCTTGCTAACGCTTTTGGCATTTTTTTATTGCGACAGGCTTTTATGGGTGTCCCCAAAGAGATGGAAGAAGCAGCACGTATGGATGGCTGTTCTGAGTTAGGCTTATGGTGGCACGTAATGTTACCAACTGTTCGTCCAGCACTTGTCACTTTGGCAATTTTCGTGTTTATCGGTTCTTGGAGTGATTATCTTTGGCCCCTAATTGTCATCCAAGATGAAAACTTATATACTTTACCTTTAGGAGTGGCAAAGTTAGCTGGCACTTTTACCCTTGATTGGAGACTGGTAGCTGCTGGTTCAGTAATTTCTATTATCCCAGTACTGTTGGTATTTCTGGCTTTACAACGCTACATTGTACCTACGGAAACAGGTAGCGGGGTTAAAGGTTAATTAATGCTTAATAAGCACCTTTCTTGCCTAGTACTACCCCAATTGTTTTCAAAATTAGACTAATATCATAGGCGATCGACCACTTGCGCTGGTAATCGAGATCCATTTGCACAATGGTTTCAAAGTCCTTAATATTAGAACGACCATTTACTTGCCATTCTCCAGTGATACCAGGCTTGACTTGCAATCTTTGCCAGTGATATGGTTTATAATTGATTACTTCATCTGGAGTCGGTGGACGAGTTCCAACTAAACTCATATCCCCCAAAAGCACATTCCAAAATTGGGGTAATTCATCTAAGCTAGTACGACGTAAGAATTTACCTACACGGGTAATTCTGGGGTCATCAACTGATTTAAATATATACCCCTTGGCTTCGTTTTTCACTAAATGCTTGAGTTTGTCAGCATTGACAACCATGGAACGAAACTTCCAAATCCGAAAAGGTTTTCCATTTAAACCACAGCGGATTTGACTGTAAAGTATTGGACCTGGGTCATCAAACTGAGTCACAATTGCTACGGGAATCGCCACAATCCCTGTAATTATTAATCCAACTATAGCTCCTAAAATGTCAATACATCGCTTGATGGTGCTTTGAGTGGATGAATGTAAAGGGTGTAACCGCGAATTTACTGAATCATGGTAATTCAGAATCATTAAATTATCGGCAACAGGGTATTTTCTCTTAAAACTATTAATTAACACGGTTCAAATTACTTTTTATTACTCAAGTACCTTTAGGTATTAATATAGGTAACTCAAGTCAGTAAATGTCATGAAAATGCCCAAAGTTTATATAATCTTTTAATTAAACTGAGATTTTTAAAACTTACATATTTTGTAATAAAAGTTAATTAAATGCAATATACAATAGTATCAGTAATTATCCTGACATAATATAGCGCTTTTCAGTTGAGTCCAATACACGAGGGAACCTCACCCCGTCCTGCGGACACCCCTCTCCTACCCTACGGGAAGCCACTCCGTGTCTATAGTAAGGAGAGGGGAAGGGGGTGAGGTTCATCTGTATTCTATCAAGCGTGAAAACCGCTATATAGCATTTTTGACGCTTTACCAATTTGAAAGAAAAATGTCACCAATGATAGATTTGTAGGGGTGCGGAAACCGCACCCCTAGGAAAGTTCGGCTAATTACTGTTGCTGGCAAGTGGAATCTAAAAAAACCGGGTTTCTAAACGAAAAATTAAGGTTTTGAGACTGAGAGATTTGCAAGAAACCCGGTTTTTAGCCTAAGTGTAAGATGTGTGTAAATGGTATTGTTGTTAACACACCGGAATGCACCTGGGTTAAAAAGCGAGGCAGCGTGTTGTTCTTCCAAACTTGTAGCGACTGCCGGGGTTTCTTAACCCTCTTTAATCACTCTCGCGCTAATAAAAATCCAAAACCCTTATTCTTAAGAACTTTTATTAATTTAGGGGTAGGTTGGGTTGTAGCTTGCTTCCCCAAAGGGGTGGGACGTAGACCCGTAGGGACTTCTCGCAGAGTAACCCAACAACCAAAAACTTTGGTATTGTTGGGTTTCACTACCCTACACCGAACACTAGGTGTACGTTCTACCCAACCTACATTTATTTTTCTCTTCCCAGAGTGACACAAGAGGGTTAAGAATGACTAATGCTGAAAGTCGGGAATTTTGCGTTGAGAAACCCCGGTTTTTTAGCCTTGTTGAGAATAGTGCAAGAAATGAATTAAGGCTAAACTGTTGCACTAAAGAAACCGGGTTTGGAATAGGTGGAGAACCGAGAATTTGAGTATGTATGCCTTCATAAACCCGGTTTCTGAACTCTCACCAGAGTTTGATATTTATTTTATAAACATCCTCTAAGTTTTTCCCATTTACCATTTACACAGAAACACCTAAAGCGAAATTAACCGTGTAGGGTTCCTGCAAAGATTGCTGGGTACTGGCTTTAATAGCATCGAGATAGGAAAGCAAACATTGTATTTGTTGGGGATTTGGACGATAGGTATGATCTTGCTTTGCAAATAGTGGTGCAGTAGTGATAGCGTGGTAGTGAGAATTTTCCTGAGATTTTGGAGTCAGCCAGGTAAAATCGAGGGTATTAGGTAGCAAACCTGGGGGTAGTTCTCCTTCTAAGAAAGCTAGCAACCGTTCTTGACAGTTGCGTGTATTGATACCGCGATTCTCGAATAACTGGATAATTTCATTGAAAGATAAAGCTCTGTCTGGGAAAATTCGCAGTAATTCGGTGAACAAGAAATAGTCTGTATACTGCTGTCGGGGTATATCTACAACGAGGGGATGCAAAGGTAACATAGCAAGTCCATATGCTACCCGAGAACAGATAGGAGTACCATTTTCGTGGAGATAGGCATCTTGAATAATCTTAGCATTGGGGAGTTTTTGCCGTAGCCAACGGCTAACTGCACCAACGGAAGCTACCCCACCAGTAAGAATTGCCTGATTTATAGCTTCTGTAGGTATACCACGAGCCACCAACAATTTGTTCAATTCTCGATTTAAGCGACGCACAAAGGGGACAAATACCTGGGTTTCCAAGTCTTTTCGTTGTAATACCCAGCGTTGATCTGCCAATTCCAAGGTAAAGGAATCTTGGTGTTGTAAAATTAGCTTTAAGGCGATTGCAGCATCCAGTAATGCCTTGCCTAAAATGGTACTTTCTAGACGTTGCTGAAGCATAATCCGCTCAATGGTATCTGCTTCTCCAACATGAGGTAATTCTAATTCTTCTAATCCTAAACTCTCCCAGGTTACTTGCTCTAAACCGGGAATTGATGGTTGCCAATGCCAGGGTTTAATGTTAGATGCTTTACTATCTTCCTGGACTTGTGTGCGTGGAGAGCGCCATTTTGATGGTAACAGTAACTGGCAAATAATATCCTGATCGATTCCCTTCCCGGCATAGGCAAAATCATGTAGCATAAAATCACTGTGGGTTAAATCTAGTAGAGATTCTGGTAAATCTACTAGCGCCATCTGTGTGAATATTGCCCCAATGTTGATGGTTAAAGTATTGCCAAACAGGGAACGTTCGCTGGTTTTAGCAGGACGAGAAGCCGCACCAACGCTGAATTTGACTATTTCCCCTTCTGGACTATCCAACTCGGAGAGTAGGGTAGCGATGGCTTCCTCGACAAAAAATACTTGTTGTGGATGTTGGACTAGTTTGCAAGCAAGAAGAGCTTCCCTAATATTAAAGCGATATTGTTCTGACCAACTAGAGGGAAAATTACAGATTACACCCGCAATATTATCAATAATCTGATGGAATGTATCTGGTTGTATTCCTACCGCTGCAGCGATTAAACCAGGGGTGGTACTACTGCGATCGCATTTGAGGGTTGACAGTAATTTCGAGAGGGATCGTACTACCCACACTAGGGGGAGGGTGGAATAGTGATTGAATTCCACCACAGGTTCCCATTTTTTGCCTTCATCTTTGAAAGGTAATGCTAGTTGCAAATAGGGCTTTAAATGCGCCGAGAACAGATTATGGATTGGTTCTGATATATTTGTCGTCTTTGAGGGTGCAACAACTGTCTTGGGCAAATAAACCTCAGCTGGTAAGCGAAATGAACTACTTTGGGCATCTGGTTCTGGTTGTTCTGCTGCTGACCAATAGATGGGATATACTTCTGTTGTGGAACGGTTGAGAAGTGCAGCGGAAATTCCGGTGGTGCCGATATCAATTCCTATGTACCATACTCCCTTGGCACTATTAAGGGAAATATTGGTTTTATGTACTGGTTTAAAAACGGAGAGTAAAGGATTTTCTTTTGTCTCTATTTTGGCTTGATTTTTTTTTTCAGTTTCGGATATCAGTTCTTCTGGGGGTTGTAAGTCTAAGTTTGTAGCTGTTGATTCTAGGGAATTATCAGCTACTTTTGGTAATTCTACGGGTTGCGTGTTTACTAAGTTTGGTTCTGGCTGTAACGTAGATTTAGAATCGCGGTCAAAATTCGCTAAATCCTCTTCTAATTGTCTTAACTGTTCTACATTTAGGGAAATTTCCGGTACAGCTTTCCCTTGTGACTGTTCTTGGGGGAGTAAATTTTCTTTTGGTGATGCTGGAATGAAATCATCTATCCAATTACCCAAATTACGATCGCTAACCCCTGCTATGGTATCCGCAGTGTTAGCTGGAGTATTAGCTGGAGTTGCTGTTGCTGATTCTGGTGGTTGTTTTTCCTGATGTTGATCTACAAACAAGTCTGTAAGGGATTTTATCCCATCTTGTACGGGTTCTGTTCCGGTAGCGGTTCCCAAGGAAGTAGGAATATCCCTACTTTCTGGTTCTAAAGGCTTGTTTGCTTTTTCAATATTTACAGAATTTAGATTGTCTGTGTTTTCATTTAAATTCCCTTCTAAACTCTGATTAGAACTAGCTGTGAAGGTAATATCCACAAGTTCTGAATCTGGTTGATCAAACCAGGGATCTGGCATGGAAATAGCAATATCTTGTACAGGTACTGGATTTGCTGGAATATGTTTCTGGGAATCGGTAACTTTATCTTCTACAGGAACTTTATCTTCTACAGGTACTGGATTTGCTGGAATATATTTCTGGGAATCAGCAAACTCATCTTCTACATCTTCTACAGGTACTGGATTTGCTGGAATATATTTCTGGGAATCAGTAACTTTATCTTCTACAGGTACTTTATCTTCTACAGGTACTGGATTTGCTGAAATATATTTCTGGGAATCAGCAAACTCATCTTCTACATCTTCTACAGGAACTGGATTTGTTGGAATATATTTCTGGGAATCAGCAAACTCATCTTCTACAGGTAGTTTATCTTCTACAGGAACTGGATTTGTTGGAATATATTTCTGGGAATCAGCAAACTCATCTTCTACAGGAACTTTATCTTCTACAGGAACTGGATTTGCTGAAATATATTTCTGGGAATCAGCAAACTCATCTTCTACAGGAACTGGATTTGTTGGAATATATTTCTGGGAATCACTAACTTTACCTTCTACACGAACATGTACTTGCGATTCCGGATTCACCAAATTAACATTAGATGGTATTTCTTCCTCATCTAAAATTGTATCTTCCTGGCGGTTAGTTGTAACTGACTCTGGTGTAGAGAGAGTATCAACTATATCCAAAATTGATGGATTACCAAAAGAAGATTCTGGAACAGTGGCATTGAATTCATAAGCAATATCACTGAAATCATCAATTTCCTGGGTGCTAAATTGACTTTCTCGTTCCTGAATTGGGGCTACAGAAACTTCATCCTCAGCAAAGAAACTAGCATAAAGTTGGTCTACGCGATCGCCTAGCGGCTGTTTAGGAGCATCGCTAATTATCCCAGAATTAGTCCGCTGTAATGTTTCTGAATCTGTCTTTACAGCAGTATTTGGGGTTCCCTCCAACTCTGGATTGATTGCTGCGGGTGTAATGATATAATCCTGATGAACTTCAAAATCAGCTTCCTCGTGCTTAATTTCTGCTTGTTGAACTGGTGAATTAATATTTGGTGAATTAATTTTATCAGCCCGTACCGATAACGATTCCTGTGCGGAGATAGTTTGTTGCCCTAACAACTGGGTTAAATTTTCGATGAAATTGATTAATACTTCTTCCCCTTGGGCACCCTTGCTGTGGATTCTAGATAGCCCTTGAGACAACGAATCATGATAATTGTGAATATTGCGCTGTAGAGACTCAAACACTACATTTACAGTTCCATCTAGCGCCAACAAGCGTCGATCTAGATCCTGCACAAGTCGGGCAATCTTCTCTACCCTTTCTGGAGAGTTTAACACAGGAGGAGTAGAAATACTAGTAGGGACAATATCCCCATCTACTGACGGCAACAATTGTAAATTTGCCCTTGGTTCCATCACTTGTGTAGGAGGCATATTCCCCATTAAACGATTCATCAGCACCCGCAAAAATTCGGAAATCATCTGTTCCTGATTTGCCATCTGTTGTGCCAAAGAATAACTGTGCGATCGTTTTTGTTCCAGTTGGCGAATTTCATGCACCAAATTTGTCCGCTCTTGCAACAGCCCTTGTAATTCCGCGTGCAAAGGTTGGAGAATCCCTGAAAAGTCTGGCTGTGGCGATGGTACCATACTATCCCCCTGGGATTGAGGAGAATTACTGGGCAGCAAAGAGGGATGGTTATTACTACCAGCAGCAAATTGCGACAATAAAGGCGAGACTGAGGGCAACAAAGAGCGATCGCTACCAGATTCCTCTTCACTTGCTATGGTAACAAGAAAACTGCGAATTCGTTCCAAAACCTGTCGGGGTTCTTGTTCCTGGTGGGAGATAAACCGAGATAAGAAATTGCTACGGTGATTTAGTAGACGGTCAATATCTGCAATCAGATTTTGAATTTCACTTACGCGGGAATTCACTGTGATTTACCTTAACTATAACTTTACTTTGTTGGGGCGATAATGATTAAAACTACTGATTTCCAAGCCTTTCGACAGTTTATGGCTGCCTTTAGATGTCGATATACCTAATGATCCTCACTGCAATTATGTTATTCATCCCTAACCATCCACTGTCACCTCAACAAGCAGTAAAAAACAACTGAAAATCTCACGTTAGCAAAAATTAATTGCTTTGAGTATGATTAAATTTATTTGCTCAATGTTATTCTTCTATCACATTTAAAATGTGGCTGTTTCCTAAGGCACTTCCCCAGAAAAAAACTAATTTTGATTTCCTTGCCCTACAACAAGCAATCGCAGTCGTAAAAAAATATTTGTAAAACTTTGACTTGCTGGGAACTTAATGGTGTCAAGATTATTTAGAAATTATTCGAGATCGGTTTTTTTGTGTAACATGATTTTAGCTTGATGTTTGAAAAGGACAATAGCCCTCTTAATTATCTTGTGTAGATTTCAGCTTAACTCAAGATGTGGTAATGGAAGATAGATATATGCAAACAGCCGCCAATCCCTGGATTGTATCAGCTCCCTTTTTCCAAGGGTTACCAGAAGATGCTGTGGAAACAGCCCTGACTCATTTTGTTAGCCGCACCCACCCAGCTAATCAAGTAATTTTACTGGAAAATGACTGGGGTGGTTCAGTATATTTTATTATAGAAGGGTGGGTAAAAATTCGTACCTACAACATGGAAGGTAAAGAAGTGACCCTGAATATTATTGGTAAAGGGGAATTATTTGGGGAAATGGCAGCATTAGATGAAGTACCTCGCTCTACGGATGTGATTACTTTAACACCAACTACCATTGGTAGTATGCCAGCACAGGATTTTGTGCATTTAGTCGAGACAGAACCTTTGGCAGGAGTAAGATTAGCACAGCTGATGGCGCGACGTTTACGGCAGGTAAATCGGCGACTACGGTTACGAGAATCTGATAGTCAATCAAGGGTAGCAGATACTTTGTTATTTTTAGCAGAGGGACAAGGAAAAAAACGGCAAGCAGGAACAGAAATTCCCAATTTACCCCACCGAGAGTTAAGTAGTTTGAGTGGACTAGCACGGGAAACTGTCACCAGAGTACTAACAAAATTAGAAAAAAAGGGATTAATTAAACGGGAAGTGGAAACTATTTGTATTCCCGATGTAACTGCCCTGGAAGGAATGATAAGTTAATATACATGTTTGTCTAAGTTAGTGGGTTTTTCGGTAATGGCTAATGGGTAATGGCTAATGGGTAATACTCCTACTCAGCAACATTGCTCCCGTAACTGATTTACCATTTACCATTTATCATTTACCATTTACCAACATGCCCTAACCAGCTTTTTTGAAATGAGCATTTTAGATTCCGCAGCAGATGAACCACAAAAACCTTCTTCCTCCTCAGATGAAACGTTAAACAAAAAAAATAACTACATGCATTCCCCACAAAACCTGGATGCACCTTTAAAGATGGTGGAAACTGCTTTTTTAGCCAGTACCGCTAGCTTGATTTGGTTTATTAATTTCTACTTTCCCCTGGGACCGGTTTTGCGAATATTCTTCCCCATACCAATAGCCCTAGTTTATCTACGTTGGGGAAAAAGAGCCGCATGGATGGCTGCTGGGGTTTCGGGGTTACTATTGATGGTATTAATGGGACCCACCCGTAGTTTACTATTTGTTATCCCTTTTGCTTTGATGGGAGTCCTATTGGGGGCAACATGGTATCGTCGAGTTTCCTGGATTGTTTCTATATCCCTAGGAATGTTATTGGGAACTATAGGAGTATTTTTTCGGGTATGGCTTTATTCCCTGCTGTCAGGTGAAGACTTGTGGATTTATGTAATTAACCAAGTAACAAACCTTTTAGAATGGTTCTTCCTGCGCTTGGGAATTTTGGCAAATCCCAGTCCTTTCTTGATTCAAGTAGGTGCGATCATCTTAATTTTAGTAAATAATTTTCTCTACCTATTTGTAGTACATCTAGCAGCATGGTTATTATTAGATCGTTTAGGAAATCCCATACCCCGTCCCCCACGTTGGGTACAAGTTTTAATGGATTATGACGAGTGATTTGTCATTTGTCATTTTTCTTTTCCCTTACTCCAAACTCCCAAAACAATTAATAATTCATAATTAATAATTAATAATTCATAATTAATAATTAATAATTAATAATTCATAATTCATAATTAATAATTAATAATTCATAATTCATAACACCGTGTCTTGTGGGCGCAAGCTTTGCGCCCCTACAAACTCCAAACTCATATCTTATGATTCGCATTTATACCCAGATAAAACAGGGTGAAGCATGGATAGCTCAATACCGTGGCACTTTACCGTTGTTTGCCTGTGTTTTAGGTTTTACAGACACTGGCTTAATTCCCCGTATTTCTGCGGCTGGCAGTACTCCGGAGGCTCGAAAATATACTGCCTGCGCTGATGCTGAATTTCTATACTACGGTGCTAAACATAACCCCCAGTATCCTTTGCCACCTTTAGCAGATGGAGCCTCTCCGGTGATGATTTCCCGCGCTGTGGTTGAAGAACTGAAAATACCGCTGTATTTATTTAATGCTGGTTTACCCCAATCCCCAGCAGTGCCAGTAATTGACTTGGGAGGCACGTCAGCTAGGTGTTTAAGTCAAGGTAAGGCGATGAAAATAACAACAGTACACCACTTGTTAAAACAAGGGCTAGTGTGGGGAAAACGTCTAGCTGATAAAATTGACAACGGTTATCTGATTTTAGGTGAATGCGTTGTTGGTGGTACTACAACTGCTCTAGCAATTCTCACAGGCTTAGGTATTCCCGCAACTGGGAAGGTTAATAGCAGTCATCCTGTTTGTAATCATCAACAAAAATGGGCAGTGGTGCAAGCAGGTTTAAAATTGATGTACGAGAATAGGCAAGCTAAAATCCCAAATTCTCTAGATCCCCTAGAATTAGTAGCCGCAGTAGGAGATCCGATGCAAGTGGTAGTAGCTGCAATGGGAATTGCAGCCAGTCGCAGTTGTGGTGTTCTGCTAGCGGGTGGTACGCAAATGTTAGCGGTGTATGCTCTGATGAATGCGATCGCTTACACTTATGATTTACCCTGGCAACCCACACAGGTTGTGGTTGGTACAACACGTTGGGTAGCAGAAGACTCCACTGGCAGTACAGTAGAATTAGCCCAGATGATTGGCAGAAATAGTATCAATTTAGACGCTCCTCTCCCACCTTTACTTGCTACTGAGCTATGCTTTGCTGATTCTCGTTATCCCCAATTGAGAGCTTATGAGGAGGGCTTTGTTAAAGAAGGCATGGGTGCTGGAGGTGCTTGCATAGCTGCCTATCTTAGCCATAATTGGCAGCAATATCAACTTTTGCAAGCAATTGAATCCCAACTCGAACATTATCACCTAAGAAAAGACTTTTAAATTTTTATCGTTTTCCTGGTTTGTTTACCAGTCGCTAAAACCTGTTTTTTCTTTGTTGAAAAATCAATTTTTCACTCTCATGGCAGCACAAGTTCCATAACAAGGGTTTTCACCTTTAGCAAAGGAAAAACTGCTCAAGAATGAATTCTCTTTAACAGTAATTGCTCTTCTAAGGCAGCAATACGATTATATGCTGCTGTTAATTGTGCGGTTAGTCTTTGGATTTGAATTTCTGGTGTTAATTGCTTATCTCCTGCTTGCAGATGCGTATCTGGATACATTGCCTCTACCAATACATCCTTGTGTTCCATTTCTGAGTTAAAGCTGATATGTCCTTGTAAGTTATAACCATCAGTTTCACTAGTTTCCAGAAAATTTTTCCTATCTCCCTGTATTGTTTCATCGCTGCATCTTGATAAAGCTTGAGAAACTTTAGTATCAAGCTGCTCAATCACTTGATAGAGGCTATCAAGCTTGTTACTCAATGTAATCATTTGCTCTTGTAAGGAATTCATCGAAACTCCTGGGTTTGCAACCCGCTTCTTTTAGGATGGCTGTACATACCCCTTACGGGAACAGGTTTTTAAATGCCGATAAGCCGAGAACCCGTAAACTCGTTTAAGTCCCTTCCGGCAACACAAGCTAAGATGTCCTGTCTAACAGCACCTAGCCAATTAGGTTTACAGGTAGTCCAGACTAGGGAAGTATCTGGAGGTGTGTACCAAGCTGTGTCTCGATGCGGTATTCACCTGCTAATTCTTTCTATGTTATTCAATCTCATGCTTAAGTTAAACATACTTATGTTTTTTTTAGCTTTTGGAAAAAAATCTCAACATTTTTAAGAGATTACACTTAGTGTTTTTATTGAATAATGTTAACTTTTTTAGTTTTTTTGTGTCGTAAAGTTAGTATTTATTTAACAATGCTTAAAAAATTATAAAAGAAGTAATGGGTAATTGGATCTCCCATTACCCATTACCAAATTTCTCACCTCTTGTAGAATTCTTCAAAACGGTAAGAAATTAAGCAACGCTGAACCAAGACTACCTACAAAGTCCATAAATTTAGGTTTACCACGATCTACCTTGGCTTCTGTATAGGGTGTTTGCAGTTCTAAAATAAATATCTGAGCGGTTTGTATTCCTTCGGTATTACTTTGCTCTTGAAATAGTTTTTCTGCTGTCTGAGCGTCTTGTAATGCCCTTTGACGGTCTAATATTTGGTAACGAGCAACACCACGGGCAAGATATGCACCTGCATAGTCTGGTTTTTGGGCGATCGCTTGATCAAAATACTCTATTGCTTGTTCTTGGTTGCCTTTTTGCGCTGCTGCTACACCCCAAGCATAAAAGTCTTCGGGTTTGGCAATTTGCGCGGGTATGCCAGTTGCTCCTTGTAAGTTAGCACCATTAATGTTTGCACTGGTTAATTCGGCATTAAATAAATAGGTATTTCTTAAATCAGCACCAATCAAAGTTGCACCACTAAGTTTTGCACTGTTGAGGTTAGCACCAAATAAGCCAGTACCGCTTAAATTTGCCCCCCGTAAATCAGCACCGGTCAAGTTAGCGCGACTGAGATTAGCACCTACAAGGTTAGCACCGCTCAAATTGGCTCCCGATAAATCAGCCATCACTAATCCAGCATTACTTAAGTCACACTGTGGACAGTTTTTTGTTGTCAGTAACTGTCTCAAATTTTCTGGATTCCCGGCTTGGGCAATTGGATTTAAATTGAGGATGGTAAGAAAAATACCTGTGGCTAAAATTTGTATTTTCATAATTGATAATGGTATATATTTTTCTAGTATGGGCAGGACGTACCTAAGTACGGAACTTCCCTAAGTAGGGGTATGGCTTGTGTAAGGTTACTCTATATATGGAGAATATTGACAGATTGTGGGTGCCATCCCCCTACTTTAGCCTAGAAAAATAATTACCTTATATCAGGAAATTTTTTATAAAGCTATTGTTTTATTTATAACATTAGTAATAAGGTAAGCACTACTGTACTTACCATGGGATATTTTGGTGTTGACGTTTTGTATTCACTATGCATAATAGATGATATTCAGTTGCGTCCTAGTGTGAGAGTCAACACAGGTTGGTTGTCTAATTGGATTTCTTGTTGATTTTGGCTGGATACAGACCAATTCGCTTCTGAAACTAAATTTAAGGAAAATGTAAGTGCAGCGGCTAAAAATAATTTTTCTAACATGGTAATCTCCCACAGTCGGTCAATATTGAGTAGTAAACTTACTACATTTATATATATAAGTTCTTTTTCTATTCGCCTCAGTGACAACTGTGGGATTCAATGGTGATCTTCATCAAGATTAAGAGTGATTCATGTCACACCAGTTAAATTCATAGGGCGCTGATTATACCTCTGTATAGGAAAAGTAGACTATAAAATTTATAATTTGTAAACTAATTTATTTGAATTATTTGCCGATTGTTAAAAAACGCTGACATTAATGGGGAACAGGGAACAGGGAACAGGGAACAGGGAACAGGGAACGGGGAACGGGGAACGGGGAACAGGGAAATCTTGACCAATCTTCTAACAACTCAATTGGATACAGGTTAAGCGTCGTAAAAGACGGGTAAAGTTTGGTAGGAGTGCAAGCTTCTTCCAAACATAAAACCGCTCAAACCGCTCAAACC
>JAAUYD010017460.1_pt1 | contig 24839 bp, 24 predicted proteins | sample 7278101 | NCBI WGS metagenome assembly JAAUYD01 (sample SAMN14350128, study PRJNA611818) | marine sediment metagenome | isolation source: surface marine sediment (0.6m) | place: French Polynesia: Moorea | collected 2018-08
ATGGCTTGAGTGTCGAAAATCTCTCAATTTAATCCTAAAAAAACCGAATCAAGAAACCGGGTTTTTATGGCTTGAGTGTCGAAAATCTCTCAATTTAATCCTAAAAAAACCCGGTTTCTGTCTTTGATCTCAATTATATTACTATATGTCTTTCCAACCTTTACTATCCTTAGTAGTATTACGGAGCAATGAGGTAGAAAGTGCTGTCAGTTTTTACCAAACATTGGGATTGAGTTTTGTTGAAGAAAAGCATGGTAATGGTCTCAAACACTATGCTTGCACATTCGAGTCAATAGTTTTGGAAATTTATCCAGTGGTGAATGGTGCATCAACAGATACAACAAGATTGGGTTTTCGAGTCAAGGACTTGGATAGAATTGTTGCTAAACTGGAAAATATCGGTGTTGTGGTACTAAAATACCCAAAGTTAGGAACATGGGAATACCGTGCAGTTGTGCAAGATCCCGATGGTAGAACTATTGAACTCACGGAACAATAACACTGAAAAAAACTGAGAAAAGTTGGAGAAATAACTTTACAAAACTTTATATCTCAGTGTATGCCTGTAAACAGTGATGTGGGCATATGATAAATGTTGAATCTGACAGAAGTGTTAGAACCTATAGCTGCGTGGTTTCGTTCTTTTAATCTTCCCGAACCAATCATACATTGGGGACATCCAGTGATGATGGGGATTGTTATCTTTGTGATGGGTAGCTTTGTGGGATGGTCTGGTTGGCGCAGTAGACTGTTAAAGGAAGAAGATAAAGATGCAGCGTTGGAAAATAGTAGCTACCACCGCAAGTTAGCACCTTGGATGTTTTTATTTATATCACTGGGTTCTACCGGGGGTATACTGTCTTTAGTGATGCAGCATCAACCAATTATGGAAAGTCCCCATTTTTGGACTGGTGCGGTTGTGCTGACACTTTTAGCAGTCAATGCTGTTATTGCTTTAAGTAAATTTGGTGGTGACAAAGCAAATTTACGTACAGTTCATGCTTATTTGGGTAGCATTGCCCTTGGTATACTATTTGTCCATGCTTTTTTGGGCTTGAACTTAGGTATGAGCTTCTGATAAGCTCTTGCTGATATCTAATAAGAATCAAAATTGTTATTTAGACGACTCTAGTCAATTGGTAATTGGTAATTGCTAATGGGTAATTGAAACAATAATTACTCATTAGCTGTTATCAGCTTGAACCATATATGTCATATAGTCGCCAAATCTTGTTACAAAAACTCTGATGATTTTTCGGATAAGTGGTGTAATTATTTGTCTTGGCTACATCCTAGGATTGCTGATGACAGCAGTTCCTTGGGGTGGAGTTTGGATGCTGCTTTTAGGGGTTTTAGGTGCGGTTGTATTTACCAGAATCCGGATAATATCCAGAAGAAAAAAACAGCAAAAAGTATCACATACCCTATCAAAGAATAAAACTCCACCACCTTTGCTAACAGCCTTTCCACACCCTAGAATATGGTTAATTGCTGGTGTAGTTGGGTTAGTAGCAACTCTATACTTTCAATTACGTCTTCCCCAGGCAGAAAGTAATGACATTAGCAAATTTATACCGACAGATACTAACAACCAAGAACAACTGTTAATTGTACGGGGTTATGTAGCGAGTACACCCCGAGTTACTCGCAGTCAACGGGGACAGTTTTGGTTGTCAGCGGATCGACTGGATGAAGTCAAAAATGGGGAAGATAAGGACGATGTAAGTCAAGGTGTAACTGGTAAGGTTTATGTCACAGTGCCCATACTCCAGGCTACGGGATTATACTCAGGTCAACAAGTTGCTGTTACTGGGATTCTCTACAAACCAAAACCAGCATCTAATCCCGGTGCGTTTGACTTTGAGAAATACCTACAGCGACAAGGGGCATTTGCTGGTCTGAGTGGACGAGTGGTAAATGTGTTAGATAAAGAACGTCAATGGGGATGGTGGGAAGTCCGACAAAAAATTGTGCGATCGCATGTGGGTTGGTTGGATGTTCCTCAAGGACCCCTGGTAAGTGCTATGGTTTTGGGTAGCAAAGCTGTTGATTTACCCTATGATATCCGGGATTTATTTGTCAAGGCTGGATTGGCACATGCGATTGCTGCTTCTGGTTTTCATACTTCCTTAGTTTTGGGATTGGTGTTGGGTTTAACTAGACGTTCTTCCAGAGTCACCCAATTTATTGTTGGTAGTCTAGCTTTAATTATCTTCCTCAGTTTAACAGGTTTCCAACCATCGGTACTCAGGGCAGCAATTATGGGTTTTGCAGCTTTGGTGGGAATTGGCTTAGGACGGAGGGTGAAACAACTAGGTTCTTTGTTAGTAGCAGGGGTAATTTTGTTGCTAGTTAATCCAATGTGGATCTGGGATTTGGGGTTTGGGTTGAGTTTCTTAGCTACCTTAGGATTGGTAGTTACCGTACCTCCATTGACGCAACGTTTGCAATGGTTACCCCCTACTATCGCATCTTTGATTGCTGTCCCCCTTGCAGCGACAATTTGGACATTACCCCTACAGTTGTTCACTTTTGGTGTGGTACCTACCTATAGCGTTGTCATAAATGTAATTAGCACGCCATTGATTATAATTATTAGCATCGGTGGTATTATCAGCGCTATTGCAGCCTTAATTTTGCCTGTTGCTGGAACTGCCCTGGCTAGTATGTTACACTATCCCACTGGCTGGTTAATTAACATAGTAGAATTTTTTACTAATTTACCGGGTAATTCTGTCGCTGTGGGCAAAATTGGTATTTGGCAGATATTAGTCATTTATGCATTAATTGTATTAGTTTGGTTGGTACGATGGTGGCAGAAAAAGTGGTGGTTTGCAGGTTTACTGGCTTTTTGTGTGGTATTACTACCAATTTGGCACTCCGCAAATTCTCTAGTACGAATTACTTTGTTGGCTACGGGTAATGAACCAGTATTAGTAATCCAAGACCGAGGAAAGATAACAGTAGTTAACAGTGGAGATGAAGGTACGGGTAGGTTTACTGTAGTACCATTTTTGCAGAAACAGGGAGTAAATCAAATTGATTGGGCAATATCCACGGATTTTCAAGCCAGCGATGGGAATGCTTGGCTAGAAGTTTTGCCAAAATTACCAATAAAAGTGTTTTTTGACTATTCCCCTCCAGCACAAAATGCCCTCACTACCAGGGAAATTCAGCAGCAATTGCAAAAGCAAAAGGGACTTTATCGACCTTTAGGAGTTGGTCAAACAGTCAGGACTGATTCGATGGTTGCACAATTAATTAATAGCGAATTGCCTGTATTACAAATGCAAATCCGCGATCAGTTTTGGTTGTTAGTGGGAAATCAAAAACCAACTATTTTGCGTCAGTTAATTGAAACTGGTGCATTACCCCGTCCGCAAGTGCTTTGGTGTTCCGGTAGATATTTAAAAGAATTAGTAATTGCCTTACAACCCCAAGTGGCGATCGCCAGCAATGCTAATCTTGACTCCCAGGATTTGTCTGAACTCCAGAAAACCAAGACAAAATTATTCTTCACTAGACGGGATGGTGCTATTCAATGGACTCCTGAAGGTCAATTTGAAACTTTTATCCAGACAGGAGAAAATCGGTCTTCGGTGATGTAATTTTGAAGCAAACGGGAGGGATTCTAACCCTAAGAAACTCTCGAAACCTTAATAATTCCTTCTACTGATTCCGATACAAAATGCTAACATCAGTAAATAAGCCTGAAATCCTTGCTAAGCTTTACTTACAACCATTATTTCTTGTATTTTAGGCAATATTGATCAAATTTAGGGCATTGCTAAATTGGACTATGAATTTACAAAATACACCTCACCCCTAACCCCTCTCCCAATGGGAGAGGGGAAAGAGAGAGGTGGGTCGGTCGGACGGGGTGAGGTGAGGATAATCGGTAAAATTAAAACTGCATAATTAACATTAAAAGTAGATCGATGCCTGACAAAATAGCTGCTAATCCAAGGAAAATAACTGCAATTTTTAGTTTTTTGGCTTTTTTGTCTCTCACATAAGCCAATTCTTTTATTGACTCGTTCCAATTTTCTATAATTGAGCGTCTATAATGTTCCTCAGATATATCAACACATTTTTCTAGTAATTCTTCTGGTAGAATAATTTTTCCTCTTGCACTCGGTTTCAGTCCATACACACAAAAAGCTAAAGATAGAATTAAAAATATGTAAGTTAATATTTTTAGTAATAAGCAAGAATAGCAACTAAGGAAAATATTTAGACTAGATATAGGAACAATCAAAGAATTATCAGGTAAGTCTGATGAAAATCTGATAAATGCAGCATCAAAACTTAAAATAAAACCTAATTTTGTATTCAGAGTACTGTCGCTAGAATTTAGTTTGTTTAATGCTTGCTCTGCATATTCGTAAATTAATTTTATGTTATGCTTATGGTTGTTGTCATTTAAATTATTACACATGTCTAAGAAACAGCAAAATGAAGAAAAATCCAATCAGGAACAATCTAATGAATCTAAAAAAGCAGAACTATCTAAAAAACCAGAGACTATTAAGTTTGAAAATACGGTTCATTTTAATAATGATAGTGCAGATAATTGATATTTTCAGTGCGAACGATGCTCTTGAAAAGTGCATTACGCTTGATTAACGCACCATATAAATCTTCTCGCTAGCAGGTGTAGATAAACAATAAAAGTTTAAGGGAATTATAGCGGTTTTTACTCTTATTAAAATACAATATAAGTGGGATGGGCATCCTTGCCCCTCCTAATTTCACCAATTCGCTTTGTATTGTAATCAAACGAAAACCCTATAGAATCTCAGCTATCTACAAATACGGGGATAAACTCAAGCTAAATCCGGGCAATATATTTTCACCGGATAATTCTGTGGGGAGGTTTAGCACTTCTACATCTTCCCCTTGACGATAAATTTCCACTTGCTGCTGAAGAGTTGAGTAAACCAGATTGGGAGTATTGGAATCAGAAATCAGGTATTGGAAGTTAGTGATCGCTAAATGGTCGTACATCTTTGTATCATGGGTTGTTCACTCAATTAGTTAGTGGTAGATTAAAAAATGAGTGAAATTTGAGCGAGAGTTACTTGAGTTCCCGGAACTGGTTGTAGATTTACAATCTGCCAAATTGGTGAAATTCAGCATCAAAATAAGTTTCGACATTCAAAATCAAAAATCGGAGCGGCGGGATTTGAACCCACGACCTCCACTACCCCAAAGTGGCGCGCTACCAAGCTGCGCTACGCCCCGTCAACTTAACTTTAGATTTCCGATTTTTACAGTAAAAAACCAAAAACCTTTGCAGTCAACTAAACTATATTAACACAATCTCCATAAAAATCAAGCAAATATATCAAAAAACTTTCAGCATTCCCGCAGCTTCGAGTAAACCCACTACAGCCTCAGCATTCCATTTACCTTCTGCACATCTACCTGAGTTAAGGATAAAGCGCAGACAGTAGCCATGGGGGTAACCTTCCACCTCCATCCATAATAAATCGCTTTCGGCTTCCAGAGTAATTTTTTCTTCGTCCATTAACTCAGTTGTCATCTGTTTCATAGTATCCGCCAACTGTGCTAAGAGACGGCAAAAATCATCTAATTCGGCTGCTGTTAACTCAATAGCCCAGTCATCCGTACCCACCAAACCCTTATATTTGGGTGCTGATGGGTTCCATCCAATACGCCAGCCAATTCCAGTTTTCAGGACGCGATCCATGAGGGGGGAGATGGGGAGAGAGGGAGAGAGGGGGAGAGAGGGAGAGAGGGGGAGGGGGAGATGGGGAGAGGGGGAGATGGGGAGATGGGGAGAGAGGGAGATGGGGAGAGGGGGAGATGGGGAGATGGGGAGAGAGGGAGAGGGGGGAGAGAGGGAGAGGGGGAGATGGGGGAAGAAGAAATTAATGATTTTAAGAATTAATGATTTATCGGCTTTGGCTAAAAGTGTTGACTAATGCTTGCACTAATGCATTGCGTTGTTTACGGGTAAGACGTTTAATAGCAGCGCGATCGCCTTCAAAGGGATTTTTTTTCAAGGAGTCATTCCCTGGATAGGAGAATTCATACATAATTTCGTTAGCACCAAGATAATCTGCTAATGTGAGTTTCCAGTCTAGGCGAAAATTTACTGGTCTGCCTTTGCCATAAACGTGATAGTTAATTATCCGACTCACCAAAGTATTGTTTTCGGCAACTTTCCCAGTTTCTTTACTGATATACTGATTCTCTTTTGGTAAATCTGGTAACTGTTGATAAACTTGTCGCCAAGCATCGGTATTGGTAAGTATCTGCCCATTTACAGGTTGGATATTCAGTGAGTGTAAAGCCAAAACTAGCACACCCACTATCGTAAAAATAGTGAGTGCCAGCCAAGGCTTTAATATTGGTTGAATGAACAAGAATTTTTGATTCACTCTACCTTCCCAAAACCTTTTTATTCTACACTTCGCCAATAATTTCTGGTTGAGTCAGTTCGTCTGACATCTCGATAATTGCCCGGAGAACAGGTTTCATCATCACATCCTCAGGATTATCAAAGTCTTCGTAACGGCGACGCTTAGCACGATTTGCTACTTGTACGGTAATGCGGTAGCGATTTGAGGCTGCGCTAATCAAATCCTCTGCGCGGTGCATAATCTGAGATTGAGTTGTCTCGAACTTGGAACGCTTTAGCATAGTCAGTCTTTTGCGGGTCAATTCTTAGTTTAGCAGTACCTATTTGCACTGTGGTGGGGAAAATCAAGATTCAGCACCCAGAATACAACCAGTGCGTGGAGGAAGACTTAAAGTCATTTGTTTAATCTCCCCGTTTTGGTTCCACTCTACCTCAGCAGTACCATATAAAACTTTACTGGGTTGAGTACGTAAATTTTTCCCATCTATATTCCCTTTTACTGTTGCTGTTCCAGTATTAACAGCAACTATTAATTCTTCTGTATCTAAAGTGCGGGCAAATACATAAAGTTCCCCTTCAGCATACAAGACTTGATAATCCCCCGTGCGCAAACATGGATAAGTATGACGTAGAGTGATTAATTGACGATGCATTTCCAGAATTTGTTGATTCCATTTTTCTGGTGCAGGAAAACCACGACGGCAGTCAGGATCTATTCTACCGGGTAACCCTATTTCATCACCATAGTAAATACTGGGGGCACCGGGAAAGGTCAGCAGTAATAAAGTTGCTAATTCCACACTGGGAATATCATTGTTAGCAATGGTAATTAATCTAGCTGTATCGTGACTGTCAAGTAAATTGAGCTGAGTTAGTTGAATTTCCCAAGGATACAGTTGTAGCAAGTCTTGGATTTTTTGAGCATACTCAGCAGCAGATAAGGCTGGATAGGGTTCATAATCCTGGTCTATTACCTGTTCTAAAACTACGCGATCGCCTGCGGTAAAGGCAATTGTCGGACCAGTAAATAAATAATTCATCACTCCGTCAAATTGGCTACCATCTAACCATTGACGGGAATCTATCCACACTTCACCCACAATATATGCATCGGGATTAATGGCTTTGACTCGCTGGCGGAATTCTTGCCAAAAACCAGGGGTTTCGATTTCAAATGGTACATCCAAACGCCAGCCATCGATACCGAATTTAATCCAATATTCGGCAATTTCCATAATATATTCCCGCACTTCGGGGTTGTCGTGGTTAAATACAGGTAATGCCCGATTTTCATACCAACTTATATAATTAGCGGGTGCATCACCATTATAGGGAGCAAGGGGAAGGGGTTTATTGTCTTTTCCCCTTTTGATTTTAAACCAATTTAGCCAAGGTGAATGGAGACCATTTTCTAATATATCGTTGAAAAAGAAAAAGCCACGACTACAATGATTAAATACTCCGTCTAAAACTATTTTTATATTACGTTTGTGGGCTGCATCAAGTAATTCTTTAAAAGCCGCATTTCCTCCCAATATTGGATCTACTTGATAATAATCGTGGGTGTGATAGCGATGATTGCAAGCAGATTGAAAAATGGGTGTAAAATAAATAGCATTAATGCCCAAATTCTGAATATAATCCAAGTTTTCCATCACACCCCACAAATCCCCTCCTTTATAACCTTGGTATGTGGGAGGTGCTTCCCAATCTTCCCAGGGATTACCTGTTAATAAACGTTTATGGGGTTGTTTACTTTTGGCAAAGCGATCTGGAAATATTTGGTAGAAAACCGCGTGTTTAACCCAGTCTGGTGTTTTAATTTCCATGAATATATGGGTGATTTATTTAACACCACTACTATAACAATAATAACCAGGACTGAGGCAAGTAAATTTATCCTCAAACTGTCACATAGAATTGATTTGATTGTAATGCCTATAAATTCAGAAGTTATAAACTAAAATATCAAATTTGGCATTGCTGAATTAAGGGATGAATATGAGTGGGGTAGGCATCTTGCCTGCCCTGATTGACTGACAAATCTTTTTGATGTAGGTTGGGTTGAAGCATCAAACCCAACAACCGCAACCGATTGCGTTGGGTGGAGGGGCTAGGAAATTTCAAAACTTCCAAGACTTTTGTCAGTCAACCAGCTTGCCTGCCTGGTGAAATACAGAAAACGGGTAGGGATGCCTTAGTTATAAATTCAAATATCAAATTTAGCATTGCTGAATTAAGGGATGAATATGAGTGGGGTAGGCATCTTGCCTGCCTTAAAAATACAGAAAACGGGCAGGGATGCCGGTTCCACAAGGCAAGATGCTCATCCCACAAAACCATCAAAATTATCCCACATTTATAAAAGAAAAATGAAGATTTTTACAGGTTAATATTCCGAAATTACCCGGTTTCTGACACAGGTGCAAGATGTCAAATAACATTGCTATATTAATTACAAAAAAGTAGCTTCCAATTTTCTTGTTTTTCTACATTAGAAACTACTTTATATTTTGATATATCAATTTTATTTCTCACGGGAGTAATCTCCTAAAACACCACAAACAGCTACTGAATTTTAGGAATGGCTTTCTTGAATTTCTGATGATTCGGATTTTCCACTATCTACGGAGTCAAGAAGAATACCCAAGATTTCAGCTTTGCGAGCGCGTTCAATCGCTTCATGGGTAATCAAATCTCCTTTGCTGATAATTATATTATCCTCATGGTCAAGGATGGTACGATTCACTCGCCGTCCTAAAGCCCCTTGAATTCGCTTTTGTTCTACAGCCTGGACTGCTTCTTCTCGAATGTTGCTGACTCGCTCTTTTGTTTGTTCCCATAGATGCTGAGTCTCTCTTTTAGCTTGTTGAGTTCCTTCCCGGATTCGTTCACCTGTCTTTTGTAACCACTCACCAGCACCAGAACGGATAACCTCACCAGTAGTCAAACCAACAGCATCCATAAGTGCTTTCTCTTGATGATACCGTTGTGCTTTGGCAATGATTTCATCAGTGACAATTTGCCCAGAAGCAGCGATAAATATCCCTTCTTCTGTCTTTACTATCTGTTGCACTCGTCTACCTTTAGTTTGCTCTACCGTGGGATGAGGAAGAGTTGTTTGGATTTTCTGTGTAGTCTTTTCTACTGCTGCTTTGAGGGTAGTATCTGCTACTTTTTGAGCTTTTTGGAACTTTTGTCCAACCACTTCCCCAGTTTCCTGGAGTTTTTCCGTTGCGGTGTGGGATATTTCCTGAATTTTCTCTCCTGCTGCATGTATTGCAGTTTCCATACCAGCGATATTCTCTTTCATTTTTTCTGCCACTTCAGGCTCTACAAAGGCATATTCCTCGCCGATTTTGAGAGTCTGGGGAGCAGGAACAAAAGAATGACCGGAGTAAATATCTGCAAAAATGCCACCAGAAGCCTCATATCCTTCAATTGACCAAGTTTGATCGTCGAAGTACAGGTCTATCATCGTACCGAGATCACGTCCATCCGTGGTCATGATTTTTGTATGTTTGAGGATGTTGTGTTCCTCCATAATAGACTGGATATCCGGAACTTCATCTACTTTCACCACTTCATTTTTAGAGGTGATGATCATAGAATCAGGACCAATTGACTTTACTGCTTTAACTGGTACAACTCTGGTTTCTTTAAACCATCCCCCTTCATGCACCAAAAAACCTAAAACTTTGTTGCTGTGGTAGTCAAAGATTAGGTCTTTGATGCGACCATGTTTTTCTCCTGTATCGTATGTGACAACAGTTTTACCAATGGTATCTTTACCTTTACGCATAAGAAATCTTTTCCTACCTAAATGAATTTGCGATCGCTCATATTTAATTTTTGCTGACAAGTCAATCTCACTAAGTAAATCGGCGGAAATAAATATAACTATGTTACGAAACGTAAATAGTCCTGAAACCTTTACCAATGACCAATGACCAATGACAAATGACGACCCTAACTGCTTCGCTTTATTTGTACCGACCTACTTACAGCATCTTCATAGAGAAACATCAAGATTTACTCACCAGATGAACTTCTTCAATGGCAGAACGAGTTTTTCTACCAAAGTTTGGTACTAAGTCAATAACACCGAAATACTCAACAAGTAAGCCGATCACAACCAATAACACCACTGCTACTCCAGTACTGATTGCGACATTAGATTTATTTCCCACTAGTCTTGGCATAATTGACTTTACCTCCTTGAGGCGTTAAATATTAAATAATGTAAGTATTCAATCGAGAAGCACAATCCCAGTTATTGCTAACCTTTATAAGGAATTAAAGATTCATATCTTGCACCACAAGTAAGAAAATTAGAGTCACCAAACTCTTAATTTTTCCTAGTAGAGTGGGCATCCCTACTTACAGCATATTGCAGGTAAATGAGGTACAAACATAAATAATAAAACTCTTGTGGTGCGGGCATCCTGCCCGCTAAGGGTGTACCGCAATCAAATGAAATACGCTGTAGCTTTCCACTTCATTGGTGCAAGATAGGTCTATGAAAGATATTAAGAACCACCAACAATGTACGCAGAATCAATTTTTTCTACTTGATTTTTGTGTACCAAGGCTTGATAAATAAAAGCAGCAGCTTCTGCACGAGTCATTGGCTGATTGGGATTGAGAAATTGTTGGTCGGGGTAGTTAACTACTAAACCAGCTTTTGTAGCAGCAGCAATCGCATCTTTTGCATATCCAGGAATCTGATTTGCATCTTTGTAAACTGCTAGAACTTTTTGTGCTGGTAACTTCGATTCCAGTTTTAAACCTCTAACTAGTGCCACTAATGCGTTAACTCTAGACATGGGTTGATTTGGTAGGAATTTCCCTTGGGGATCTCCTAAAAAAAATCCGGCTTGAGAGGCTTTATTAATGGCAGAATTTGCCCAAGAATCAGATGATACATCCTTAAATATGACTGGGGTTTGATTTGATTGTTGGGGAAAGGCTGACTGTAACATAGCTGCAAATTCAGCGCGGGTCACAGACTGTTCTGGTTTAAACTCGTCATTGGGATAGCCACTGATTACATCCCGTTTGACTAAACCATTGATAAACTGATTCGCCCAATAATCTTTGGACACATCGCTTGGACGCCAGATACCTAGATCCAGCATTGGTCTACCTCCACGACCAAAGGAAGGTACTAGGTTCACAACCCCAAAGTATTCTACTGCTACTGCTGAAACACCCAAAAGCATAAGCAGCCAAATCAGATTGGAAGCAATTCCTCTCCTGAGATGTCTACCATCCCTTTTTGTGGTGGTCTGATGGATTTGTTGGTTCTGATTAACGCTATTTTGATTGACCATTAGTTTTGATACACCTATCAAAGTACAGATTTGAACAAAAACTTGAAATGTTCACCAGAACATCCGCGCCGAGGAGAGCAACTGGCTTTAGACATGGGGGTAAGGCGCGGGCGAATTTATTCGCTGTCCCCCTTGCGGGGTTAGATAAGCAGAGGAGTAGTACTTATCTACTTCCCTGTATGCCGGGAATTGCCTTGCTACTCCAGTAAAGTTAGCTTCGACAAAGTTAGAGGTCGGTAACTATCCAAACAGCACTTCCTTAACCCCTGTACGGATGTTTAACTGTTCGGTTCTAGAGCAGGGAACTAGCTACGCATTCCCTGGTAGGTCTTGAACTCTTGCCTCTAACGTAGTTCAGTTAAGAACTTAGTCTGGTCAGATTAGGGCTTTTTTTCAAGCCCCCGCCTTTAGGCGTGGGGTTTCTGACACCTCAACGAAATAGCACCCCTCGTCTCTGGAAAATAGATTTTCCGGGAAATTGACAATCTGCAATTAAAAGAGTTGATGCTGTTGTGATGTTGAACCAGGTACACTTCCCCATACATAAACATTAGAAAATAATTTTGAGGAAGTTGTGAAGTTTTTCCTTAAATTTAGTTAAAGTCGAATGTAAAGTGATATTACGATTCTTGCAAAAATATTTAGAAATTGTCGAAAATCAAAACTTGGCTTTAACGTAGGATTTAAGGAAAGACTGGAGGTAAATAAAATGATTAATAATATGCAAAAATATAGATTTATCTGTACTCTGACTTTTGGAGATATCTACGCTCAAATCATTGTTTGGCTAATTACAATTACCGTTAGTTTGGCATCTGCTTTGGCACTAATGGGTGCAAGAAAACCAGTATATGCTTTAGCTACGGTGGGGTTAGTTGTGCTGTTATCTCTACCTTTCTTGCTGTTTGCCTTTGTAACCACATTGTTAAATCATATCGAGTTAACACCCATAGAAGCAACAACAAAGGTAGAATCGATGCCTGGTAATGTTTCTGAACAAAGACCCATACAAGCAACTAGCTAAGTGTATTTGAAATACTCAAGTTGAAACTTGAATTGAGTACGGCTGGCTTAATAAATCTAAATATTTAAGCAACCGACAAACTGATGTTCTGTTAAGTTGAACTTAACTAATTGAAACAGAACTTCAAAAACAAATAAGAACTAGAAAAATTAGGGGCACGGCGTTAATCAGGTTACTCTATACATACCAGAGATTGTACATGCCCTGCCCTTTTTTATATCAGTCTTCTCCAAGATAGTTCTTGACTATCTGCATCCAAGTGCCAGTGTAATAAATTTGCAGATTGTCCTAAGGAAATTCCCTGTAAATGTATCGCCTTTCGGGGTGCTGCTGTCGCTAGTTTAATGGCTGTTTCCACATCACAAATACCCCACTTGACTAAATTCTGTACCCCCACCAATAAGGGTAAAGTCGTCCCTGATAAAATACCATTTGTGAGCCTAGCGGTGCCATTTTTAACTTCAATTTGCCGATTGTCCCAAGGATACAGTCCATCAGGTAATCCCAAGGGTGCAAGGGCATCACTGACTAAGAAAATTCCTTGTTCATAATTACTAGCGCGTAGTAATATGTCTATTATTGTGGGTGAGACATGCTGACCATCGGCAATTAAACCACACATCACATTACTATCAGTAATTGCCGCAGCCAATAATCCCGGTTCTCGATGGTGTAATGGTGGCATAGCATTAAAGGCATGAGTCACCATAGATGCACCCTGATTAAAAGCCCGTTGTGCTTCGTCTACTGTGCCTTGGGAATGTCCTAAACTAACGGTAATACCTAAAGAACATAAATAAGCGATCGCCTCACCAGTTGCATCTAATTCCGGTGCCAAAGTCATAATTTTGACAATGTGACCATAATCACCCAACACCCGTTTGACTTCCTCTACACTCAAGGGTAATAAATATTCTGCTGGATGTGCCCCCCGTTTTTCGTAGTTTAAAAATGGTCCTTCTAGATGTACTCCCAGAATTTTAGCTTCCCTTTCTCTTTGAGGGGACAGTTGGAGATAATTTGCAATCACAGCCAGGGAACGATGAATATTTTCTACTGATGTGGTTACCAAAGTAGGTAAAAAGCCATCTACCCCTGCATTCCACAAAAATTTACATATTTTTGGCAGTAAATGTGCATTATCACCATTTAAATCTGGAAACGCCAAACCCAAAGCACCGTTAATCTGTAAATCTACACCACCCAAAGAAATCCAATCCCCTGCAACATCTAATACCTGTCTATCTGTAGGTGGTTCCTGTTGGGTAACTGCTGCCATTGGCAATATTTGCCTAATTATACCTTGATTATCAACCCATATTCTCTGTAAATCTGGGTAACCAGGTAACCGGGAATTAATGATTTCTACGGATTTGGTGGTGATGCTTTGTGCTTCTGGAGTCATTATCTTTTCAGTGAAAAGTAGGGATACGGCAGCCACAATCTTTGGTGTATCTTGTTCTGGTGTGTATTGTAGGGGCACGGCATCCACAATCTATCGGTGTATAAAGTATCTTTACCGACGCCGTGCCCTTACCGACGCTCTGCCCATACTACTGATTTTAGATGCAATAGGTAACAGTTCATCAAGGATAATGCGGTAATCAATGAGATGATTATCTGCATAATGCAATTCAAAATCCAAAATCCAAAATTCTATGTCTTCCCTTGTCGGTATTATTATGGGCAGTGATTCCGATTTGCCCACCATGCAAGATGCGATCGCAATTTGCGAAGAATTTGATGTTGCATGTGAAGTAGCAATTGTCAGTGCCCATCGGACCCCAGAACGAATGGTGGAATATGCCCAGTCTGCCCATCAACGGGGTATTAAAGTTATTATCGCCGGTGCTGGTGGTGCTGCACATCTGCCAGGAATGGTTGCATCTTTAACCCCACTTCCTGTTATCGGTGTTCCTGTACCCAGTCGTCATTTAAAGGGTATAGATTCACTGTATTCAATTGTACAAATGCCTAGTGGAATTCCTGTAGCAACTGTAGCCATAGGTAATGCTAAGAATGCTGGTCTTTTAGCCGTACAAATCATCGCCACTCAAAACCCAGAGTTACTGCAAAAAGTTGAAAATTACCGCCATAATCTCCAGGAATCTGTAATCACAAAACAAGCAAAACTAGAACAATTAGGTTATAAGCAATATCTCAAGGAAATGTAAAAAATCAAACGGAAAATAATTTGCTTGAAAAAAACTGGGTTTATAAACTCTTTGCAAGTCAATGAAGTACAAAAATAAATTGTAAAACTATTGTGGGATGGGCATCCTTGCCCGTCCGATTGTACCTCATAAAGATGAAATATGTTGTATAAAGCGGGCTTTCCGACCCGCACTACAAATTTAAACATTTGGGATGCTCCCCTTTTTAGTCCAGATGCATTCCGGTGTGTTAACAAAAATTTGCCATTTGTATAGACATTAACATTCGTAAATACTTGTAATGCTTAACACAACAATTGCAAAGATATTTTTTTAATTAATACATCAATTAACATTTTGTGTTAAAAGTTCACAATTTATTTTACATTTCTAATTTGACGTAGAAAAACTGCGCAGTAAAGAATACAACTCCTAAATACTGTATTTTCAATTGTGCGTTTAGCTGCAATCTTCAAAAAAACAGTAGTTGATTTTACAGAAATGAGCGAGAGATTAGCGTAGAAAAAGCTTACCAGATTCAATCTTGCTTTTTAGTAAAATCAATTAACAAATGTTATTTTAGGGGGTTGCAAAAAAAATAGTTTATTAAAGAGTCTGTGAAAAAGACTTGACTGTTACCGAAAATACATAATAAATAATGTTTAAGAACAACCGTAATATCCACTGAGGTACTACGAATATCTTGACTAGTAGTAAGGTTATTTGATTTGCTGTTTTTTTAATAACCTTTTTCCAGAATCGCTGGCAGGTCATGAAAATCGATACCCAGAACTTTGAGTGGCTAAGAACACTCAAATATAGTTTTGTAGCCAAGAAATCAAAAATCACTTGGTTAGGTTTAGAGTATCAATTTTTTCTGTCCAACGTTTTATCCGCTAAATAAGAATAGTTGAGAGGGTGATGTTAAAAGTAACGCACAAGAAAAGAAAGCGACAAAATAGGCGGTATGGGGCACAATCGCCAATGATGTCGCCGAAAAATAACTCAATTTTTAGACAATTGAATTTGGGAATTAAGCGTTTATCTCCTACTTGGAAAGCTTGTATTCCCCTAGCTTGCATAATTGTCTTAGTTTGGGGTTTTGTTCCCTTTGCTCACACCAGTGCTGCTGAAGGACCGACAACAGCAGAACTTAAAGTTTCACTGGACACCCTCTGGGTAGCGATCGCTGCCTTTTTGGTGATTTTTATGAACGCTGGTTTCGGAATGCTGGAAACAGGCTTCTGTCGCCAGAAAAACGCAGTGAACGTTCTTGCCAAGAACCTGATCGTATTCGCCCTCGCTACCATTGCCTTTTGGGTACTCGGTTTTGGTTTTATGTTTGGCGATGGTAATCCCTTTATTGGCTTAAGTGGGTTTTTACTCCAGGGTGCAGATAACAGTCCCGCCACTGGAGATGCTTATAAAGGCGTATTCAGCGCTCTTAATTGGGCTGGTGTACCCCTATCGGCGAAATTTTTATTCCAATTGGCATTTGCTGGAACCGCTGCCACCATTGTATCTGGAGCCGTTGCGGAACGAATTAAGTTTGTTGACTTTTTAATTTTTAGCGTCCTCCTCGTCGGCATCTCTTACGGGATTACCGGACACTGGGTATGGGGTGGTGGCTGGCTAGCAAATCAGGGATTTTGGGATTTTGCTGGTTCCACAGTGGTACACTCCGTTGGTGGTTGGGCAGCTTTAATGGGTGCCTGGTTCCTCAAACCACGTATTGGTAAGTATCAGGATGGGGAAATCAACGCACTTCCCGGTCACAATATGAGTATTGCCACCTTGGGCTGTTTGATTCTCTGGTTAGGCTGGTTTGGTTTTAACCCCGGTTCTACCATGGCTGCTGATGGTGCTGCAATTGCTCACATTGCTTTAACTACCAACTTGGCGGCTGCTGCTGGTGGAATTGGTGCTACATTTGTAGCTTGGGCATATTTAGGTAAACCTGACCTATCAATGATTATCAATGGCATTTTGGCTGGTTTGGTAGGTATTACAGCACCTTGTGCTTTTGTTAACCTAGGCAGTGCCTTTTTCATCGGTTTAATTGCTGGAGTCATCGTAGTCTTCTCAGTTACCTTCTTCGACCAAATCCGTATTGATGACCCCGTGGGGGCGACCTCTGTTCACTTAGTTTGCGGCATTTGGGGTACTTTGGCAGTTGGTCTGTTTGCCGTTGGTCCTGGTGTTTATTCCTGGTATGGTGATGGTGCTGGTCCAACTAAAGGGTTACTCTTTGGCGGTGGCTTTGGACAGTTAGGCATTCAAATAGTAGGCATTTTAGCCATTGGCTTATTTACTGTTGTCGCTAGTAGCATTTTCTGGTCTATACTCAAAGCTACTTTAGGTATCCGCGTTTCCCGACAGGAAGAGTTGGAAGGCTTGGATATCGGCGAACACGGTATGGAAGCTTACAGTGGATTTCTCAAAGAAGCTACTCCCACTGGATTTAGTGATATGGGTGCTTCTGGCGACATTCCCAGGGGAGATATACCCTCTTCTATCTAAATTTTCACTAGTTTGATTTTACTGCTGATGAATAATCGCCCCTTGGATTTTGCTTATTATACAGGGGGCGTTTTTTGTGGAGAATGGTAATTGGTAATTGGTAATTGGTAATTGGTAATTCTGATAACTTGCACCAATGTCGTTGAGCCTTGTCAACCCGTAGCGTGGGGCAAGCCTTAGCAGGTTAAAACGCGCTGGAACCCTTACTCAGTCTGATTTATCAGACTTTGTTTATCGGTTCCTGGGAATTTATTCCTAGGCGGGAAGGATGGGCGAATTGAGAATGGTGCAAGTTATCAGTAATTGGTAATTGGGTAAAATTCCTAACTCTTGGGCGCAAGCCGCAGCGCCCCTACTAGTAACTCCTAATCCCTGAATAATATGAAAATTGCTGATTTGATTTCCTGGTTTGAAAAATGGGCAAATCCAGCTTGGCAAGAAAGCTGGGATAATTGTGGCTGGCAAGTTGAACCGGGAGTGTTAGAGGAACAAGCACGGGTATTAGTGTGTCTAACGCCAACTTTAGCAGTGATGCAAGAAGCGATCGCCCTGCGGAAGGGGGGTATTGCTGTCAATCTAATTTTTGCCCATCACCCCCTAATTTTTAGTCCGCCTAAATCTCTACGCACCGGGGACTACATCGGCGAAATGGCAAAATTAGCCTTTACTCAAAAAATTGGTATATATACTGCCCATACTAATTTTGACCAAGTAGAAGATGGTACTGCCGACGTTCTGGCACAAATTTTGCAACTTCAGGAAACTACCCCCATAGTAACCACTCAACCAGATATAGGATATGGGCGTGTAGGGATTTTACAGCCTTCTTTAACATTACAGGAATTATTGGTAGCAATCCAAACTCGACTTGCTCCCCCAAATTTAATTTTCTCCCCCAGCGCTGATTTACAGCAGCAGATTCAGCGAGTTGCAGTTTTGGGAGGTTCGGGAGCCAGTTTTATCAAGGTTGTAGCCAACAGTGGTGCTCAAGCTTATCTTACTTCTGACTGTAAGTTCCATCAATTCCAAGAAAGCCGCGATCACGGACTAATTTTAATCGACGCCGGACATTATGCCACTGAACGTCCCGCTTGCAATCGCTTGGTGACGAAATTTAGATCCTTAAGCCTAGATTGGGTGCAGTTAAGCCAAAAGGACGAAGATTTTCGCCAGTTTTTTTCTTAATCACGACTCACTAGCAGCCCACCACTCCCTATGAATGGAAGAAACACTATAGCGGTTTTCACGCTTGATAAAATACAGATGAACCTCACCCCCTTCCCCTCTCCTTATTAAGGAGAGGGGTGGCTTTAGCCGGAGAGAAGTTGTGTGCGCGGAGAGAAGAACGCACAAGAAGGGGTTCCCCCGCTTAAAGAAACTAACTCCTAGGTCAACGCTGAGCGCAAAGCGCACGCTACGCGAACGCGAACGGGGTTAAGCGCGTTGTTGGCGGAACGCCTTCCCGCAGGGTGCAAACTACCCTGCGGGAAGCTTCGCTACGGGGGTGAGGTTCCCTTGTGTATTGGACTCAACCCAAAAGCGCTATATTCCCCGTTCCCCCTTCCCCGTTCCCTATTCCCTATTCCCCCTTCCCTGTATTTTGTATAAGTGCAATTACCTTGATAATATTATTGCCTTTTTTACATTTCCAATACAAATATTCACGTAAATAACTGACAGAATATCAAGCTTGCAGTGATTTTAATCACAGATTCAATGTGCTTAAAATCACTCTCAATAGAGAATGTAGATCAATTAAAAAAAGAGTGAAATATTTCAAACTGTAAGTAACATGTACTTCGCTATACCCCAATCAAGATGATTCGCCCAATACTTGAATCTGCTTTTGAAACTGGATATCTAAGTGTTGAATCCGAAGGTTTACTACGTCAAATGCTGGCGACTAGAAGCTATCAACCCGAGGATTTAGCAGCCCTGACAACACTATGGGAAGCGGTGAGAAGGGGTGAAATTAAACGGGAAGCATCCTCAAAGTCCTTGGTGGGTTTTCCTGGAAATTGAGAACTCACAAAAAGTAACAAGGAATCCACAACCGCCGTCAATTGATTGCGGCGAGTCAGCACGACGATGGGCAATAAATTTGCCGTCTTGTGAAATTACATATTGTATGCCGATATGGTACATATATAATATGTCAAAAGGAAAAAATGGCTATTGGCAGTAGGCAAGTATCGGAGCTTGATACGGAAACCTTAGTAATGGGGCTGTCCGGGAATTGCCTCGGTTGTAGAAGCAACATCAAGTAGTTAATGTTGAGTAATCCAGCCTCGAAGTCCAAGGGCTTGCGGAACCCAGACAATTATTCCCCCCACCTTGTAGTAACTATGGATCAACAAAAACAGTTGCATAATTATCTCTACAAAACCAGACTTTCCAAAATTTCCGGAGATTTTTTAATGAAGCTCGGCAGGAGAATGAGCTAAGATCGTAATACATAGAGATAAAAATAGAGCAGAGTTCCCGTATTTCTGTTGCAATGCCAATGAATACAAGTCGGCAAATTAAACAACCGCAATCCTCGCTTGTGTTTGAGTATTTATTATTACATAATGAAATTAAGGACTCAATAGCAACTATTGACTTGCTTGGAATTAATTCCAAAATATGTAACTTATATCAAAAGTATATGCTCCCAATCATGCTGAAACTGTTGAGTTTTCTTGGTGCAATCATCAATGGATGGTGTTTTCATATAAGTACGGGAATGTCAAAACCCGAAGCTTATTATTTGTCTTTTCACTAGACATGCACTTTTGAAGATAGGTTCCTCAAATCCTTCTCTAGAGTGCCACCTACTGGGGGTAAATCCAGACTTTGACAAAATAAACTGACGTTTAAAAGGCAGAAGCTGTAAATGCTACACCGCAAGATTTATCAAATGTGCTGTGATGGGCGGGAAGTATGTGTTTTCTTGCGGGACCAGCAACGCTGGATTGAACGCGCCCGCATCATCGATATTGAGGGGGATTTAGTCACCCTACGCTATGAAACTGAAGAAGATGACGAAATTTGTTCTTGGGAGGAAATGATTCGCCTAGAAAGTATTGGCTCGGTAACACAAAAATTGGCTTCAGTGCAAAAGGGTAATGTAGAGCCTCTGATGACTGAAGATTGTCCAGAAGCCGAACGCATCCGTAATCCTTATACAGACTCTAACCCCGAATAAATCCCGAATAAATAAGGATTTACAAAAGAGCGGAATCTGCTTTCATTGACCCTCTTTTGCCCGTTCAAAGGCAGGACAATAACCGTCAAGGGTAACTTTGAAGTTATACAAAGGGGAGGCGGGATTCCAACACCGTTGTCCCCTTTGATGTCGGCAGGTTCCGCAGCAGTCTACATCAGACCAAGTATAGCGATCGCTCGCTTGCTTAAGCAGTTCTTTTTGGGATAAACCACGTAATACCAGTTCTTCTCCTTGCCAACGGGCTTCAATTAAGCCTGTATCAGCAAATTGTCGCCACCGGGGATCGGCGGTAATGGCATCAGGAAGAGAAATTGTGACTACACTCTCCAATTCCGTCAGTTCCCCTTCATAATTAGCCTCAGGGGCAGCTGGCTGCAAAAATGTATCACCTATAGGTAACTCCACTAAAGTGCCAGCGGCTGGAGAATGGAGGTGGTAGCGATTTTGTAGTTCTTCTAAGCTGGTTAAATCACTGAGATAATTAGGGGAACCGTGGACAAAAACAACGTGCTGGGGTCGTAAATTGTGAATTAGTTGGGTAGTACCCGGACCATCACTATGTTGAGCGAGAAGATAGGTTTCAAAGGTTCCTAATTTTGAGTATTGTTCGTTAAATTCAACCTCTGTTTTTTCTGGTAGCAGAATCAACCAAGGACCAGTTTCCGGTTGACAGTAAGCGCTCAAATCCGCAGTAGAGTCAGTCAGAACAATGCAAGCAGATGTGCCTACCAAGGGACGCAGTTCTGGCTGTAAACGGCGTACCCGGGGGCGTACCCGTTCATCCCAAAATAATGGTTGATGGCGGGCAAAATTTTGTACTGATGGTGGAAAATGGGGTAGCAATTCTAAGTAGGCATCACATCCAGTAGCCACAGCACCATTTACCCAGATATCTAAATCCCGCCCGGTAAAATGGTGATGACTGCGCAACAGCATAAGTAATTCTTGACCCAATCCTAAAGCAGGTGTAGGTAATAGTACCGAATAGCCGTCAGCGATGGCTCGATTAATTCGTTCTGCCAGTTGATTTTCTTGGTTACGTCGGTGGGGATGGCGAGAAGTACCATAAGTGCCTTCAATAATTAGCACATCTAATTGTAATCCCCGCAATTCTTCTAAACGCAAACCCTCTACCAAGCGGGAGTTTGACAAGAAAAAATCCCCAGTATACATTAACTTATAAGAGCGCTTCGGAGCATTATAGGTGAGCAATATCGCTACCGCTCCTGGTAGATGTCCAGCAGGAAACAGTTCTACCACCAAACCATCTGCAATTTCTATGGGCTTGCGCAACGGTAGTGCTTGACAAAAATTTGGGATTTGTTGAGTACCCTGTTCTAACCAATTTAGAGGTAGTAATTTGCTGGTGACCTCACCAGCGTAAATTGGTAATAGTGGAAAAGCCTCATGTACTGCCAGCAATCCCTTTGCATGGTCGGGATGAGCATGACTTACCAGAACTAAATCAGCCGGTTGGGGCGAACTTCCTGGGCGTGCTGACTTAGTTATACCCTCCATTAACCCAGAAATATCCCTCAACCCACAATCAAGCAGCAGGCGGTGGGGTCCCATGCGCACCAATAAACAGATGCCCTCATTGTGATGGTGGACACCGTAGGGCAAACATTCTAATTCACTAGCAGCCTCTGCTGGATCGTAACCAGAGAATACTGACAAGCGATCGCTCATGCTTTCCTCCCCTCAAAATCCCTAGGGGCAAACTTTCTTTTGCGCCCCTACACCCTTATCATGCGGATTTTCTTTTGGGAAGGACGCTTGTACCCAACCCGGGCTAGTTCTGAAAACCTGGGTAATAGGAATACCTCAAACTAGGGATTGGGAGCATTTGCCTCTCCATAGTCTACTATCAATGAGCGGAGCCATTGCCATGATAGTTATCTGAGTCATAAAAACCATTTTTCGTGCCAAAGAACAAGCACAACACGGTAAAAATAGCAGTTAAAGCGACTAAAATTAGCTTGACATCCATTTATTTGCTGCCTTCTACTAAAGACCTTCTTAATATTATTAGTTTAAGTGATTACGAGAAAGAGGGTAATCACTGGAAAATATTTACTATGGTTGAGGTAGATTAAAAAATGGCTAAATTTACCATAATCAGTCTGATTGTAGAACTTTTCCACCCACCTGTCTATCCGTGGCGCAAAGTTTGTAGGGGCGCAACGCTTGCGCCCACCAGGCGCACAGGTGCACAGTTACCATTTTTTAATTTTTAATTTTTAATTGTTTTAGAGTTATTGTTTTTTCCCGATTGTTAGGCGGGGAAACCCCATTGTTGGGCGGGGAAACCCTATTCTTGGGCGGGAAAACCCATTGTTGGGCGGGAAAACCCATTGTTGGGCGGGGAAACCCTATTCTTGGGCGGGAAAACCCCATTCTTGAGCGGGAAAACCCATTGTTGGGCGGGAAAACCCATTGTTGGGCGGGGTTTCCCCATTCTTGGGCGGGGAAACCCCGCCCCTACAGCTGCATTTTCCTATTTCCAATTAAAAGCTATAGCTCAAAACTTGAATAGCGCCATTCTCTGGTAAATTTCCTTTGCTGATAGTCACAGTGTCGCTATTACTACGACGTACAGGCATCCCCTGCATCAAGGAGAGAAATTCATCCAGTGCTGAAATATCACAATTAGCAGTATCTGCTGCTTGAGTGCGGTAATGGGTAGGAATTATCATCCTGGGATTGAGGATTTTAATGGCATCCCTAGCTTCTTGAGCATTGTATGCTTTCCTTTTGCCCCCCACGGGCACTAAAACTACATCAGGGCGACCCATAAGGATTTTTTGCTCAATGGAAATCGGTGCAGCAGCTCCTCCTAAATGCAGAATATTAATACCTCCTTGTTTCCATTGCCAAGCAGTATTGATACCAAATTGTCTGCCACCGCGCCGATCATGGTCTATGGCAATACCCTGGAACTTAATACCCTTAAACTGGTAAACCCCTGGTTCAAAGAGTAACTTGGGATTTCCTGGGAGTCCTTCCACTGCCCCTTCATCCAGCAGTTGACTGCTAATCATTACCAAATTCAAATTTGCTACCACTGCTTTTGGGGATCGATACTTGGCGGTACAGCCAATGGTGCGAAAGGGATTGGCAAGAATTCTCAAACCATTACCACTAAACAAAAAGCAAGTGTGACCCAACCATTTGATTGATAATGAACCGCCAGATTGGGCATTAGCTGGAAGGTGAGAAAGGGAGTTATCAAGCAGTGCTGTTACCAGCCCTGCCCCAGCATAACCCATTAACTCTCGTCGTTTCATTAATTACTCTCTCGACTGCAATTGTTGTAGAAAATTTCGCAGTAATTGCTTTCCTGAGAATGTCAACACACTCTCTGGATGAAATTGGACGCCTTCTACGTGAGGATAGTTCCGATGTCGCACCCCCATAATTGTGCCATCTTCAACCCAAGCGGTGACCTCTAGCACATCTGGGCAGCTTTCCCGGTCAATCACTAGACTATGATACCGGGTTGCGGTCATGGGATTCTCTAATCCTCGAAAAACACCAACTCCAGTGTGAGAAACCTGAGAAGTTTTGCCATGCATTAATTCTGGAGCAGAAACAATTTTACCGCCAAATACTTGACCTATGCTTTGGTGACCTAAACACACTCCCAAAATTGGCACACTAGATCCAAGTTCGCGAATCAAATTTAGGGAAATACCAGCATCTTCCGGACGACCGGGACCAGGAGAAATCACCACTGCATCTGGCTTTAAGGTCTTAATTTCATCTATAGATATCTTGTCGTTGCGAAACACCTGAATTTCAGCAGCTACTGGAAATTCTGCCCCCAGTTCTCCTAGATATTGCACCAAGTTATAGGTAAAGCTGTCGTAATTGTCAATAACTATAATCACAGCCAAACACTCCTGGTTTTTGAATTTCAAACCAAATCCGGTTATTGTATCCCAAAACTAAAATTATTAGCAATAGTTTCTTTCCAGGTCAAGCACTTACTCTAGCGCTATAGTTTTTTCCGGGGTCAAGCACTTACTCTAACGCTATAGTTTTTTCCGGGGTCAAGCACTTACTCTAGCGCTATAGTTTTTTCCGGGGTCAAGCACTTACTCTAACGCTATAGTTTTTTCCGGGGTCAAGCACTTACTCTAGCGCTATAGTTTTTCTCCGGGGTCAAGCAATTACTCTAGCGCTATAGTTTTTCTCCGGGGTCAAGCACTTA
>JAAUYD010021457.1_pt1 | contig 24835 bp, 27 predicted proteins | sample 7278101 | NCBI WGS metagenome assembly JAAUYD01 (sample SAMN14350128, study PRJNA611818) | marine sediment metagenome | isolation source: surface marine sediment (0.6m) | place: French Polynesia: Moorea | collected 2018-08
CTTCCAGCTCTGCATGCGGTCGCTGATATTTAATTGAATCGGAGAGATGTCCGAGCTGGCTGAAGGAGCACGACTGGAAATCGTGTGTGCTGTCAAAAGCGGCACCGAGGGTTCGAATCCCTCTCTCTCCGCCATCATCCGTCACAAATAATCAGCGACCACCAGCGCTGCTGGAGGTGTCAGGATGGCCCCTGGAAGGGACTGGGCCATCCCTGATTGTGGCCGCTGATATTAAAAAGAATTTTTTGATAGGTTATACGTTTAACCAGATTACGCTATACTTTAAATATTTTCATGACACTTTATTCGACCTCTGTTTAATCGGATCTGTCGGTTTTGGTGAAGGGTATTCTTCCCGCGAATACAAACAGTCTTAAAAAATATGTAAAAATTCTTTTTTGCCTCAATTCATAAGCCGTCGGCATCGATTAGATTTACAACCGGCAAGCTTGCCCTCAGAGTAACGGCAGAACTTTTTAAATTTTTATGAGCAGGTGGCTTATGAATTGAGTTAGATACATTCCCTATGTCATATCTCGTCCTTGCACGAAAGTATCGCCCACAAACCTTTGAACAGGTTGTCGCCCAAGAGCATATCACCCAAACCCTGAGAAATGCGATTTCAACGGATCGAGTGGCCCATGCCATCCTTTTCTCCGGTCCCCGCGGCACGGGTAAAACAACGGTAGCACGAATATTGGCCAAAGCCATGAATTGCAAGGACGGACCCACCGCTGTACCCTGCAATGACTGTCGATCCTGCAATGAGATCACCCTCGGCAAGGCGACAGACGTGTTTGAAATCGATGGTGCATCCAACAACAGCGTCGATCAGGTTCGGGAATTGCGGGAAAACATCAAATACATGCCCGCTCATAGTCCCTATAAAATCTATATTATCGATGAAGTTCACATGCTCAGCACGGCTGCATTTAACGCCCTTTTAAAAACCCTTGAGGAACCACCCTCCCATGTGATGTTTATGTTTGCCACCACTGAACCTCACAAGATACCGATCACGATCCTTTCCCGGTGCCAACGGCATGATTTCAGACGTATGGATTTAAATACCATCTCCACCCACATGGCGACACTCTGCCGTCGAGAAGGATTTGAAATACCGCAGGAAAGTCTCGAACTTATTGCCAGGGAAGCCGGTGGCAGTATGCGCGATGGCCTGAGTCTGCTTGATCAAATTTTGACGTGTACACAGGAGCTGATATCCCATGAGCAAGTGCTGAACATTCTGGGAATTATCGACAGAAAATTTATTTTCGATCTTTCCGAATCAATTTTAAAAACAGATATTCCCAGGGTATTGGATATTTTGGACGATATCTATGATCACGGCCATGATATGAAAAAGCTGTATGCGGATCTTCTGGAACATTTCAGAAATCTGGTGGTCGCCGCGATCGGGAAAAAAGTCGACAAACTGGTTGATCTGCCACCTGGAGAGATCGGTCAGATAGTGACGCAGGCCAAATCAACATCTACTGAAGAGCTGAATCAATTTTTCGATCTGCTCTTTAAAAATGAAGCCTCCATCCGGCTTTCCAATCAGCCTAAATTGGTTTTGGAGATGTCTCTCGTCCGGCTTTTACAGTCCAAGCCGGCTTTGCCGATTGATGTTCTCATCGAAAAGCTTGATATGCTCAGAACGGAAATTTTCGCTGATGGTGAGCCTCAAAAATCCGGCGGACCTATCTCCCATCCTGTAGGAGAAGTCAAGGATCTTTCCCCTGGGTATAGCGGAGAGTCCGTATCTGATGATGTCTTGAACCAAAAATTTTCGGTCGATGCCGGTCGACCATCGCTAAAAGGCCGTGGCGCTGAAAATTTAAATGAGGTGTGGTCGCGGATCTCAGAAACTATTTCAAGCAAGAATCCGTCTCTAGCCGCAAACCTGGTAAAATGCCGAATAAAAAATGCGGTGGACAATCTGCTTGAAATCGAAGTGCCCGGAAACGGATTTACTTTAAAAATGATCGAACGTGGAAAAAATATGGATCTGCTCAAACAGGTCTGTGCGGATGTAGTGGGCAGACCCATGGATATCCGATTGACTCTCGGTGACGCGGCCGATGATAATTTTCAAAAAAAAAAAAAAACGCGATAACGAGCTAAAAAAAAAAGCCCTCGGCCATCCCCTGGTGGCGGATGCCGTTGATATTTTTGAAGGCAAGTTAATAGATGTGAAAATACTTAAGGAGGAAGATTTATGAAAGGTATGGGTAATATGATGAAGCAGGCCCAGAAGCTTCAATCAAAAATGTTGAAAATGCAGGAAGAACTGGCTGAAAAGACCGTTGAATCGAGCTCTGGCGGTGGTATGGTTAAAGTAGTTGCCAATGGCCGGCAGCAGATCGTATCGATTGATATTGAAAAAGAAGTCGTCGACCCGGATGATATCGAGATGCTGCAAGACCTTGTCTTGGCCGCAGTAAACGATTCGCTGACAAAGGCCCAGGAAATGGTCAGCACTGAAATGGGCAAATTGACCGGAGGACTGAACATACCGGGATTGATGTGACTCGGGCTGCGTGCTGTTAGATGCGGGCCACCAAGGAACGACAAACGACGAATGACGATTGACGAATCGTGGATGTCACTTCGCTGCGTCTATTTAATAACCATAAATCAAGAGGATTCTTCTTTGAATCTGTCTGTTAGGGTCTATTAACCGGTTAACCTGCCTGTGGGGTCAATATGTCCCGTCCTATCCCGATGGGCGGAATCCTAAATGATGAACTGCTTAACCCCTGGAAAAGTTGTAGTCTAATAACGAATAACAAATAACCACTAACGTCTAACTGAACTTTTTTCGCTGATTTAAGGTATTATACTATCAACATTCACACATTAGGCTTTTTCCTATGAGCTATTATCCAGTTTCGATCCAGAAATTGATAAAACATATCGCCAAGCTTCCAGGAATCGGTGAAAAAACAGCCGAACGTCTGGCCCTGCATCTCCTGCGTGCACCGCGACAGGAAGCCGAGCAACTGGCACAAAGCATTCTAGATATCAAAGATAAAGTGAAATTTTGCTCTCGATGTTTTGCCTTGAGCGATGATGAGTTATGTCATCTGTGCAGCGATCCGGCCAGAGATCCGTCCTTGCTATGTGTGGTTGAGCAACCGGCGGATATGGTTGCCATTGAAAAGTCCGGAGCTTTTCACGGGATGTATCATATTTTATCAGGCGCCTTATCGCCGATGAACGGGATCGGACCCGAGAATATTCGAATCCGTGAGTTGATAGCCAGGATTCAGACGGATCAAGTGAAAGAGGTAGTATTGGCAACCAGTACCAACGTTGAAGGTGAAGCCACTGCCTCTTATATTGCCCAACTTCTGGAAGTCCATCGTATTCAAGTAACGCGCATCGCATCGGGAGTCCCCATGGGCGGGGATCTCAAGTACGTAGACCAGGTCACCTTGAAAAAAGCCATGGATACCCGTCATGCCCTCTGACAGTATGCGTCCAGAAGAGTTATTTGAATGCCGCAGGTGCGGTGATTGCTGCCAAGGATTCGGCGGCACTTACGTCGAAGCAAAAGACATTGAAGCGATTTCTCGCTATATCGGCTGTGATCCGGAAAAATTTATTGACCGTTATTGCAGCCTTTCGGGTAAAAAACCGGTATTGACCCAAAAACCGGATGGCTATTGCATATTTTGGGATAAAATCTGCACGATTCATCCGGTCAAGCCGCGCATGTGCCGCAAATGGCCATTCATTGAAAGCCTATTGGTGGATGCTCAAAATTGGCTGATTATGGCCAATTCCTGCCCCGGCATTCATGCCGATGTCCCTGCCGCCAAACTCCAAAAATTTGTGAAGAAAAAAATGGCAAAAAACAGCTGAACACCATGAACACAGAGAAAACAAAAGAGGAATTGATCGGTGAATTGGCCGATATGAAACTGCTGGTTGAGCGATCAGCGGCCCGGCATCGAGATGCTGAAAAAGCCCTCCGTGAAATCCAGCCCCAGCTTCAACAAGCCCAGAAAATGGAAACGCTGGGAACACTGGTGGCAGGGGTGGCCCATGAAATCAACAATCCGATTAACCTGATCATGTACAACATCCCTTTACTAAAAAAGATATGGGCGGATTTATTGCCAATATTGATGGAAAAAAAACAATGAGAGCCCGAACGAAAATTTGGCGGTTTTGCCTATGATTTTCTGGCAGATAATCTGGACCAGCTGATTGCAGATATGGAAATGGCCGCTCATCGTATTGTCAAAACAGTCTCGGACTTAAAAGATTACTCACGTCAGTCCAATGTCGCCGAAAAATTGCCCGTACAAGTCAACACTGCCGTCAAAAACGCTTTACGGCTGGCCCAATCCACCTTGCGCAAATCAGATGTGAAAATTAAACTGGATCTCGCGGAAGATCTTCCCGATATTGAAGGTAATCTGCAAAGTATTGAACAGATCATCTTAAATATCACTATCAATGCCATCCACGCAGTCAACCATAACCAGGGAGAGATCGAAATTATAACGGGGATGAGAATCAAGGACGGGATGAATTTTATCCGTATCTCCGACAACGGCAGGGGAATCTCACCGGAGATCGCAAACAAAATCTTCCTGCCCTTTGTTACAGACAAACAATCCGAAGGCGGTACCGGCCTGGGGCTTTCCGTTACTTATTCCTTAGTCAAGGCGCATGGCGGTGAAATTAATTTTGAAACCAGCCCCAACCGGGGAACATCCTTTAATGTATATTTGCCGACCTTACTCAAAAAACAGGCAGCCAAAATTCTAGTGGTGGATGATGACGATGCGATTCGCCAGATCTTGATTGAGGCTCTTACGATAGATCGGCAGTATCTGGTAAAAGAGGCCTCCAACGGTATCGAAGCCTCAATAAAACTGGGCACCTATCGGCCGGACCTGCTTATTCTCGATATCTTCATGCCGGAGATGGATGGGTTGGAGGTATGCCGTAATATTCGCAGTGAGCCTGAGCTGTCTGACTTAAAGGTTATTATAACAACCGGACACCCGCATCACCCAAAAATCGATAAAGTTGTCAAACTCGGTTTTACCAATATTTTGTCAAAGCCCTTTGACGTGCTGAAATTAGTGAAGGATATCGAAACGATTTTGGACCGGGGGTAAATAAGATCTTCCCCTTCGCATAAATATTTCGTCACGGATATGGGTTTTCAATTTCATGAAGTATGGCTAGATATTTGAATTCCAGCCCCAGGCGATTTCAAAAATTCCTCACTTTTCCTCCGAAATGAAACTCGATTTTAAAAATTCCCTGTTCAAGCGGGCAATGTTGATAATGGAAATTTCTTTGGGACAGGTGTTTTCGCACTCACGATGATTCGAACAATTGCCGAATCCGCAATTGTCCATCACTTTGACCATATTGATGGCACGTTTTGCAGCTTCGGGTCTACCCTGGGGTAACAAAGCCAGCTGAGAAACCTTGGCACTGACGAATAACATTGCAGATGCGCTTGGACAGGCCGCCACGCACGCTCCGCAACCGATACATGCAGCGGCATCCATGGCTTTATCAGCCGTTTCCTGGGATATGGGCAGGGCGTTGGCATCAGGAGAGCCTCCGGTATTTACTGAAATATAGCCTCCCGCCTGAATGATTTTATCCAGCGCACCACGGTTAACCACTAGATCTTTTACCACCTTAAATGCTCTGGCCCGGAAGGGCTCAACCACGATGGTGTCGCCATTGGAAAATTTTCTCATATGCAGCTGGCAAAGTGTCGTCGCTTTTTCCGGTCCGTGAGCTTGGCCGTCTACCACCGCGCCACAGGCGCCACAGATACCCTCTCTGCAGTCGTTATCGAACGCGATCGGGTCTTTGCCTTCGAGTGTGAGTTTCTCGTTGACGGTATCCAGCAACTCTATAAAAGACATATGCACCGACACATTTTTCATCGGTATCATTTCGAAATGTCCCTTGCTTTTAGGTTCCTGCTGGCGCCAAATCTTAAGGGTTATATCGATAGTTCGGGGTAGTTTCTTCACTTGTAGCTCCTTTGTGACAACTCGACGTTTTCGAAGACTAAGGGCTCTTTGTGAAAAGCCGGTCTTTCTTCTTGGCCTTGATACTGCCAGATGGATACATGACAAAAATTATCGTCATTGCGTTTGGCTTCACCATCTTCTGTTTGATGCTCGGTTCGAAAATGACTGCCGCAGGATTCTTCGCGTGTCTTTGCGTCCAGGACCATGGTTTCAGCAAATTCTAAGCTGTCGGCAAGACGTCCGGCTTTCTCTAAACTCTTGTTGAAGTCTTTGTCGTTTCCAGGTATCAAGACATTTTCCCAGAACTCGGCCCGTAAATTTCGTATTAGTTGCAGTGCCTTCTCAAGACCCTCCGAATGTCTGGACATGCCGCAGTGCTCCCACATGATTCTGCCCAGTTCCCTGAAGATATTATCCACTGTTCGCTTGCCCTGAATCGACATCAGCTTTTGAAGTTTAGCCTGGCTTTCGAGAGTTGCCTCATTGAATGCGGCATGGTCCGGCGCAACCGGTTCCAAGGCTGTGCCGGCAAAATATCCGCCAATTGTATAGGGTATGATGAAGTAACCGTCGGCAAGTCCCTGCATTAAGGCGCTGGCACCTAGCCGGTTGGCACCGTGATCTGAAAAATTGGCTTCTCCCAGAACAAACAGCCCCGGGATATTGCTCATCAGATTGTAATCAACCCATAATCCCCCCATCGTATAATGGGAGGCTGGAAATATCATCATCGGTGACTCATAGGGGGTTTCATCAGTAATTCGTTCATACATTTCAAAAAGGTTGCCGTATTTTTTGGCGATTAACGCCTTGCCGTCACGCTGGATGGCATCTGAGAAGTCGAGGTACACCGCACATCTCGTCAGGCCCACACCGCGGCCTGCATCGCATTGATCCTTGGCGTTTCGTGAAGCGACATCCCGAGGGACCAGATTGCCAAAACTGGGATATTTTTCTTCCAAAAAATAGAATCGATCCGGTTCAGGAATATTCCTGGGCTCCCGGATGTCGCCGCTATTGCGGGGCACCCACACTCGACCATCATTTCTCAGGCTTTCACTCATCAGGGTAAGCTTGGATTGATGGTCACCGGTGTGGGGAATACAAGTTGGATGGATCTGGGTGAAGCACGGATTAGCGAATACGGCCCCTCTTTTGTAGGCTCGAAAACACGCCCCCACATTCGAAGATTCTGCATTCGTTGAAAGATAGTAGATGTTTCCATAACCGCCCGATGTCAACAAAACGGCATCGGCAGCATAGGATTCGATTTCGCCGGTGATGAGATTGCGGGCAATGATTCCACGGGCTTGACCATTTATGATGACGAGGTCGAGCATTTCGCGGCGCGCAAACATCTCAACATTTCCTGCGGCGACCTGACGCATTAAAGCCCCATACGCACCCAGCAGGAGTTGTTGCCCGGTCTGTCCCCTAGCATAGAAAGTCCGTGACACCTGGGCACCGCCAAACGAGCGATTTGCCAGCAATCCACCGTAGTCCCTCGCAAAGGGTATGCCCTGGGCAACGCAATGATCGATGATGTAATTGCTAAGCTGAGCCAGGCGGTAGACATTGGCCTCTCTGGATCGAAAATCCCCTCCTTTTATCGTGTCATAAAATAGCCGCCAAATGCTGTCGCCGTCATTCTGATAATTTTTGGCTGCATTAATGCCTCCCTGAGCGGCTATGCTATGAGCGCGTCGCGGGGAATCCTGAATGCAAAAGGTCTTTACATGGTATCCGAGTTCGGCCAGGCTGGCAGAAGCCGAGCCGCCTGCCAGTCCGGTGCCGATGACAATGATTTCAAATTTTCGTTTGTTGGCTGGGTTGACCAGCTTCAAGTCGAAACGGTGACGATCCCATTTTTCTTCCAGGGGGCCACCGGGTATTTTGGCGTCAATTTGCATAGTTTTTCCTCTCTAAACACTTAGGGCTATGTATACCGGAAGAAAGCCAAATCCGAGTGCTACGGCAAAGCCGAGAACAATACTGAGAATCATGATGGCCGGCATGTATTTTGGGTGATTTCCACCCAGAGTCTGAAATGCGCTCCAAAATCCGTGCCGGACATGTAATGCCACAATAATCATTACCGCCATGTAAATGATAACATATAGCGGGTTTGCAAATGCTGCTGACACAATTTGGAAAATGGTTCGATCGGATTTGTCGACAAAGCTGAAGTTTATCAGGTGGAATATGACAAATCCCAGGATGATCAAACCGGTATATGGCATGGTTCTCGAACTGAGGCTGCGCCCCCCCGAAGAAGCATAGTGCGTATAGCTCGTTGGCCGCGCTTGCCTGTTTTGAAGGAACAAAACAAGTCCGGTAAATACATGTATGGCTGCAAATAACACGAGGCCCAACTCTAAAATTGTGAGTAGCGCCCCTAGCGAATGAAGCTTCTCGGCATACGCGTTAAAGGCCTCACCGCCTCCATACAGCGTTAGGTTTCCAGCCAGATGGGCTATTAGGAAAACTATGAAAGCCAGGCCTGTCAGCGCCATCATCAATTTTTTCCCAATGGAGGACCAGAGGGTTTGCTTTATCCATTTCATTATCTGCTCCCTGGTTCGTTGACAGATGCATTCGATCGTGAAAAGTATCATCTTTAATTTTTTTCATTTTGCCTGTCAACAGAATTGTTATGGTTGTGAGAATATAGTAAATCTAGATAAACACGTTCTTTGCATACCTCATCTGAAGCGGTCGCAATCTTAATTGAGAATTGAAGGTTTTAGGATGTCGCCGCACTCCGATTTTCTTTAACTCAAAGGAATTCCCTAAGCATTCAATCATATTTCAAGCCACCACTCATTGCGATGGGTATTCATGACGGCATCTGCAATTTTCCGGCCGGCTTCGGTTTCAAGCCGGTCGATGACATTTTGGATCCAGGTTTTAGGCGGTTGATGCCCCAAGTCCATCAGGTCCTTTAGCTCCAGCACAAGCGCAAGTTGATCGGCATCATTGGCGAGTTTGGCTTCAATGGACTGGCCTTCGTTAAATTCAGCGAAAAGATCGACGAGATGATCGGCAAAAGCCAGGTTCTTGATGGCGTGATCAAAGGCTTTGGCTTCGTCCGCCTTGATATATTTTTTGTTTACAGTGTTCAGATCACCGGTCCTTGCTTCGGGTAGATCATGAATCAGACACATGCTGAGCAATTTCAAGGCGTCGACTTCCGGTTGAATGCGAGACATTACAAAGGCGATAAAGACGGTGCTGAAACAATGTTCAGCCACCGATTCCTTGCCCACTCCCAGGAAGTGATACCCAGATCTGGGAATTTCTTTTAGCATTTTGGCTTCAAAAAGCAAATTTGCAATGTTTTTCATAGCAGTCCTTTGTCCGTTAGATGGTTGGGTTTGTTCAGAACATGATCATAAATGCTGCCGCCTAAGGCAAGGATAAAATATCGATCCTTCTGCCCAAATTAAAACAAACGCCAGTGGAAACGATCATTGCGACTGCAGGGACCCTGCCGTCCGGCTCCAAACATGTTGACACTTTTGGCATTTCTGATATAACTAAAAATAATTAAAACAGAAAGTTATTACACTTGTATACCCTGAATTCATTCTTATATTTCGTAATACAAAAAAAATCCTTCCTTAATTATTCTAAATATAACGGAGTGTTACATGCCGATTGCCCAAATTGACCTGTTCCATATGATTATCAATGCCAGCTTCGTCGTACAATTGGTCCTTCTCCTGCTGCTGTTTTTTTCCGTTACTTCATGGGCGATCATACTCATTAAATATCGATATATCAAAAAGGCCTTCAAACAATCCGCTGAATTTACCGAGTTTTTCTGGAAAAGCCGCGATTTGTCCAATGCGTTTTCAAAGGCCAAACAGCTTCGGGGAAGCCCCGTGGCCAGGATTTTTCGTATCGGCTATGTGGAGTTAAAAAAAACCAGTCAATCCGGGGATACCGCCACCGGCCAATCATCCGATGAAAACGGAGATAGCACCTCATTTGGAACCCGATTCAGCGGAACCGGCAATGTTAACCGGGCATTGCGGCGGGCAATAAACACCGAAATGACCCGCATCACCCAGATGGTCCCCTTTTTGGCGACGACCGGCAACACCACGCCTTTTATCGGTTTGTTTGGAACCGTCTGGGGGATTATGAACTCGTTTAGCGGTATTGGCCAGAGGGGCTCCGCCAGCCTGGCAGTCGTCGCACCCGGTATTTCCGAGGCGCTGGTGGCAACTGCTGCAGGGTTGGCGGCCGCCATTCCAGCTGTTATTGCCTTCAATTTTTTTATGAACAAAATCCGAATTGTCGAAACTGAAATGCAGAGTTTTTCGGCTGACTTTTTAAATATCATTGAACGTGATATTCTGCGTCTCGAGAGGAATTAGAAATGGCCCAGACCGGGAATCACAGGGAGCTCATGTCTGATATCAACGTCACCCCCTTTGTGGACGTCATGCTTGTTCTCCTAATCATCTTTATGGTCACTGCCCCTATGATGGTGGAAGGATTAAATGTCGATTTGCCGGAGGCAACCGCCAAACCGCTTGATAGCGAAAAGGAGCATCTTGTCATTACAATCAATAAAAGCCAGCTGGTTTATATCAATGACTTCAAGGTCGACATCGATTTCCTGGGTGAGAAGCTGAATAAAATGCTTCAGGGGCGGAGCGATCGGGACGTTTATCTGAAAGCCGATAAAAACATTCCCTATGGGGTCGTTGTTCAGGTGATGGCTGAAATTAAAAAGGCCGGTATCGAACAGTTGGGCATGATCACCGAACCGGAGGTTTTAAAAGAGATCCGCCGTTCACAATGAACAAAATGTCGATGGAAAAAAAAATACATTCTCAAACATATGCCTTTGGGATGGGAGCTGATTCCCGTACGATGATGATTTATTTTGGGATTTCACTTTTCATTCATTTAGGTTTCATTGGATATATTACGCTATTACCGGAGTCGGCTCCCAGACGGCGGCTGTCGCCCGGATCAATTAATGTCAGTTTAGTGTCGTTACCCGGACCTCCGGCGCCCGCACCGCAATCATCATCCAAATCGGCAGCCACCCCTGTCGCGATACCTAAACCCGATGCCAAAAAGACCAACGTTGCGCCGGTAATCGAAAAACCACCCAAACCGCCTCCGGTTGCACCAAAGCCTCAAAAGACAGTTTCCCTTGCTCCAAAAGCAAAAAAATGGAAGGTCAAAAAATCTCTTAAGAAAAAAACCATGAATCGCCGGAAAATGATTGACAATGCAGTCACCGGGGTTCAAAAAAAGGTTGAAAAATCTAAATCCGACTCCGTTAATCAAGCCCTCGAGGCTTTAAAAAAGAAGGTTGCAGAAACCGAAGCCACCGCCGGAGTTGTGGATAAGAACGCTAGTACCGTTGCCGGTACCTCAGGTGGGGGCACCCCAGGTGCGACGGGTTCCGGTGGTCGACGCGCTTTAGACCTCATCGACATTTATAAAGTTGAAGTCGCGTTTCAAGTGGAACGGCATTGGGCCTTTTCCGAGCAGCTGGCCGGAGACGGCAGTGCGCTGCAGTCCAGTTTGGTTTTCCGGGTTCTACCCAGCGGTGAAGTGACTGATATCAGATTCACCGAGCGGTCCGGCAATTCGTACCTGGATGAATCGGCCTACAAGGCTATCGTGAAAGCCAGCCCGGTCTCACCGCATCCGGAAGGCGTCCGGGCGTTGTATGTGACAGTGGCGTTGAGGTTTACACCGCAAGGAATCCGATAACCTTTTCCGGAAGCTCAGGCAGGGGGATGGCCGGGTCTATTTTTGATGACATGGGGTTGAGTTGGTAGGGATGTTGCCGGTGCCCATTAAACGTGAACTGAGAACATCGAATCACGCAAAATATAAAAAAAACAGCGGGAATACTGGAATGATTTTTCCTAGTTCGAAATGCATCATCTGTCTTTTTATTTTAATTTTTATAGCTGCCGGATCAAGCTTGGCCCAAAGCGGCAGCGATCAGTATGATTACATTGATATCAGCAATCCTTTTTTACGCAAAATTCCGATAGCAATTCCTTTGTTTAAAAATGAAACCGGAACAGCGGAAGCAGCGCAATTGTCGAAATCATCAGCCGATCTGCTCTCGGCCAGCCTCGAATTCACAGGATTTTTTAAAATACTCGATCGTCAGGCATTTCTTTTCGATCCGCAATCCGATGGAATTCTGACCCCCCAGATCAATTTTTCCAACTGGACCGTAATTGGTGCAGAATTATTGATTACTGGTCTTTATGAAGAAAACAACGGTAAAGTGGCGATGGAACTTCGCCTTTTCGACACTTTCAAAGGACGGCGGATTCTAGGCAAAAAATATTCCGGCAAAACGGCCGATCAACGCAGGATCATCCATCGATTTTGCAGTGAAGTTATCCAGTACCTAACCGGCAGCAAAGGTGTTTTTGCCAGCAAAATTGCATTTATTTCAACCGGTTCCGGAAATAAAGAGGTTTACAGCTGCGAGTTTGATGGCTATAATCCACAACAGTTGACACGGAACCATTCTATTACTCTAAATCCGGCATGGTCTTCCAGCGGAAACTATTTGGCGTATACCTCCTATAAACAGGGCAAGCCCGATCTATTTATTAAAAACCTGACCGAAATGCAGGAGGTATCGGTCGCCAAAAAAGGTCTCAATATAACTCCGGCCTGGGTTCCGGGAAAATTCGAGCTGGCGGCAACCCTGTCTTTTTCAGGGGATCAGGAAATTTATCTGTTGACTGGATCGGGTAAAATTATTAAAAGACTAACAAAAATGCGTGGAACCGACATATCTCCTTCCTGGTCGCCGGACGGAAAAAAATTGGCTTTTGTGTCGAATCGATCAGGAAGACCGCAAGTTTACATAAAGGATATCGTATCCGGCAAGGTAAGACGGCTAACCTACGAGGGTAACTACAATACCCAGCCGAGTTGGTCCCCCCAGGGTGATAAAATTGCCTATGCATCCTTTGAAAACAATCAGCACAATATTTCGGTGATTGATGTTGATGGCCGACAGCCGATCCAACTTACTTATGATTCAGGAGACAATGAAGCACCATCATGGTCGCCCGACGGGAGCCTTATTGCCTTTAGCTCCAACCGCGAGGGGCCTTCTCGAATATATGTAATGACTGCATCTGGAACCGATCAGCGTCGACTACTCATGCTGAATGGAGAGCAGACTAACCCAAAATGGTCTATGAACGATTTTAACAACTAAAGTGCTTCCGAATGTGAAAGGAGGAAAAATGCAAAAGAAGAAATGGATGTATTGGGCGATCTTGTTTGTTATTCCTGGATTGATGTTTACTGTTTCCTGCCAAAAGAAACTGGTTGATGCGACCCCGGAGCCCGTCAAAGAGGAAGAGGTCAAAGAAGAGGTTGTCGAAAAAGAGGAAGTCGTGGTCGCGCCGGTTCCCAAGATTTCAGATGAGGTTATGCAGGAAGATATTTATTTTGAGTTTGATAAATCCACCCTGACACCCGCTGCCCAGGATAGTCTACTGCAAAAGGCCGAATGGCTACGGGAGAACCCTGAAGCCACGGTGACAATTGAAGGTCATTGTGATGATCGCGGCACCAATGAATACAACCTTGCATTGGGTGATCGCCGTGCAGAAAGTGCCAAGGCGTTTCTGGTCGATCTAGGCATCGATGCTGCCCGGCTGAATACGATCAGCTACGGCGAAGAACGACCCGTGGATCCCAGACAAAACGAAGAAGCATGGGCCAAAAACAGGCGAGGTCACTTCGTCGTAAATTAATTTGTTCGATTTGAAACGAATTAGATTGCCAAGGTAGTTTAGAGACAGCAGAAGCCGCTGGGTCGACTCCTGCTGTCTCTCCCAATGAGCATGACAGAATGGCAGGCCAAGTGCTGGTGTAAAAAACTTTATGCAGTGACCTGCCCAACATGAAAGTTAGACATTCTATTAATGTCTAATCTGGCTTTATTTTCCCATTTCTGGGTATACATTCGATATATTTGTGTTCACGAAACTCAACCATAATTAGTGACTGCCATGAAATCAACCATCATACTTTCAGTGGTGTGGCTATTGCTTATATCCGGCTGTGTGTCTCAGAACGAGCTTACGTCATTAGACACGCGCTTGAGTGAACTGGAAATACGTAATGCTGAGGCTAGAAAAAGCAGCCAGATGCTTGAATCAGGCCTGCAAAACCGTGAGGGAGAAGAGCAGGCATTACGGCATCAGGCAGCCTCACTACGGGCCAAAATGGATGCACTCAATGAAGAAATTCGGACATTGAGCGGTAGAATCGAAGAGATTGAATATCGATTAAACCGGCAAACGCAACTGGAATCCGAGTCAATTAAGAATGAGACGGACAGAATCGACAATCTTGCAAAAGCCGCCAAATCCAATGATGATCGCATTTACCGGATCGAGCAATATTTAAATTTTGAGCCAGCTCAACAACTCCCATCGACCGAGACGTCTGCTGTAGTGTCCACCCCAAAAATAGTTCCGGCCCCGGCTGCGCCGGTTAAACAGGAACTGCCGGAGGAAGCTATTTATCGGATGGCAAAGCAGTCGTTTGACCAGGGAGATTCCGATGCCGCTAGAATAAAATTTCAGGAGCTTATTACGAAGTATCCTGACTCGGAGCGGGCCGACAATGCCCAATTTTGGATCGGTGAAATTTATTATCGCGAGAAATGGTATGAAAAAGCTATTCTCGAGTATCAAAAAGTAATTGAAAAGTATCCCAAGGGCAATAAGGTGCCTGCATCCCTTCTAAAACAGGGATTTGCATTTTTAAATCTAGGTGATAAATCAAATTCCCGTCTGATTTTAGAAGAGCTTATCAGAAAGTATCCGAAATCAAACGAAGCAAAGATCGCCAAAGATAAGGTCAAGGACCTGAACTAAAAGTGGTAATCGAAGGCGATTTGAACACGGGATGATAACTATCATCGGAATAGATCCCGGCCTCGCCGCTACCGGTGTCGGGATTGTTCGAGGAAACGGCAGAAAGATCGATGGCTATTCCTTTGGCAGTATCAACACCTCAAAAACCATCTCTTTGCCAAACCGCCTTGATCTAATCTTTTCAAAACTTCTCCAAATCTTAAAAGATGAAAATCCTGACTTGATGGTGGTGGAGGATGTATTTTCTCTGAATAAATATCCGAAGTCCGGGATCACCCTGGGGCAGGTCGTAGGTATTGTGATGTTGGCCGGTTGCCGGGCAGGTGTTTCATCGATTGAAATCCCCGTGCGCGAGGCAAAACAGGTATTAACCGGAAATGGAAATGCCAGTAAGATGCAGCTGGAAGAAGCTGTCCGCCATCGATTAAGCCACCATACCCCCATCAAACCCTATCACGCATCCGATGCAGTCGGATTGGCACTTATCGGTTTTTATCGGTACCAGAATGATCGGCTATCTAGAAGGTAAAATTCTTAAATTAGAAGAAGATCGCATATTGATTCTTGCAAATCAAATCGGATACGAAGTGCTGCTTCCTGCGATTGTGATGAAGGCGATACAAAATAAAAATGTCGGCGAGGAAATATCCCTTTACATTTTTTACCAACAAACCGAACGACAACCCAAGCCCGTTCTAATTGGCTTTAACTTGGAAGCTGAAAAGGAATTTTTCCAGCATTTTATTTCGGTGGAAGCTATCGGTCCACTGAAAGCGGTAAGGGCATTGAGTATTCCGGTACGGGAAATCGCCAATGCCATCGAAGCCGGGGAAATCAATAGGCTTTCACAGCTAAAAGGAATTGGCCGGAGAACCGCGCAAAAGATAATTGCTACCCTGGAAGGCAAGATGGGAAAGTTCGCCTTGATCCGTCCAGACGACACTTTAAGCGCCTCTCCAGATGTGGATTTCTCAAAACAGGTGCTGGATGTTATGATGAATCAGCTTGGGCACAAGGCTGCGGATGCCAGACATATGGTTGATAAGGCATTAAAGCGAAATCCGTCAATATCCAGTGCCGAGGAGCTATTTGATGAAGTCTATCGGGGTGAAAGGATGGGAATCGAAAAATGAAGAATGATGTTTTTTCTTATTCTTCTGAAAATCTGGGTCTGGTGAACGGCGCTTCTTTGGCAGAAGACAAAGATGCCGAGATATTATCGCTGCGGCCGGAAAGACTGACCGATTATGTGGGGCAGTCCGAAGTTGTGGAAACACTAAAGATCGCTATCGAGGCGGCCATGCAACGCCATGAACCCATCGATCATGTGCTCTTGCACGGCCCCCCTGGTCTTGGGAAAACAACATTGGCCCACATCATTGCCAATGAGATGGGCGGTAATCTCACCATCACGTCTGGCCCGGCCCTGGAAAAGGGGGGTGATTTGATCGGGCTGCTTACCCACCTTGAAGCCAATGATATCCTGTTTATTGATGAAATTCACCGAACACCTAAATCAGTGGAGGAATTCCTTTATCCGGCCATGGAGGATTTTGCCATTGATTTTGTCTTTGATAAGGGTATGCATGCTCGAAGCCATCGCTTTCAGCTGAAACGATTCGCGCTGGTGGGAGCCACAACACGAGTGGGACTGCTATCAGCTCCGTTGCGGGATCGATTCGGCATTTTTAGAAACCTGGATTTTTACGCCGAGTCCGATCTGGTTAAAATCACACGGCGCTCGGCGGCCCTGCTTGGGGTAACCATAGACGATAAAGGCGCCGAAACACTTGCCCAACGCTCCCGGGGGACTCCCAGAATTGTTAATCGGCTGTTAAAACGTGTTCGCGACTACGCCCAGGTAAGAGCAGACGGAACGATCACGGCCAAGACGGTCTCTGAAGCCTTGAAACTTGAAGGCGTCGATGAGAAAGGATTGACAGAGTTGGACCGGCGTTACCTGAACACCATTATTAAATTTTATCATGGTGGACCCGTGGGAATTGAAGCTATTGCGGCAACGCTTCAGGAAGAGTCCGACACTTTGGTAGATATTGTCGAGCCTTATCTGCTGAAGCTCGGTTTCATCACAAGAACATCATCGGGCCGCAAAGCATCTGAAAAATCTTTTAGGCACCTGGGATATAAAGTCCAAACCAAGATGTTCTCTTAAATACGGGTTAACGGTCATTGAGCCATGTCAATTATCACTTTGCTGACAGATTTCGGAACAAACGATGAGTATGCAGGCCTGATGAAAGGGGCAATATTATCGATCAACCCCTCTGTCACCATTGTGGATATCACCCACCAGATCGACAGTCAGGACATTGTTCAGGCCGCATTTACGATTTACTCGTCCTACGAATATTTCCCTGAGGGCACGATCCACCTGGTGGTTGTCGATCCCGGCGTTGGCAGCGATCGATCTTTGCTGGCGCTTAAAACCAAGAAACAAATCTTCATCGCCCCCGATAACGGCGTTCTGACCCTACTGTTCAACGAAGAAAAGATTACTTCGCTGATTCGCATCACGAACTCAAGATATTTCCGGTCTCCTACCAGTCGGACGTTTCACGGCAGGGATATCATCGCTCCAGTCGGTGGTCATCTATCCGTTGGTATGGATATTGGGAAACTGGGTACCGAAATAGACCTGAAAGACGCAGTTCGGCTCGACCATCTGGGGGCTCAAATCTCAGAAAACGGTGAACTTGTCGGAAAAATAGTTGCCATTGATAAATTTGGCAACCTTATTACCAATATTGGCTCTGACAAACTGCGGGAAGTGTTTCCGAACGTTCCAAAGAGAACATTCCGGATTACCACTGGCGTCCATGGGATCACCGGATTGTTAGAGACCTATTCAAATGTGCCGCTGAAAAGTCCAGTGGCCCTGATTGGAAGTCGTGGATTCTTAGAAATTGCCCTAAACCAAGACAATGCCGCTCAAGTCCTGAAGGCCGAAAAAGGAGACGAAGTGCGGGTTAAAATTCAGAACTACTGATGTGTCGTAAAATCTGATGCACCAGAAAGGTCGCTAATCGTGTCGATTAAAAACCCAAATTCAACGGACCGCTCTGGAAGTTCCGCTAATTGGTTCAACCCCGATACCCGTTGGACCCTTTTGTTTGTCGGAAACCGTGGAAAGCCGATAACGATCAAGCGTTTTAAAGGGATGGTGCTAATTACTCTGATTGTAATCATCGTTTCCGTCGGAATCGGCATCGGTTTGTATTTTTGGAATCGCGATATTCTGAGTGAAAAAAAACAGCTTGAAGCACAATTGAAACGTGTTGAGGAACAGAACCAAAAATTGCGCGATGAAAGAGATATTCTGATGACCAGGCTGGTGTTGGCCGGATCCCGGACAGAGGGTGCACAGGAAAACGTGCCGGAAAAGCAAGCCGAGGAAGAGATTCCGGCCACCGACCATCAGGTTGCAACCGATGTCGAGATCTCCGACCCAGTTGTCATAGCAGAGACGGAAAACGAGCGGCAAAATGTTGCTTCAACGCAAGCTGAGAGTTCACCACCCAGTTCGGGCTTGAGTGTTGCTGTCGAAAATTTCAAAGTAAATAAAAGGTCCGGGAGCAATTCGCTAAGGATTCAGTTCAAGCTGAAAAATACCAGCCCCTACTCGCAGCATGTTTCCGGGTATGCGATTGTAGTGCTAAAAGGAGAGGCTGTCGAGCAGAGTGATTGGCTGGCTCTACCGGATGTTTCTCTGGTTGATGGTAAGCCGACAGGCAGTCAGCAGGGCAATGCATTCGGTATCAGCAATTTCAGGATAATGAAGTTCAGGACAAGAAAGCCGTTATCACCCGAAAATTTTCAAACTGCATCCATTTATGTATTTACCAAAACCGGAGAGTTATTGCTCGAACAGGATTTTCCGGTGGAATTACTACCGTGAAACGTCCTTTACTTCGATGATATTCAGGTAGTCGGCGATGTCTACTTTTATTTTCTTAAAATTGTCGAAGGTTACGTTCTTGAATCCCAATTTCTTTTTTTCCTTTATAATTTCGAATATTTCAAGGTAGTTTAACAAAATTCTTTTGCGCCATTGCAGACCAAGTCCGGAAACATATTTTTTGATGTCTTCTGCTTGTCCCTCGATTTCCAAAAAGTTTCCAAATGGCATGGCATCCAGACAAAACTGGGTGCCTTCCAGTACCAGGGTCTCGCGCCATTTTTCATAGGTCTGTTCACAGTGAAATCCAAGCGCTTGCAAGATCCCCTTCATAACATCAAAGTCACTGACCTCCACTTCCAGCTCTGCCATTTTCTTGAACTCATGGCCGCTTTCAACAAGTGGGGATTTAAATGTCAAGGTGATTGATTTATCCTGCCGCAAACGCAGAAGCGAGTTTTTAGCTTTCAACGAACGTTGACTGTCTTCGAATCGGAGATTTTTCTCAAAAAACTTTCCCTGGGAGGCGGCCCCCATGTCCGATATGCGCTGTTGCATTAATTTGATATCACCGAGATAAAATTTTACTTCGGTTTCGACGTTTGCCATTTTATCGACCTCTCTTTGGAATACATCATCGAGAAAAGTTGCCACAAAAAGACCAAGTTTGCAATTGAATTAAACTTCTTCCCAATATTCGGCTTGATACCGGCATGATCCTGCTTATTATAGTTTTTTCTTCCTGATTTAATCTGTTTTTTGCTTGACAGGTTATGTAGAATTGTTTAAATATGCCGGATTCATTAATATTAGGAGTGCCAAAAACGTGAAAAAATATACTTACAGCGCTAAAAAATCGGATAACGAAGGCAAATGGGGGCTGGTCGATGCCGACGGAGCTATTCTCGGCCGGGTGGCCACTATCATTGCCTCCCGCCTTCAAGGCAAACACAACCCTTTGTATACACCGCATGTAGACACCGGCGATTGGATTGTCGTGATCAATGCAGATAAGGTAAGGCTGACCGGGAAAAAAATGGATCAGAAACGATATTATCGTCACAGTGGATACATCGGTGGTCTCACCGAAACGACCGCCAAAGATCTCAAAGAAAAGCGCCCGGAGGATCTTATTCGATTTGCCGTCAAGGGCATGTTGCCTAAAAATAAGCTGGGAAGAAAACTTTACGGAAAACTGAAGGTATACGCCGGTGATAAGCATCCCCATACGGCTCAAAAACCTGAGGTCATCGAACTGTAGCATTAACATTAAATTATGAAATTTTGAGGAATTAAATGCAGCAAGAAAATAGTTATTACGCGACCGGCAGACGCAAAACTGCAATCGCCAGGACATGGATCAAGCCAGGCAATGGTGAAATTGTCATAAACGATCGCCCGGTGGAAGATTATTTTCCAATTGAAACCATTCGAGCGGATATGATTCAACCTTTTAAGATAACCAATACCTTCGGTTCCTATGATGTTAAGGCAACTGTGGTCGGCGGCGGTATTGCCGGTCAGGCCGGTGCTGTCCGGCACGGCATTACCCGCGCACTGGTTAGCGTTAATCCGGATTTCAGGTTGACATTGAAAAGGGCCGGTTTTATCAAACGTGATCCCAGGGTTAAAGAAAGAAAAAAGTACGGCCAAAAAGGTGCCCGAGCCCGGTTTCAGTTTTCAAAACGTTAAATCGCTATTTCTTCTACATGCCATTAAGGGAGCAGGCTGCCGTCTGTTCCCTTTTTTGTTTTGAATTGAGCCGCAAAATATGGCATATCCCATCAGGCAGCGGCCCTTTCATGTCAATTTAAAAAATCAGCGGCCTCAAGTATCGGTGGCCTGGAGTCCGTCCAGGTGCCAACTTCCAGTCCTCAACTCTGCTGGTGGTCGCTGATTTTTAGATGATAATGAGTTTCCACCAAATACAGATTTATTCTGGAGGATCAAAATGCCGGTGAATAAGATTGATTTGAATTCTGATGTTGGTGAAAGTTTTGGCAACTATAAACTGGGTCTGGATGAAGACGTCATACCGCTGATAAGCTCGGCCAATATCGCTTGCGGATTTCACGCCGGTGATCCTGCTGTGATGCGGCGAACGATTGCCATTGCAAGAGATAACGACGTCGCTATTGGCGTACATCCTGGCTTTCCGGATCTGGTTGGTTTCGGCCGGCGCAATCTGGATGCCTCTCTGGAAGAAATTAAGGACTATGTGACCTATCAGATCGGTGCTCTTCAAGCATTTGCCGCCGCCGAAGGGGTAGAAGTACAGCATGTCAAGCCTCACGGCGCACTCTATACCATGGCCGTGCAGGATCCAGCCATCTGGGAGGCTGTCGCAGAAGCCATCGCCGCCGTGGACAAACGCCTCATTCTGTTTGTGTTAGCCGTTAAGGACCGTGAACGAATAGAAGCCATCAGTAACAGGTACGGTGTTCGGATTGCCTATGAATTTTTTGGCGACAGAGCTTACAATGCCGACGGTTCTCTGGTTTCGCGCAAGGAGCCCGGTGCCGTGATTCACGACCCAGAAATGGTAGCGGAAAAAATTTTGAAAATGGTGAAGGAGGGCAGGGTGGTTTGCAAAGACGGCTCGGAGATTGAAATGGCTGCCGATACCATATGTGTACACGGCGACAATCCTTCCGCTCTGAGTTTGGTCAGTAAGATCAGAGAAACCTTGCAGGCATCCGGAATTGAAATCGTAGCACCTCAGACGTTTATATAAAAAAACGGATCGGTTCCGGGTTCTGAGTTCAGGGTTCAAAGGTTGTAGCTGGGAGATATTTCTCCCAATACTTATCACAATCTGAAAACCGGCCTTGCCCCTTGAGTGAACCGAACTGATCGTAGCTATGTGGTTTTTAAACCCTGAACGTTAAACCAGAACCTTTAAACAACTAAGAACAGTGGCTTTATACGAACATCCAATTTTTCGCTTGATGGGGGATCGCGCTCTTCTTGTCGAGCTGGGCGATGATATCAGTCCAGCCGTTAACCAAAGGGTACAGGAACTGTTCATGGCCATGGATCTTACCGGGGCAGATGGGATCATCGATTTGGTTCCGAGCTACCGATCTTTACTGGTGATTTATGATCCCCTGTGCATATTACCGGATGCCATCAAAGCCGTGGTTGAAAACATCTGGAAGAACCCGGATCCTTCCCGACTGCCTCAGCCGCAAACGGTAAAAATTCCAGTGGTGTATGGGGGTGAACACGGGCCGGATCTGCAACAGGTGGCTGAATATCATAATCTAACGCCGGAAGAGGTCATCGGCTTTCATACCAGGCCGATCTATCGCGTTTACATGATCGGGTTTACACCCGGATATCCCTATCTCGGCGAATTGATGGATGAGATTGCCACACCCCGCCGTGAAACCCCGCGAATACTTGTTCCTAAAGGATCGGTGGGAATTGCCCAAAAACAAAGCGGGATTTATCCGGTTGACAGCCCCGGTGGTTGGCAGATTATCGGCTGGACGCCCATAAAGCTCTTTGACCCGGATGGACAACCGCCCAGCCGATTGGTAATGGGTGATCGGGTTCAATTTCAAGCCATTTCGGCGCAGGAAGCAGACCAATGGCAGGCATAGATATATTAGAAATTTTATCACCGGGCATCCATACCACCGTTCAAGATCTCGGCAGATACGGATACGGCCGCTATGGCGTCGCGCCCAGCGGGGCCTTGGACACCTTTGCGCTGCGGATTGCAAATCTTTTGGTTGGCAACCCTCAAGATCGAGCCGGTCTGGAGGCGATGTTAATGGGACCGGCCATAAAGGTGCAAGAAGATATTGTCGTCGCTGTCACTGGTGGCAACCTTCAACCCCTGCAAAATAAACAGCCCATCGAGATGTGGCGTTCGCATGTCTTTAAAAAAGATGACATCCTATCTTTTGGTTCAGCCTTGAGTGGATTCCGGGCCTATATCGCCGTAGCAGGCGGGATCCGCGTGCCATCCATCATGGGTAGCCGATCAACCAATCTTTCCTCTTGCTTTGGCGGGCTTCAAGGGCGAGTACTTGGGAAAAATGATATCCTGGCTTGTGAAAACGATTCCCGATATCTAAGATTAGCCACCCGCCGTTTAAGTGCCAACTTGATCCCATCCTACCCGACACACTGGTTGCTGCGTGTCATATGGGGACCGCAGGATGACCACTTCCCGGACGAAAGTCAAATTGCTTTTCTAAACGAAACCTATAGAATGTCGCCTGATTCCGATCGTACCGGAATTCGTCTGGAGGGAGCCGCCATTCGGCAAAAATCGAAAATACCCGCATCCATCATTTCCGAAGGCCTGATCGCGGGCTCAGTGCAAATTCCAGGGGATGGAAAACCGATTATTATTCTGGGGGAAACCGTGTCCGGAGGATATCGTAAAATTGCCACCGTAATTTCAGCAGATTTGTCGCTTTTGGGTCAAATGAAACCAGGTGACACCGTGGGGTTTAGCGCTGTATCCTTGGATGAGGCACGAGCTGCCCTTGTCGTCTTGGAAGAAAAAATTCGTGCTTGCGAAAATGATATGAAATGATACCTCCAATCAAAATCAGCGATCATCAGTAAATATTACATTGGCTCTTTCCAAAAGCCATCCTCATACCTCCAGCTCTGGTTTTGACCGCTGATTCCCGGCTGAAGAAGAAGCTGAAAAGTCGGGGCTTTAGTGGGCCGTAAATTAGCCGAACGCTTAAATCTTATAACGGCGTTTTCGGTAGGTGGAGATTTTTATATTTTCTTTAAATCTTAACTTTTACTATACCTTATAGTATGTTATGCTTAAAAAATTATAATCGATTGGATTTATAAACCGAATAATTGAGATATCTGCAATTTCAAGTTATCAGCCCGGCGCAATTGGAATACCTAGGAACCTAATTCTAGCTTAAAATTTGCTTATGAGACCATGGTGTGGCAAATTTGCCCCGCTCGGACCGGGATGAATTGACTACCATCTGCCTACCTAGAATTTATCATGCGATCTATAAGGATAATCCATAATGATTCGACTTTTCAAACGATGTAAACCTATTTTGTTAACGGTGATAGCAATGGCATACCTGGCGATTGTCTGGGTAGACAGCGCGGTAGCACAGAACTGCAAGCCGCTTTTGCTTCCGGGAAAGAAGACTTTGTTTCAGCGGGTGATCAGCAATCCCGGCGCCAATGTCTATGTCTCAGCCGACAACACCTCTCCGATTGTGCAGGCCAGTGTAAAGCCCTTTACCATATTTTACGTTTATGAACGTCTTCAAGTGGATGGTTCTGAATGGCTGAAGGTGGGGCCGTCCGCCAGCTGCGAGATTGGTGGTTGGGTGGAGGCTGACTTGGTATCCGAATGGCGACAATCTTTATCCCTGGTGTTTACCGAAAGGGTCGGGCGCAAGCCGGTTTTATTTTTCAACGATCTCGATTCGCTCGAAAAAGTTGCCGGGTCTCCATCTCCGGCGGATGAAGCCGCCAATTTGTTATCCCAATTTTCTGAAATCACCGCGGGCAATGAGGACAGACCTAACGGTTTTCAAATCATTGCGATGGAACCGCCGGAGGAAGCCGTATCGAGGCAACGGTTTTACCTGATGCCGATATTCCAAACGGTAGAACTTTTTGAGGGAGTAAAATTTCTCGAAGTCGCATCGATTGATCCCGGATCCTGGGAATTGCCGGGCAATTCTGAATTGCGGACCGGTATCGTTTTTGTCATTGATACGACGATTTCTATGAAACCTTATATTGAACGCACCCGGGAAGCTGTTCGCCGAATATATGATGCCATTGAAAACTCCGGCCAATCTGACAAAGTCGCTTTTGGTTTAGTGGCATTTCGCAGCAGCACTGCCAAAACCCCCGGGCTTGAATATGTGAGCAAGGTCATATCCGACCTCAAGGATGGGCGCGAGCGGCTTGCCTTTGAAACTGCCCTGGCCGACACTCAGGAAGCTGAAGTGTCGACCCATTCTTTCAATGAAGATGCC
>JAAUYD010003400.1_pt1 | contig 24819 bp, 20 predicted proteins | sample 7278101 | NCBI WGS metagenome assembly JAAUYD01 (sample SAMN14350128, study PRJNA611818) | marine sediment metagenome | isolation source: surface marine sediment (0.6m) | place: French Polynesia: Moorea | collected 2018-08
AGCCGACTGCATCCAGCAAGGTACTATAAACTAGAGAAAATCGAATGTCAATTATAAACAAATCCCTGTTGATTTGGAGGAGATTCCATTATCAATACCTAAGGTTAGCAGGCATTTTGTCGCAATGTTGACGCTGTAGCACCCCTAGAGTTTTGACCATGGCAATTTCACGAAATAGACCGGAGGCGATGGCAAGCTGATAGATATGGAAGGGGGCCTGGCCGCCCTCTTTGGGGTCAGCAAAAATGTCATGAACCAGAAGATAACCGCCGGATAAGATATGACTGGTCCAGGCGTTGTAATCGGCATAAACGGTTTCTAAAGCGTGACCCCCGTCAATAAACACCAGACTCAGCGGGGTCGCCCACTTGCGGGCTACCACCTCGGATCGACACACGATGGGAACCACCGTATCGTCAAGTCCCGCATCTTCGATGGTGGCTCTAAATTGACCGAAGGTGTCTACCACACCCACCCGTTCATCAAAAATATCAGGATCGAAATATTCTTCTCCGGGTTGTTGCTCCTCGGACCCCCGATGATGGTCAATGGAAAACAGAACACTTCGGTTTTCCCTGCAGGCCGCTCCAAGGTAAAGGGTTGATTTACCGCAGTAACTCCCAATTTCCAAACAGGGCCCTAATGAAGCCGCTTTTTGAGCAATTTCATAAAGACAGCGGCCCTCATCTTCATCAAGAAAACCTTTGACGTTCCGTATAAGATCTTTATTGATTCTCATTCTCGATCATCATACCCAGCTACCAGTACCTCCCTGGGCTTGACACCGTCAGACGGCCCGACAACACCCTCTTTTTCCATTACCTCAATGATACGGGCAGCTCGGTTGTACCCAATGCGCAAATGACGTTGGATCATTGAAATGGAGGCCTGCCGTTTTTTAGTGATCAGAGCGACAGCATCATCATAGCGCTCATCGTATTCCTGTTCCTCGGTAGACGTTTCATCAGAGCTAGCCGCTTCGGTGATGTTCTCATTATAGTCAGGCTTTTCCTGGGCCTTTAAAAATTTAATGATACGGCCTAATTCCTCCTCGGAAATGTATGCGCCGTGAATACGCTGCAGTTTGGCTGTACCGGGTGGCAAAAAAAGCATATCCCCACTTCCCAACAAATTTTCAGCCCCATTGGTATCGATAATTGTTCTCGAGTCAGTCTTGGATGAGACTTGAAAGGTCAAACGGGTCGGGAAGTTTGCTTTGATAATGCCGGTCAACACATCCACCGAGGGCCGCTGGGTTGCCAGAATTAAGTGAATGCCAGCAGCCCGGGCCATTTGGGCCAACCGGGTCAGGGTGACCTCCACATCACGGGATGCCAGCATCATCAGATCGGCCAATTCGTCGATGACAATCACCAGATAAGGTAGCTTTTCCAGTTCGCCATTTTCACCAGATTTTTTTTCTTTTTCAATTTTCTTATTGTAAAGTCGAACGTTCCGGGTATTTTTCTGTGAAAGCAGCTCATATCGTCTTTCCATCTCCCGAATTGCCCAAAAAAGAGCATTTGTCGCTTTTTTGGCATCGACCACGACCGGGGTTATCAAGTGAGGAATGCCGTTATAGCTGGAAAGCTCAATCCGTTTCGGATCGACCATAATAAGCTTTACTTCGTCCGGAGTAGATTTGTATAAAATGCTGCATATCATCGCGTTTAACGCAACACTCTTACCCGTTCCGGTGGCCCCCGCAATCAAGAGGTGTGGCATTTTATCCAGTTCGGCTACCACCGGATTGCCGACGATATCCTTTCCAAGACAAAGCGGCAGATTCGAACTGGATTTATCAAAATCAGCGGATGCCGCAATTTCCTTGAAACGCACCATGGCCCGGTCGATATTGGGAACCTCGATGCCAATCACTGCTTTGCCGGGAATCGGCGCCACGATCCGAATGCTGATGGCACGCAGTGCCAGGGCAAGATCATCAGATAGATTGACAACTTTATTTATTTTTACTCCCGGAGCGGGTTCATACTCATAGGTTGTAATCACCGGACCGGGGGACACAGCCACCACTTTCCCATGAACTCCAAAATCCTCAAGTTTCTTTTCGAGCAATTGCGACTGCATCCGTAAATTCTCATCATCGGAAGAAGTTGGCGGATTTTCTGGATCTTCAAGAAAACTGTAGGGCGGCAGCTGGTATCCCCTGCCGCTTTTCATAAAATCAAAAACCTCCTGTTTTGGCGCAGGCGTTGCCTTGATGGGTTTCGGTGCCGATGTCTTGATTTTGATCTTTTTGGCCTTTTTGGTAATTTTTTCCTTATCAACTCTCGAACGCTTTTTGGCTTTTGCTCTGCGCTCCTTGCGTTTCAGATAAAGAGTCTTGAGACGGCTATTGACAGAGTTAATCCAGCTCCAAAAACGTTTACCGAAGGCTATTAGGGAAAACCCGGTGGCCAGGATAAATCCGATAATCCACAAAAGTGTTAATATAATTACACCACCGGCATAATTGGTATATTTTACTAAAAAGGCCTTAAATGGTATGCCGATAATACCGCCGGCAGAAAATTTACTGCCGAACAAAATGAAATGATTTTGCCGCATGGATAGGAGGCTTCCTGTGACGATCACCAGAATAATGCCGCCGATAAGGGTCAAAATCATGGCACGATTGGAATGGTTACCAAAGAAATGGATGCTGGCCAGCAACAGAAGAATGGGAATCCAGAATGCACCCAATCCAAACAGCCCGATAAGAAAACCGGACAAGTGGGCACCGAGAAAACCAAAAAGGTTATGAATCTGCCCTGAAGCCCTGGAATTGTTAATCGACGGATCAGCCGGACTGTAGGACAGCAAACTGATCAGAGTGAAAATAACAAGGAAAAATAGAATAATTCCGTAAATTTCTTTGCGCATAATTTCTTATTATACTTCCATTATAAAAGGGAGTATAACCGGTCGACGTCCGATGGTAAAGAAAAAATACTGTCTCAAGGCAGTTTGAATTTTAGCACGAATTTTATCAATGCGATTGGAGACCTCGGGTGTAATCTCGTCGACAATCTCTAAAATCACACATTGGGCATCTTCCAGCAGATGACCGGTTTCGGTCTGAAATACAAATCCGCGGGAAACGATTTCTGGTCCGTACATGATTATACCCGTCTCCTCATCGAATGCGAGGGTCACCGCGACAAGTCCTTCTTCTGAAAGCATACGCCGTTCTTTGAGCACGCTTCTACCGACGTCGCCTACGCCTTTACCGTCTATGAGCACCCGTCCGGTCGTCACATTGCCGCTGAGCCGTCCTCCGGTTTCATCAAACTCTATAATCTTCCCGTTTTCCGCTAACAGGATATTGTTTTCGGGGATTCCCACATCTTTCGCCAAACGCGTATGCAGGATCAGATGTCGATATTCCCCGTGAATCGGGATAAAATACTTCGGCTTGGTCAACTTGATCATCAATTTCAGTTCTTCCCTGAATGCATGGCCGGAAACGTGAATATCTGATATTTTTTCGTAAATAACATCAGCGCCTTTTCGATAAAGATTGTTGATGATTCTACCGATGGCCCTTTCATTTCCAGGGATGAATTTTGAAGACAGTATCACGGTATCGCCGGACTTGGCCTTGATCTGTTTGTGGGTGCCCGACGCCATCCGGGCAAGGGTGGACATGGGTTCTCCCTGGCTGCCGGTAGTTATGATAATAATTTCGTCGTCCGAATAATCAACAACCTGTTCTATACCGATTTCAGTGTCAGCCGGAATCGTTAAATACCCGAGCGATTTGGCGATGTGGACGCTGGCCTCGATGCTTCTGCCGTTGAACACAACTTTTTTGCCCTTTGCCATGGCGATATCAACGATAAGCTGAATCCGGGCAATGTTAGAAGCAAACAGTGCAACGATAACCCGTCCATCACTGTCGGTTACAATTTTGTCCAGGGCTTCACCGATCTCTTTATCCGAAATAGTGTATCCGTCTTTTTCCACATTGGTCGAATCGGATAAAAGGGCAAGGACCCCCTTCTCACCATAGCCGGCAAATCTATTTACATCGGTGGTTCCGCCACTGCCAGACCCAAAACTGATTTTATAGTCTCCTGTGTGTAAAACCAGCCCTAAGGGAGTATGGACGGCGATCCCTACGCCATCGACAACGCTGTGTCCCACCCGGATAAACTCGAGCTCAAAGGGCCCCAATTTCAATTTTTCATCAGGAAAAATCTCATGCAGGACGGTCGACGCGATGAGATCCCGCTCTTCGAGCTTGTAGCGGACAAGTCCCAGGGTAAAAGCGGTACCGAAAATTGGCACATTGATTTCCTTGACTAGATAAGGCAACGCTCCGATATGATCTTCATGACCGTGTGTTAATACAACAGCGACGAATTTTGAACGGTTATGACGAATGTAATCCATGTTCGGAATGACGAAATCAACGCCAAGCATGTGATCTTCGGGAAACATCAACCCGCTGTCGATCACAAACATGGTCTCCCCATATTCGAATATCAGCATGTTCATGCCGATTTCCCCCAGCCCGCCAAGGGGAATAATTTTAAGTGTTTTTGTCAAACTCTGTTCCCTTCTCAAATACTTGACAAATCACGCTTCTGACATGTTCGATCAAACTATCTTTGGTTTGCCGGGTATAACCACTGGTGACAATGGGTTTTTCAATAAACATTCTGACGCTCCCGGGAAAAATCAGCCAGCTGCCTTTGGACATGATCGATCGGGTTCCTTGCAATATAACTGGTACGATCGGTACTTGGGAATCAACGGCCATAACGAATCCACCTTTTTTAAAAGGCTTGACATTACCGTCTTCGCTTCTAGTGCCCTCTGGGAAAATCATAACAGATACCCCATTTTTCATTTTTGCAGCGACCTGGTCGATACTTTTAATGGCGGATTCGCGGTTGAATCGATCGATTTTAACATAGCCGGCACCACTCATGGCGCGGCCGAAAATCGGAATTTTGAAAAGTTCGGCCTTGGCAAGCCATCTAAATTGGACAGGGAGGCATCCCAGAAGAACCGGAATATCAAAATTACTCCGATGATTAGACATAAAAATATATGACCGACCCGGATCTATATTTGATAGCCCGTTGACAGATACATCAATACCACTGACAGTTAAAATGGATTTTGCCCAAATTCTAGCAATAATGTGAACGGGGTTTCCCGAGCGAGTAAAGAATGATACGATAATTGCAATAATGCCCAATACGGCAGTTGCCGGTATAACATACAAAATAATAAATACGGTACGTATCATTGGTTGAAAAATTCAGGTCTTGATCTGCAGGCGGTCAAAAATTCGATCGATTGTTTCAATGAGCCATTTTCGTTGATTTTCCGTGGCGTAATCGATACAGTCACAGCGCACTCGATTTTGATTGCGTACTAAGAATTCGCAGGCCAAACGGTTGCCGTCAAGGTCGACAGCGACAAAATGCGGACGGCAATCGGTATGCGCCCGCTGGATGTCCGTCAGTATTTCGGATGCAAGAGGTATCCAGTAAATTCCATCCATTGCAGACGTCCCATAGTGTCCGTCCAAATAGGTTTTGAGCGCTGAATAATCCGTCGATCGCAGCTCATCAATAACGTATTGTTTCATAAAATGTAGAATTATCACAGATTGTTGCAGCAAGCAAGCCGTATGTAGTCATATAAATTGTGCCGAATCCATAAATGGTAAAAGGGGCTTTAAGTATATTTATTTGTAACCGATATAAATTAATTGTCTGCCTGTAAATGAAGATAGCAAACATGGATGGTCCAGAGGGTTAAGGTATGCACACAAAAAAAATACGAATTGGCCGCATTATTATCTTTGTCAACTTTCTTATTTTCCTGGCAGTACCGCTGTCAGTGGCTGAATCAAAGGAACAGTCAGCTTTATCAGCGTCAAGGAGCCCCCAAGAGAAAAGAGTCAATCGGGCGGAAATTGATTTTACCCTCAGTGCGGGCTATCGTGTAGATGATTTGGACTGGAATATTGCCGGTGATATCAACGGCAACAATCCCAATGTGTTATCGGAGTTGACCTGGGACGATGTTGAGAGTTATCAGCTAAAAGCTCAAGCCAGTGCAGTTTGGCCCAACATCATTGCCTTTAGAGGTTATGTAAATTATGGCTGGATTTTTGACGGCGATAATCAAGATTCGGATTATCTGGGCGATAATCGTACTTTTGAATTTTCCCGGTCCAACAACAGCACGGACGATGATGATGTCTTGGATGCTTCGTTGGCCATTGGCTACCCTATCAGATTTGGTCGTGCAGTCATCGGGACCATGACCCCGCTGTTGGGTTACTCATATCACGAGCAGAATTTAAATATTACCGATGGCAATCAGACCATCCCGAACCTTGGACCATTTCCCGGATTAGACAGCTCTTATGAAACCGAATGGAAGGGTCCCTGGATCGGTTTTGACCTTCGTTTTAAGGCCAAGGAAATCAAGACCTTCGCTCATCGATTTGAGACTTACTTTAGCTATGAATATCACTGGGCCGATTATTATGCGGAAGCAAATTGGAACCTTAGAGATGATTTCGCACATCCTAAAAGCTTCGAGCACGATGCTGACGCCACCGGATGGAAAGTAGGCGCAGGATTCAATTTATGGTTCCATCAAAATTGGGCCTTAAACTTTAATTATGATTATCAAGATTGGTCCACTGATGACGGCATTGATAAAGTTTTTTTTGCAGACGGCACCACTGCAAACACAAAACTCAATGAGGTCAATTGGACCTCTTATGCACTGAGCTTGGGTGTTTCTCTGCGTTTCTGAAATTTCTCGAGCCGAACAGTTTATAGAAACCACCCACCAATTAAATATTCGGGACCACTGAAAATTAAAGGAAGTTTTCTTCAGTCGAAATTCACGCTGAAAACTGAGTTGTTAGAGGAAACGGGGCTGGAGGAAGGACCGCCCCCCTGCCCTGGAATTTCCATCCAGGTACAGGGGGGATTTCACGGGGTAACGACTAAGTTTCTTCGACGATAATCGCGTTTTCTTCACAGACTTCGATGCAACTCTCGCATCCGAGACATTCTTCGGCATTGACGGGCACAGATTTACCATCCTGCATTTCAAAAACTTCGACAGGACATACATCCACACACTCTTCGCAGCCGGCACATTTCTCTTCATCGACAATAGGATTAAAAGCCATTATCAAATACTCCTTTCAATGAATTATTATAATATGGTAACCAAACCATCTATTTAATCCCGATACAGGGTCGCCCACGTACCAAGGGGATGTCTTTATACCAATTAAATTATCGAGTCAAGCCTTATACCCAATTTTCCTGAAATTTCTTTCATCGGTTAAATTCGATCAAACCAAAGAGCGTATTTTTAATGTTGCCGCTGGCACCTGGGATTTCTCTGCCGGAAGGCTTTAGATCAGAGCAGCGTGTGAAAAAATCGCGGGGATTTTCACCCATTGCAAGAAAAATTCTGAGGGATATGGTTTGCCCATCGCAAGGACAGTCCGGTATGTCCGGCAGCCTGAAGGCCGTCGGCGGTCTTTCGTCCCCAATGATTTGGGCTAATTCGGCCGTCAATTTTTGTCGCCATGATATGAAATCGGGGGGCGGGTCCGAACACAACGGAAGGCATTCGAAATCGAGCAGTTTTTCAGCTGTTGTGGTCTTATCAAGTAGTTCCTGAAAAACAGCCGGTGCAGAAGTGATAAATAAGCCGGAGGCATACGGGTCCGCCAGCAGGATTCGCGTCCAGGCTTCCAGCCGATCTTTAGCCATAAAATCGGATGAATTATCAGGTAGTTGTGCCTCTTTTACTTGGAATTCCGCGGATAAGACATCATCCTCCATCTTCAGCTTGCGGAGTAATTCTTGCTCCTGCTGGTGGTGTCGTTTCAAATCCTGGACAACCTCTTGGTTTTGCCGATCGAATTCCTGGGCTAAATATAAAAAAAGCCTGGCTGTTAAAAGTGGCTCAGGTCCTTGGGTGCCTGGTTTTCCGCAAATCTGCTTTTTTATATCGGCCACGACTTGTGAGGTCAATGGGGCGTTAAAAAAAGGAATCGCATCCGTCCGGGTTTTCAAAAAAGGAAATTTTAAACCTGAGCCGTCAATATGGAGATCTGCCCAGCTTAGATAATTTAGCACCAGAGTTTTGAGTTCATCCTGGTCATTTTTGACAGGCACCCGGACGTCGAGAATACCCTTTTCAAGCCAGGGAACCATTTGGTTCGGTATTTTTTCGGACATTGGCTGATAAACGATAAATTGTCCGAAGCACGCATCCAGCGCCTGGGCAACGCACTCCGACACATATGTGGATGGGAAAAAGATCGGTTTCATGGGTCCTTGTCTGACATAAAAATTTAGCGTGCTATTAATTGGCCGAGAATTCTGTAAGGGCATGCCGGATGTCCATTTGAACCTGTTTTTCATCCTGGGAGCCATCAACCACCCTTATCCGTTCAGGGTCTTTCCGTGCAAGTTCCAAATAACCTGCACGAACTTTTTCATGAAAGCTGAGAGTTTCTTCTTCAAAGCGGCTTTCAATGCCTGCCCGGGTTCCATTTTCAAGCTGTTTCCAGGCCCGCGCCAAACCAATTTTAGGAGCAAGATCTAATAGAAAGGTAATGTCAGGTTTTAAATCATTGAAAATTATCCTGTGTAAGTCGCAGATGAGCCTGGTGTCAATCCCCCGAGCAATACCTTGGTATACAATAGTGGCATCAAAATATCGGTCGCACAAAACAACTTTACCTTCAGCCAAGCTGGGTTTGATTAAAGTGTTGATGTGCTGGCAACGATCAGCCATATACAGCAGTAATTCCGCCGTGGGCACCAATTCGGAGCTCGCAGGATCCAACAAAATTGCTCTTATTTTCTGGCCCAATCCGGTACCGCCAGGTTCGCGGGTTAACACACATGAACGCCCCCGGTTCTCAAAATAGCCACCAAGCTGCTTTAGCTGGGTTGTTTTACCGGAACCCTCTATACCTTCCAAAGTAATGAACATTTCCGTGATAGCCCTTCCGTTATCGATAACACAGTATTTAAGGCAAATCTCATTGAATTACTGCAAACAAATGATGGGAAACCAACCTAGGCTTTATTCGCTAATAATGATATCACGACTATTGTTTACCAATGGTTTTGCCCAAATCCCAGTGTCTCAGATCCTCTAGTACCTGGTAATCGGTCATATCGCATTTGACAGGCGTAATGGAAATAAAATTTTGGTCGAGTGCAGCTCCGTCAATTTCGGGATCGTCTCCAAATTTTTGGGTTTCCCTTCCCTGCCAAAAATATGTTCGGTTGCGGGGATCTATGCGCTTTTCTACATATTCTGATAGCAATTCGACACTTTGACGGCTGATCTTAACTCCGTGGATCTTATTTAGGGGCAAATTAGGAATATTTACATTGAGAAACGTGCCGAAAGGCAGCCCTTTTGCAATTACAGCGTCGCTTAGGTAAGCGACAAACTGTGCTGCATCATCGCAATAATCGGCTTTTTGACCCTTAATTGAAGCGGCAATTCCAATGGCACCACCCAAGGCCGCCTCTTTGGCCGCGGCCACCGTGCCAGAGTAATTCAGACTTGCACCAACATTGGCGCCCGGATTTAAACCGGCTACCACCACATCCGGACGCTCAGGGAGTATTTCCGCAATAGCCAATTTGATGCAGTCGGCCGGCGTTCCGTTAACGGCATACCCGCTGTAGCCACCGTTTAAGTTAACTCGGATGGCTCGCAACGGTTCGTTTAATGAGATCGCATGGCTGATGGCACTTCGCTCACGGTCAGGAGCGACAACGGCCACCTGATGAAAATTGACAAAACGATGATAAAGGGCTCTTAGACCGGGAGCATGGATGCCGTCATCATTTGTCAACAAGATCCTCATAGCGATTGATCTTCCGTATTTATATTTATTCTGATCAACATTATCTTGACTTTTTTTATCAACTTGGGCTTATATCCTAAAACTAAATTGGATTCAAGATACACTTGCCATCCGACACCTTATGCTAAAGGGCAGAATACACTGAAGGCACGAATGACCACTGCTCCATATCTCAAATTGATCAAGCACCGGCAGCACCAGATTGACTGCCGGCAATGGGCGCCTAAAGCCATCCTGATTTTCCTAACCGCCTTCACTTTAATAACCGCCTATCAGGTTTTCGCTCCCACAATAATGTTGGGACAAATCAACCAAAATCAGATTGAAGAAACCATTCAGGACCCAAATCGACCGTGGCAACTTGAAGCTGATGAAATAAATTATGATCAGAACCTGGATGAATATAGTGCCAGCGGCAATGTTTTAATTTACAAGGGAAACATTAAACTGGTGGCGGATTTCGTTCGATTTGATCATAAAAACATGAAAGCCATAGCCGAAGGCAATGTGTTGTTTACCAACGGCGCGGATATTTTGAGCGGTACGCGCATGGAGATGGATCTTGAAAAACGATTGGGTTCGGTTGAGGATGGATATCTGTTCATCAAAGAAAACAATTTTCACCTCACCGGCAATCTGATCAAGAAAGTTGGGGACAAAACCTATACCATCGATGAGGCGACGTTGACTTCCTGTGATGGTGATAATCCGGACTGGAAGATCACTGGCAAAAAAGTCAAAATTAAGGAGGATGGTGAAGGGACGGCCCAGCATGCGACCATGTGGGCCAGAAAAATGCCGGTTATGTACACGCCCTATTTCTATTATCCGGCCAGAAAAAAACGCCAAACCGGTTTATTACTTCCCGAAGGCGGGATTTCCGATCGCAGGGGTATCTACTATAGTCAGCCTTTTTTCTGGGCCATTGATGAAAGCTCGGATGCTACCGTCTATGGCCACTACATGGATAAACGCGGAATAAGGCCGGGTGTGGAATACCGTTATTATTTGGATGAGTGGTCCAAGGGAACCTGGATGATCGATGGGCTTTACGACCGAAAAATCGATGACGGCACAGGAGACTCCAGCAAAAACTGGGGGTTTGAAGATGGCGCAACCGATATCCTGCGCAAGAATAAGGATCGCTATTGGTTTCGAGGAAGCCACCATCAAAAAATGCCATGGGGCGTTCAAGCCAAACTCGATGTGGATCTTGTCAGCGACCAGGATTACACCCGTGAGTTTAAAACCGGGCTGATGGGCTGGAAAAATTCAAAAAATTTTTTTGAAGATGTTTTCAACCGGGATTTGGATGACTACAATGACCCTATTCGGACCAATCAACTGAATTTTAACAAAACCTGGCCTCTTTACAGCCTGAATGCTCAACTGAGGTATGATCTGGACAGCACTGTCCGCAACACCCATGATCCAGATATTACCTTGCAACAACTGCCAATCATTGAGTTTGACGGTGTCAAACAACGTATTGCAACATCTCCTTTTTTTTATAATCTGAATTCTCAGTATGTTTATTATTGGAGTCGGGACGCAGAGCGGACCCAGCGGATAGACGCCCATCCCCGGCTATATCTCCCCTTTCAGCTCAGACCATTTATAAATATTGAACCATCGGTAGGCTTCCGCGGGACCGTGTGGCGCCCAGACAAAAGAGAATTCGGACCCGATGATAAAGAATTCTATCATCGTGAGATATACGATACGCGCTTGGATTTTTTCTCGGAACTCTATAATGTATTTCATTCTGAAAGTAACACTTTTCAAGCCATCAAGCATACCTTACGCCCACGGATCATCCACGACTATATTCCAAATGTGGATCAAAGCGATCTGCCGAATTTTGATTCGATTGACCGAATTGCCAACCAAAACCTGCTGACCTACTCTTTAACCAATACCTTGACATCCAAAACGCGAAAAAATGGCAGCTTCGATATTTCCCATCGTGTCGACAAAAACGAAGCCACTGTTATCGACTCCGCAACCGAATATAGCTATAATGATTTTTTACGCTTTGAATTGGAGCAAAGTTACGATATTAATGAGGCCAGAGAAAAGGATGCAGATCGTCCGTTTTCACCGATAAGGGCCAGATTGGACCTGATTCCAGGAAAATATATTGCAATGGAGGCCGACGCGCAATGGTCGGTTTATGACACCAGATTTCTATCCCACAACATTATCGCGAATCTATGGGATCTTCGCGGAGACCGGCTGACAATCGAGTACCGATTCACCAGAGATTCCAAGGAAATCAGTTTGAATCCAGCCCAGACGATTGCAGCGGATTTGCGCGTAAAGGTTACGGACAGGCTCAGCATGTCTGCGGGGTATGAATACAATTTTTTGGATAATACCCGCGTCGAAACCGGCTTTGGTGTACGGTACAAAGCGCAATGCTGGTCGTTCGAAGGCGCCATCACTGAAAAAACCGGAGTCGATAGCTCAAGCAATCTGGATTTTGAAATAAAAGTAAATCTGTTTGGGTTGGGTGAATTCGGTATATAGTCGGGATTATTTGGTAAATCTTACGGCAAAATTGTTTTGGATTTTTTGTTCGTTAAGCAACGAATGAGCATTGAATAACGGAGTTCCGCCTTTGCGGCTCCAGGTCAGGAAAAAAAATGACAGATAAAAAACTTGAGAATTTGTGGTATGTCTTGCACACCAAAAGCCGTCATGAATCGGTCGTTAACGACGGTCTGTTAAAAAAATCAATAGAAGCTTATCTTCCCAAGGTCACTGTACGCAGCAAACGGCGCGATCGTAAAATGACGATTCGTGTGCCTCTTTTTCCAGGGTATCTGTTTGTCAAAACCGATCTTCATCCCAATTCACATCTCGAGATTGTAAAAACAGTCGGAGCGGTACGGTTGATCGGCAACAAAAAGGGACCCCTGCCGGTGGCTGATGAAACCGTCGAATCTCTGAAAATAATGGTATCTAGCGATCATAATGTAACGACGGGATATCGTCTGGAAAAAGGAGATAAAGTCATGGTGGTAAATGGCCCGTTTACAGGGGTCGTCGGCAATTTTGTGAGATACGGTGGCAGGGGACGTATCGTTGTGAACATTGAGGCGCTCGGGCAATATGCCGGCGTTGAGGTCAGTGAAGATGATATTGAAATTCTACCGAAAATATTATCATAACTACTTGACATTTTATTAAGTTCTGGTTTATAACCTTATAATATACTAAAGTAATCTGAGGGTCTTGAAGGAGGTTTTATGAATAAACTGGAGCTAATTTCCGCCTTGAAAGCAGAAGCGAATATTTCGAAAGCGGAAGCAGCAAAAGTAGTTCAAATATTTTTTGATAACATGGCCGATGCCATGGCCCGCGGAGAACGCGTGGAGATTCGCGGTTTGTGCAGTTTTTTTGTAAAAGAATACAAAAGTTACACGGGTCGAAACCCCAAGACCGGGGAAAAAGTCACCATAAAACCCAAAAAACTTCCATTTTTCAAATCTGGTAAGGAATTGAAAGATCGGGTCGATTATTGATTTGTGCCTTGTTTTGAGTCAATAATAGGTCAAGACCGCCCCATAACCATCCTAACCACCTTCCTTCAAAAAGGGACCGTTCCTCATGCCCTTCTGTTTACAGGAATAGAAGGGGTGGGGAAACATAGCACTGCAGTCACATTTGCAATGGCATGTAACTGCACCGGGCATCAATTAGGAGACACGCCGGGGTGGGAGGACATGCCGACTCGTTATCATCATACCAACGAAAATAGACTGCAATTCAGCATCCCCTGTACCCATTGCAAGTCATGTCGGAAAATTGAAGCCGACAACCACCCGGATATCATTCGGATAAAGCCATCCGGCGTTTTCATCAAAATAGATCAAATTCGCCGTCTCTGCCAAACCATCGCCATGAAACCCTACGAGGCCAGAATGCGGGTAGTGCTGATATCCGACGCTCAGGCCATGAACCCTGCCGCCGGCAATGCACTCCTTAAGGTACTCGAGGAACCGCCTGAGGGAACCATACTGATACTCGAAGCCACGCACACGTCCGACCTTCTGCCGACCATCGTTTCACGATGCCGCCATATTCAGTTTAACCCGATTTCAAAAACCAGCATAGAAGCTGTATTGATTCGCCAATACGGACTTGATCCTAAAAATGCTATAATCATTTCGGCCATCGCCGGCGGAAGCATTGCACGGGCACTGCAAATGCACCAAAAGAATTGGATTGCCCACAGAAACTGGCTTATAACCGAGTTGGATTCTTTATCTTCGATATCCATCAACCGACTTTTGGCCTTTAGCGAAAAACTTGCCAAAAACAAAGACGATTTGCCGGAGACTCTGGAGATAATGAAATCTTGGTTGAGGGATCTTATCATGGGTAAAATTTATCCTGATAAAATTCACCATCAGGATTTAATTGAAAATGTGCATCGATCTGCACAAAAATCGAGCATATCATCGCTGCTTTCAAAAATTGAAACAATTCAATCCACCCAAAATGCAATTCAGACCGGCACCAATCTGAGGCTTGCCATGGAAACATTGGTCTTGAAATTGTCCCGGATTTAATCTAGAATACAATTTTTCAGGCTTTCGACAAACATGTGAAATGCTGATACCTCAGGCTACTCTGTACATGAGGTGGATTTGCTATAAAGCATGCCGGGATCATATTGCTCGCTGGTCCAAGCCGGCATTGAGTATAGAACTATGAAAAAGAAAGTTGGTATAAAATTTAAAGCAACCGGCAAGATGTATGATTTTGACTGCGGCGCATTTGTGTTAAATCGCGGTGACAAGGTTATTGTTGAGACCGAACAGGGACTCGGCTTTGGAACGGTTATGGTCGACCCAGTGGTCTACCATCGCAAAAAGGATGATCGGCCGTTAAAGAAAATTTATCGCCTGGCAAACAAAAAAGATTTTGATCAGCTGAATAAAAATCTGGCTGATGAAAAAACCGCCCACGCTTACTGTATAAAATGTATTAAGAAGCTGGGTCTGAAAATGAATTTGTTTTCCGTCGAGAAAGCCTTTGACGGAAATAAATACACTTTTTTCTTTACCTCTGAGGGACGCGTCGATTTTCGACAACTGGTAAAAATGCTGGTCAGACAATTGGGGGTCAGAATTGAAATGCGCCAGGTTGGGATTCGCAATCAGGCAAAAATGTGCGGGGGAGTGGGAAGGTGCGGTCGGGAATTATGCTGCGCGGCCTTTCTGGATAAATTTGAACCGGTCTCCATACGCATGGCCAAAGAGCAAAGTCTGTCATTGAATCCAACAAAAATCTCAGGTCAGTGCGGTCGTTTGATGTGCTGCTTAACCTATGAATACGAGAATTACCGCGCCTTAAAGAAAAACCTACCTAAAATCGGAAAGCATGTAATAACCGAAAAAGGCAAGGGTAAAGTAATTCGCCACAATGCCATTTGCAATTGCATAACCGTTCGTTTAGAAGGCGGTATGGAAATCGAAACCGCAGTCAATCAAATTAAAAAGGATTGAAAAATGTCCATGCCCTTTTACGTCACGACCCCCATCTATTATGTGAATGCACGTCCTCATTTGGGACACGCTTATACTACCATCGTTGCGGATGTGGCCGCGCGTTTTCATGCCATGCGAGGATGCGATGTATATTTTTTAACCGGCACTGATGAACATGGCGACAAGGTCGTCCGCGCAGCTAGAAAGGAAAATATGACGCCCAGGGGTTATGTGGACACCATCAGCCGTCTGTTCAGAAACCTGTGGCCAGAATTGGGAGTCAATAACTCTGCCTTTATTCGCACCACCGATCCCGCTCACATGGCGGTTGTTGAGCGGGTGCTACAAACAATTTATGATGGCGGTGATATATATTTTGCAGAATACGAGGGGCTTTATTGTTTCGGTTGCGAGCGTTTCTACACTGAACGGGAACTGGTGGATGGGCTTTGCCCGGATCACGAAACGGCACCGGAAATAATCAAAGAATCCAACTATTTTTTCAAAATGAGCCGCTATCAGGACTGGCTTGTCGACCATATACGCAACACACCGGATTTTATTCGTCCCAAGCGCTATAAAAACGAGGCTCTGGCATTTTTGAAGGAACCACTTGAAGACCTGTGCATTTCCAGACCGAAATCCAGGCTAAAGTGGGGCATTACCCTGCCCTTCGATAATAACTATGTCACCTATGTATGGTTTGATGCCCTTTTGAACTATGTCTCCGCTTTAGGGTACCCTGGTGGAGATCTATTTAAAAAATACTGGCCGGCTGTTCAACATATTGTCGCTAAAGACATTCTCAAACCCCATGGCATTTATTGGCCGATAATGCTCAAAGCCGCCGGCATTCCGATTTACAAGCATTTAAATGTCCACGGTTACTGGAATGTCGAAGATAGTAAAATGTCCAAAAGTTTGGGAAATGTGATAGAGCCCATGGACCTTAAAAATATTTACGGGTTGGATGCTTTCCGATTTTTTTTGATTCGGGATATGGCGTTCGGGCTGGATTCCAGCTTCAGTGAAGCATCTTTGATTCAACGGATCAATTCGGATTTGGCCAATGATCTCGGCAATCTGTTTTCCAGGGTTCTCTCAATGGCTCATAAGTATTTTGACGGCATTGTCCCCGAGGTTGAACCTGCCGTCGAAGTCGAATGTGAATTTGGCCTGAAGGCCAATGCCCAGGAAGCGATTGTTGAATATGAAAACTACATGGAATCCTTTCAATTTCACAACGCGCTGCAGGCAGTTTGGAAATTCATCGGTCAAATGAATAAATATGTGGATGTCACAGCCCCTTGGGAATTGGCCAAGAAAAAATCAAGTCGCAAATCCCTGAAGGTGGTTATTTATAATTTGCTGGAAGGGTTGAGAATCATCTCGGGTCTCATATATCCGGTGATGCCCGATACGGCATCCAAAATGCAAAAGCATCTCGGATTAGACCCAAAAAAGCGGTTTTTTATGATAGATCGACTCAAGAATTGGAAGTCCACCATTCCGGGTATAAAACTGCCAAAATCCATTGTCCTTTTCCCACGAATCGAACCAAATGAAAAAAAACCGGCTGCGTCAGACAAATTGCGAACGAATAATATTCGGACGGAGATTAAACCGGAGATCACATTGGAGGAATTCGGCAAGATGGATCTCCGAGTGGCGACCGTGATTCAGGCCGAACAAATTCCCAGAGCCAAAAAACTATTGAAGCTAGAGGTAGATGTGGGGCAACGGCGGACTATTGTCGCGGGCATTGCAGAAAACTATTCACCCGAAGAGCTGATCGGCAAACAGGTTATTATTGTTGCCAATCTAAAACCGGCCAAACTCATGGGCGTTGTTTCAAACGGTATGCTGATCGCCGCTGTCGGAAATTCCGGACCAATTCTGGCAGCTCTGGACAAACCCGCGGATCCCGGTACGCAATTGCGATAAATTATTAAGGTCGTTGATATACACTCGGATGCTAAATAAACACCGGAAGTGGCGATAAAAAAATACCAGTACAATTGTCGTGCTTGTCACGCTAATGACGATTCTTTCCTCAATGGTTGAAAAACAGCCAATCTGTAATGTCCAACGAAAATCAAATAGACCGGTTACCGAAATGTTACGGAATAATCCCTGCACGTTATGCATCCAAACGATTTCCTGGCAAACCTTTGGCAGATATCCTCGGCAAACCCATGATTCGCCATGTCTATGAACGTGCTCGACAATGTCATCGAATGACAGCAGTGTATTTGGCGACCGATGATGAGCGAATTCGTTTGGTCGCACAAAAATGGGATATCCCGGTGGTCATGACCCGCAATACACACCCCAGCGGCACAGATCGCGTGATGGAAGCCGCTGAAAAGCTGAACTTGGACAGAGATTCGATAATCGTTAACATTCAGGGGGATGAACCTGCTTTGGAGCCCGAAATGCTAACCCAGTTGGTCTGCCCATTTAGCGCGACTGATGTTCAGGTGGCTACCCTCGCACGAAAAATTGACCGTGTGGAGAGCGAAAACCCTGATCTGGTGAAAGTTGTTTTTACAGAAGACGGACGGGCTTTGTATTTTTCACGATCACCGATACCACATTACAGTGATAGCCTAAAAATCCAATATTATGGACACATCGGCATATACGCATTTCGGCTGAATACGTTGGAAAAATTTGTTTCCTTGCAACAAAGTCGTCTGGAGATCGCCGAAAGACTTGAACAGTTAAGATTGATTGAGAATAACATCGCGATCCAAGTTGTGGTGACCGACCACAACTCCTGCGGCGTCGATCGTCCTGCGGACATCGAGAAGGTCAAAAAATTACTCAAGAAAATTTTGTACAGTCGTGGGAATGCATAATTTCGGCACGGATCTTGAATATCATCTGAAAAGATAATTGTATAGATACCTGAAAACATAACGAACGATTGCCCGTTCATAGCCTGCCTAATTTTTGATATTGTGGCCGATTAGGAAACAGACAAAATGAAATCAACATTGAGCCAAACACTGATTAAGGCGGTCGACACTGTCCGCGTGGCAGTCCGTCACACTTGCGGACGATTATACGATTTTTTGACGATCGAAGTATACATCGGAAAAAATATCAAATACGTATCCGGAGGGTCCATTACTTTTTTCCCTCTACAAGATAACACTTTATGCTGCGGTATTGCTGCCATCGTTTCTTATAAAGCAAGAAAGTCAAAAGCGCCACAACCGAAAATCGGTGAATTAGAGGATCAATTTGTCAGAATTGAACAATCTGGATGGGATGCCTGTAATAAATTAAACGACGTTGATCTGACAGAAACTTACCTTGGTGGTAAATCCCATCTTGACTCCATATGGCAGGCAATTCAAAATTTGAAATGCATCGAACCATTCTATTCAATTTTTAAGGATTCCAATCAGCGTAGAAAGCTATCAGCCTTGGAAATCAGGTTAACCACATTTATCTCTGCGGAAACACAATTGTTAACGGAGCGAATGGGGCACATTCCGGGGCCGAATCTTGAAATGATGACCGACCGGATTGAGAAGCTAAAAGATATTGCCTGGAGCATCCGCTGGGAAATTCTTAATAATGTAAAAAAGCTAAATGATTTGTGCCCGGGTCTCAACCAATCACCAAGTTCCGATATGGTGTATTTGTTCAAAAAAATAAATGCTGTTTTAAACAGTATTGATCGGCTTGAGGTCAGAGGAAGGGATTCTGCCGGTATATCCCTGTTGTTTGTTTTAAATAAAAATGAGTTTCAAAAATTTGAAAAATCCCTGGAACAAGCAAACATCAATAGGCAGCTAGCAGAGCGCTGCCCAGCCGGGGCACTGGGCAACCGGGGAATTACGGTACACCGCAGGAATAAAAGCGGAGAAGCTGAAAGAATTGGCGTTGCTATTACATACAAGGTTGCAAGTGAAATTGGCAGTCTCGGAGACAATGTCCAATTCCTGCGCCAGCAGATTGCTGATGACAAAGTGCTTCAAATTCTATCTACTTGCAAATCTGAATACGAAACCGTATCGGCGCACACGCGATGGGCTTCTGTAGGCGCAATCACCGAAGCCAATTGCCACCCGGTTGACAACCTGACGGTCGAAAATGCAACTGAAAACAATCCCATCATTCATGCCTGCTTAAACGGAGATATCGATAACTATCAGGAGTTAAAAGCAGAATTGGAACTTGGCGGAGATCGGATACATAAAGATATCACAACTGATACCAAGATTATCCCAATGATTATCAGCAAATATCTGCGGCAGGGCCATCCCATCGATGAAGCCTTTAGACTGGCGGTCAATGATTTTGAGGGTTCCCATGCCATCTCCATGCATACTGACCTGGCTCCCGGAAAAATCTTTTTAGCTCAGAAAGGCAGCGGACAGACATTCTTCGTAGGCATTGCCCCAGATCATTTCATTCCCACCTCGGAAGTATATGGTTTTGTCGAAGAAACGGCCAATTTCATTAAGCTGGATGGCGAAACCTCGGTACCCGGGAAGGACGGACCTACAAGAGGACAAATTTTTATTTTAAATCAGGCCTATGCCGGCAGTCTCAAAGGAGTAGAGGCCCGTTGGTATGATGGTACTCCCCTTCAACTAGGGGATGAAGACATCAAGCATACCGAGATTACTTCCAGAGACATCGACCGCCAGGAATATCCCCACTACTTCTTAAAGGAAATTTCGGAATCACCGGATTCCATGGAGAAAACCCTCCATAATCGTTGGAAAGTTACGGAAGAAGGCACCCGGCATTATGCCATCACTCTGGACGACACTGTGATTCCATCTTCATTGGAAAAAGCACTTGCAGCCGATCACATCAAGCGGATATTTTTCATCGGCCAAGGCACTGCCGGCGTCGCAGCCTCGGCCTGTGCCAATATTATGGCTTATTATTTAGGTAATCGAACTTATCAGGTAAATGCTCTAAAAGCGTCGGAATTTAGTGGTTTTCAATTAAATGAGCAGGATGATGCCGAAAGCATGGCCGATACCTTGGTGATCGCTATCAGTCAATCCGGTACCACCACTGATACCAACCGAACTGTCGATATGGTAAAGGAAAGAGGGGCATATACCCTAGCAATCGTAAACCGCAGAGATTCTGATATTACCTTCAAGGTGGATGGCGTCATGTATACCAGCAGCGGTCGGGATGTCGAAATGTCCGTGGCCTCCACCAAAGCCTTTTATTCCCAGATTGTCGCCGGAGCAATTCTGGGACTGTTCATTGCCAACTTGAAAAAATGCAGACGTCCCGAGTTTATCTCAACTGAGATAAAGCAAATCCTGGCCCTTCCTGGTCACATGCGGGAAGTTTTGTCAAACAGCAATGCAATCAAGGATTCGGCTGATAGACTAGCCGTAACCAAAACCTACTGGGCTGCTGTAGGCAGTGGTCCAAACAAGGCTTCGGCTGATGAAATACGAATCAAACTAAGTGAACTTTGCTATAAAACAATATCTTCAGACTTCGTTGAAGATAAAAAACACATCGATTTGTCTTCTGAACCTCTCATTTTGGTCTGTGCAGCCGGCACAAGAAAAACTGTCATTGGCGATATTATTAAAGATACCGCCATATTCAAGGCACATAAGGCCACCCCCATCGTTATTGCCGATCAGGGCGAAAATCGTTTTGAGCCCTACGCCGACAGCGTGTTTCACGTACCCCGTGTGAGCGAGCATCTGGCACCCATTCTAAATACCCTGGTCGGCCACATATGGGGATATTATGCGGCCCTGGCTATCAATGAAGGTTCCCGCTTTTTATATGGGTTTCAAAATGAAATTAAACATACGGTTGAAGAATATTCCGCTCGAGGTCTGGATATATATGAAATCATTCTTGAAAAACCTTTCAGAGAAAAATTCGCCGAATTCTACTATATGTTCAGAAAAAAAAGGGCCGCCAATCGATTCCCCGTCAACATTGGATTTGATGTCGTTTCGGATTTGACGCTTCTAATTAAATATTTATCCGGCCGGCTTCCGGTGTCGGATTTCGACCTTGATTTTAACCAAAAAGGCACTGCCGTCAACATGCTTAACACGTTTTTCAAATGCTTGGCAGCTGGAATTAGCACAATGGCGCGACCGGTAGATGCAATCAAGCACCAAGCCAAGACGGTCACGGTTGGAACGAGTCGAATCAGCGAACGTGTTGAAGGTATCTTGTTCGACGCCCTGAGTATTGAGAACATTGCAATTGCCCAGCTAACCAACATGAACATAATTGTTTTAAAAAATTTGCAGGATGTCATCGATCAAATCGAAGGTTCCACGCTATATAGCATCGACGGTTTGAGCATGCTGGGTGAACCTACGGAGGAAACTACCATCGAGGTCATTAAGAAGCGAGGAGATATTGCCGATGTGCCCTCTCGTGTTGAAACAGATAACCGACTAAAAGGTACCAAACGCATTATTGTAAGGCAGGGAAATGTTTACATCGGAAAAGGTCGCAAGGATGAACGCAGCATCATGATCATACCGATTTTAACCACGTCCGAAACCGGTCCGAACAGAATTGAATATTTATTGTTGTTACATATATCATTTCTTCAGAAAATCGCCCTTGATACGCGAATCAAGGCATTGGGCGGTAAATATGAGCACATAAAAAATATTGTGCAGGAAAACAGTATTGGTTGGCAAGACAGCTTTCTGGATCTGCTAGAAATTGAAGAGCTTTTTGGCAGGTCAGCTGAAAAAATAGCAGAATTTATAGTATCCCAGCAAAATGGGGGAATATAAGCAGTCATTCCGGCATATCTCCGACAAATTCAAATGTTATCAAAAAGTTGACATCTAAACAAATAACGTTATAAAATAGTCAACTATAGTGAAAATTCGTTCCTTTTCCAGACAGGTTCCAACATACAAATAGTCCTCACATGCAAATATCAGTGTCTAATCAAGCTTCCAACTAAACAAGGATTGCGTTAGTTTCGTTCCGAACTGCACTCGCAGTGCAGTCGAACTGTGATAATAAATCAAGGATGTATATAAATGGATAATAGTTACACCGACATTAATTCCTCCATTGATCATATTAATGAGATCTCCGCCTGGGTATCGTCTGTCCAAGACCTCGATCAGCTTCTCGAACTTATTATCGAAACGGCCACCCGGATGATGGATGCCAAGGCCAGCTCGCTTTTACTGCTCGACCGCAAAACACAGAAGCTATATTTTAAAGTCGCTACTGGTACAAAGGGGACGGATGTCAAACAGTTCGAGATAGATCTCGGGCAGGGCATTGCCGGATATGTGGCCCAAACAGGAGAGCCGCTTTTGATTCCGGATGTGGCCAAAGATCCACGCTGGTATAAAGAAATTAGTGAATCCATCGGCTTTAAAACCCAGTCCATTGCCTGTGTTCCGATGAAGATTAGCGGAGAAATCATCGGTGTGGTTGAAATCATCGACAAGGCAGACGGTAGTTCGATTCGAGATGAGGATTTAAAAATATTGTCGGTTTTTGCCGACCTGGCCGCCCGGGCAATCGGAAATGCCAGGAAGATTGAGCACGATAAAAGGGAAATCAGAGATCTGAAAAATGAGTTGCGCAGCAAGTATGAAATCGTAGGGGAAAGCAGAGCACTGCGGAAAGTTATCTCTGATGCCATCAAGGTAGCCAATTCAAAATCCACCACCCTACTACTGGGAGAAAGCGGCACCGGCAAGGAATTGTTGGCCAGGTTAATCCATCGAGCGGGTCCCAGAAAGGATGAACCCATGATCGTGCTGAATTGTGCCGCTTTACCAGAAACGTTGCTTGAAGATGAGTTGTTCGGCCACGAAAAAGGGGCCTATACCGGTGCAGTTGCGCGAAAAATAGGCAAATTTGAGCTTGCCGACGGGGGCACTATATTTCTCGATGAAATTGGTGAAATGAGCCCCGGCATGCAATCCAAACTTCTGCGAATTTTACAGGAAGGCGTCTTTTACCGGGTGGGAGGCAACAAGGCAATTCCTGTAGATGTGCGCGTCATCTCAGCCACAAATCGTAACATAGAAGAAGATGTCGCCAAAGGCGAATTCCGAGAGGATCTTTATTACCGCATAAATGTGGTACAGATCCATATGCCTCCTTTGAGAGAGCGCAGAGAGGACATTGCGTTGCTGGCCGAGCACTTTTTAGATATTTTTAAAAAGGAAAGGGGGACCTCGAATCTGGTTATCTCAAAAGAAGCCATGGACCTCATGATCGAGTATGACTGGCCCGGCAATGTTCGAGAAATGAAAAATGCCTTAGAAAGGGCGGTTGTCATGGGCAACGGCAAAAAAATCTTACCTGAAGATCTACCGACGTTTGCCTGCACACCACAATATCCAGGTTTGGAAGTCGGGTTGTCATTGAAAGAAGCAATAGATATGTTTAAAAAGGAATTTATAGTCCTAAACCTCAGACACACCGAAGGCAACCGGAGCTTGGCAGCAAAAGTAATGAAAATTCAACGAACGTATCTTTCACGATTGATTGCGAAGTACGAAATAACCTAACCTTATAAAGGCGTGAGAGGCTAGGATCAATCATTTTACAAATTACAGGGGGATGATCCATAAGGAAGGAGCGCTACAATGAATTTGAAAATCGCTAAATTGATTCTGATCTCATCTCTTTATATAACTTGGGCAGCAACATCCTCTGTCTTTGCCGCTGTTGAGAGTAGCCTCCAAAAAACATTGGCTATCGACGGAGTGCCGGTTGATGTAGTGGTCTCTCAAGACGGCAACCGAACCTTCGTTCTCATCGATGGCGGTAAGGTCTCGATCTACGATCGGCTTGGCAACTTAACGGAGACTATAAAGGTGGGCCCTCATGTCGACCAAATTGAGATTGGTCCACGCGGAGAGAGACTTTTTGCTACCAGCAGGCAGAATAAAACCATAGAAATTATCACACTAGACTTTATTCATAAAATTAATACGCTTGGTTCCCCCTCTAAAGGTCCATTCGAAGCACCGGTAGTCATTGCGGTGTTCAGTGATTTTCAATGAGGCTATTGCGCGAGGCTTGTTCCCCAACTTGAGCAGTTGCTCAAAAAATATCCCGATAAAGTCAGACTGGTTTTTAAAAATTTTCCCATCAGAAGTCATAAATTTGCAATTAAAGCTGCCGCAGCAGCCCTGGCAGCCGAGCCATTAGGAAAATTTTGGGAATTTCACGACACGCTTTTTGATAATTACAATCAATTGAATGACGAAAAAATCCAAGAAATTGTTGGCATCGTCGGTCTTGATGAAACGAAGTTCAGAGAGAAGCAAAAAAATCCCGCAATAACCCAGCGCATCCGTTTGGATTATGAGGAAGGTATTCGGATCGGCGTGAGAGGAACACCCACGATATTTATTAACGGTAAAATAGTTCGGGATCGTAACCTGAAAAGCATGGAGGCCATCA
>JAAUYD010126566.1_pt1 | contig 24795 bp, 27 predicted proteins | sample 7278101 | NCBI WGS metagenome assembly JAAUYD01 (sample SAMN14350128, study PRJNA611818) | marine sediment metagenome | isolation source: surface marine sediment (0.6m) | place: French Polynesia: Moorea | collected 2018-08
AACCCCGACGCGACAACTCCACCGCCGACACGACCCCCACCCGCTCGACGACGCCTCGACCAGCCGCGCTCAACCCCGACGCGACAACTCCACCGCCGACACGACCCCCACCCGCTCGACGACGCCTCGACGAGCCGCGCTCAACCCCGACGCGACAACTCCACCGCCGACACGACCCCCGCCGGCTCGTCGAGGGGCACGATCGTCACCTGGTCGCCGGCGGCGAGCCCGAGCTCGTCGGCGGCGCTGCGCTGGTCCATCGCAACGGCGAGCATCCCGTACGAATCGAGCACGAGGCCGATCGACCCGGCGGCGAGCTCGGCGAAGCTCGCCGCGCGTTCGGCGCGGCGGCGAAGCGTCCCCGACGGGTCGGTCGGGGCGCCGACCTGCAGCTGCAGGTGGTCGCCCCAGTCGGCCGGCAGCTCGTCGGGCCCGACGTTGAGCTGTGCGTTGCCGAACCGGTCGACCCAGAGCACCTCGGTGACGAGCGCAGCTCCCTCCTGGCGGGGCAACGGGACCGTTCCCGGGAGCAGTGCACCGGGGTCGATGTCCGGGCCGAGATCGCCGAGATCGCCGCCGTTGCAGATGTGGGCAGCGGCGGGCGCGAAGACGTCGCGTCCGGCGAACGTCGCCCCGGCCGCGACGAGATGGTGCTCGGTGTTGGTGAGCTCGACGGCGCGCTCGGCGCCGCCCGCCATCGCGACGGCGGGCGCGAGGAGGCCGTTGTCGGGCCCGATCAGCACGCCCTCACCGCCGGCCACCTCGACCGCGATGGCTCGCCGATCGGTGGCGACGCCCGGGTCGACGACGGCCAGCACGACGCCGCTCGGGACGTACCCGATGCACCGGGCGAGCGCGAGCGAACCGGCGCGCACGTCGAAGGGCGGGATCTCGTGTGTGAGGTCGACGACCGCCACGTGGGGAGCGAGATCGCGGATGACCGACTTCACGACGCCGACGAACTCGTCGGCCGTGCCGTAGTCGGTCAGGAACGAGATCGTGTCGAATCGCTGCTCGGGCACGCCGATCGACGCTACCGGGCGGCTCGTCGGTGGGGCGACGAGCGGCGCATTCGACCGTCGCGGAGCGGCGCGTTCCTGCCCCGGACGCGACAAGGGCCGGTGCCAACCCCCCGATGGCACCGGCCCTTCGGCGCTGACCGGCTCTCGCCGGTGCGCTCACCGGGCGTCACCATAGGGCACAACCGGCGGTGAGAAAAGAGTCACACCGAAACTTTTTGGAGCGGCTCATCCCGAACCCAGTTCGCGACTTCGTTCCGTGGCCGCCTGGACGGCGTCGATGAAGGCCGCGCGGACCGCCGATTGCTCGAGCACGCGGACACCCGCCGCGGTGGTGCCGCCCGGCGAGCTCACCATCGCCCGCAACCGGGCAGGGTCCCCGTGTTCCGCGAGCAACGCCGACGCGCCGACGAGCAGCTGCGCGACCATCTGCTCGGCCGTCGCCCGCGGGAGCCCTGCCAGGACCCCGGCATCCATCAGCGCTTCGGCGACGAGGAAGACGTACGCCGGACCGGAGCCGGTGAGCCCCGTGACCGCATCGAGCTGCTCCTCGCTCACCCGCACCACGAGACCGACGCCGCGCAGCACGCTCTCGGCCCAGTCGAGGTCCGCGGCACCGACTCCGGCTGCGCCGGCCAGCCCCGAGACGCCCTGGCCGACGAGCGCCGGCGTGTTCGGCATCGACCGGAGGACCGCGACGCCCGGTCCGGCGGCGGCGCCGATCGTCTCGGTGCTGACGCCTGCCGCCACCGACAGGATCCGCTCGGCGCCCGCCGCGGCGGCGGCCGCGGCGACGCCGGGGATGTCGGGTGGCTTGACGGCGAGCACCGCGGCGCGGCATGCCGGCACCTCGGCCAGGACGGCCACGCCGGCGTGCTGCCGTTCGAGCTCGGCGCGACGCTCGGCGAACGCCTCGACCACCGCGACACCCTCGCTCGTGACGGTGCCCGAGTCGAGCAGGCCGCCGAGGAGCGCGGCGCCCATGTTGCCGCCGCCGATCACCACGAGTTCGTACGCCATGGCGCGCCACCCTAGTGACGGGCGGGTTCGCGCCGGCCCGTGCGTTCGGTTCGCGCCAGCCGGTGCGTTCGGGTCTGCGCCGGCCCGTGCGTTCGGGTTCGCGCCGGGTGCCGCCGAGGCGGTCGGCCGAGCCGAGTGGTGGTGTTGTCCGGGCGGCTCGAGACGTCCGACTTCCCCGATCAGCCGCCCGGACACCACCAGTGGGGGTGGCGACATCGCCGAACGGGAAACCGACGCTCGATCAGCAGACGGTGGTAGGCGCGCTCAGTCGGCGACGTGGCTGGCGAACGCGAGCCGGACCAGCGCCCGGAAGTTGGCCTCGACCGCGACGTACACCGTGCCCAGTACCCGGTCGATCTCGTCGGAGGTGAGCGCGCCACCGGCGAGCTCGCCACGGAGGTAGATCGCGTCCTCGGCACCGATCGAGAAGTGGGCGCCGACCAGCTCGTCGTTGCGGCGCAGCAGCAGCTCCATCACCGCCTCGACGTTCTCGGGCGGCGCCGGCAGGACGTACGTCTCGTAGCGCAGCGTGCGCTGGCCGAGCGTCAGCCAGATCGTGATCGCGTCCTTCTCCTCGCCCAGCATCCGGACGTACCAGCGGGGTTCGCCGAGCACGGAGTCGTCGCTGGTGCCCCGATCGATCGACGCGATGAGCGGGTTCTCGGCAGCCAGGGACTCGAGCCATCCGTCGACGCGGACGCGCAGGTCGTCGAGGCGCTCGCCGACGTGGAGGTCGGTCATCGTTCGCAGGCGACGAGTTGGCGCGCCGTGAGGTCGGCGTACAGGCGGCGCAGGCGGGCCGCCGCGAAACCCCAGGTGTACCGGCTCGCCCGCATCGACGCGGCCGACGACATCGAGTCCGCCAGCAACGGTTCGTCGATGATCCGCTCGATCGCCTTGGCGAACAGGAACGGGTCGCGCTCGGCGAGCAGGAAGCCGGTCGCCCCGTCGTCGACCAGTGACAGCAACCCGCCGACCGCGCTGGCGACCACGGGGACGCCGCAGGCAGCTGCCTCGAGCGCGACGAGGCCGAAGCTCTCGCTGCGGCTGGGCACGACGACCACGTCGGCAGCGCGGTAGTAGGTCGACAGGATGTGGTGCGGCTGCGGCGGCACGAAGCGGACCTGGTCGTGGAGATCGAGCTCGTCGACGAGCTGATGGGCCCGCTCGACCTCGCCGTCGCCGTCCGAGCCGCTCGCCCCGCCGACGATCAGCAGCAGGGCGTCGCGCCGACCCAGCGCGTGCAGGGCCCTGATCGCGACGTCGGGGCCCTTGAGCGGCTGGATGCGGCCGACGAAGAGCAGGACGGGCGCGTCGTCGGGCAGCTCGAGCGCGGCGCGGGCGCCGGCCTGATCGCCGGGCGCGAAGAAGGCGTGCTCGACCCCGGGCGCGACGATCTCGATCCGCCCGTGCGGGTCGCCGTACAGGCGGCGGAACTGCTCTTCTTCCTCGATGCAGCTGACGCAGATCGCATCGGCGCAGTTGATCAGCTCGGCCTCGGCGCGATCGCGCCAGGCCGACTCGGGGTCGCCGCCTTCGGCCTTCACGCGGGCGAGGGTGTGGAACGTCGAGACGAACGGGATGTCGAGCTCGTGCTTGATGCGGTGGGCGACCACGCCGCTCAGCCAGTAGTTGGCATGGACGACGTCGGCCCCGCCGTCGAGGTCGAGGTGTTCGAGCACGCGATCGGTGAACTCGTCGAGGATCTCGGGGAGCGCTTCCTTGGGCAGGTGGTGGGGTCCGGCCTCGATGTGGACGACCCGATGGTTGGGCTCGACGAGCACCTCGGCCGGGAGCCCCTCACGGTCGGCCCGGGTGTAGGTGACGCACTCGACGCCCGCCTGCGCCAGCGACGAGACGATCTCTCGCACGTAGACGTTCATGCCCCCGCTGTCGCCCGAGCCCGGCTGGAGCAGGGGCGACGTGTGCAGGGAGATCACGGCAACACGGCGCATCAAGACATCAAACGCTAGCGACTCGGTCAACATTCCCGATGGCCGAGCAGCCGGTGGCCGGGATTCGCAACACGACGCTCGTCTCACCGGCCGACCGCGTCGCGTCACGGAGGTGGGCCGAGCCCGAAGGGCTCGCAGTGTCGAAGCGAAGCGGAGATGCGAGCACGGTAAGCGAAGCCGGTCATCTCACCGAGCGAAGCAGCACCCGCCGGGGCAGGGAGGCGAGGAGCGCAGCGAAGCGAGCAGCCGAGCTCCGGCAGGCGAGGGCGACGAACCCGAGCCCGTGCGCAGCCCGGTCAACGCTGCTCGAGGAAGCTCTCGTAGACGTTCAGCAGCGCCTGCTTCTGCTCGGCCGAGAGCTCGTCGTCGTGTTCGATCGCCTCGGGAACCGTGCTGGTCGGGCGATCGAGGTCGGGGAGGATGCCCGCCCTGACGTACAGGGTCTCGACGCTGATGCGCAGTGCGTTCGCCACCTGCTGGAGGATCTCGGCCGACGGCTTGCGGAGACCGCGCTCGATCTGGGAGAGGTACGGGTTCGAGACGTCGGCGAGCTCGGCGAGGCGGCGCACCGACATCTCGGCTCGCTCGCGCTGGCTGCGGATGAACGCACCGAGATCGAGGACGTCGCCCTCGGCATCACCCGTTGCGTCCCCCGACTCGCGGCGGGCGTCGCCCGCCATGTCAGCTGCCGAGCAGGCCGTCGACGGATGCCTCGCCGTCGCGGTACCGCCGCACGAGCTCGGCGCTCAACTCGTCGAGCCGCTCGAACCGCTCACGCCGGTTGTCGGACACCTCGCGCTCGAACGCGGTCAGTTGCTCCTCGAGCTGCTCCATCTCAGACGGCAGCAGCTCTTCGAGCCGGCTGAAGCCGTGCTCGGCGCACACGGCGTCGAGCCGGTCGGACAGCTCGTTGTCGCCGATGTTCTCGTCGACGGGACGCGGTGGGCGAGGCGGGCCACCGGTGAGGTGGGTGGAGAGCACGACGCGCAGCTCACTCGACAGATCCTCGGCGGCGTCGCCGCGATCGCGACGGTGCTGCTCGGCGCGCACGAGGTCGAGTCGAGCCTGCGCGACGCGACGTACGTAGGACACGACGTCGTCTTCGTTCTGCAGCTCGTTGCGAAGCGCCCGCAGCTCGTCGAGCGAGAGCGTCTTCGGGTCGGCCACGTTCATGTCATCCTCCTGACACCGGCGGCAACACCGCCAGTTCGTCCGCCGAGCCGATGGCATCGCTGCCGTCGGCCGGCTCACCGTTCACCCAGATCTTGCATGTGGTCAAGACCGCCGCGAAGCGATCCCCGTATCGTTCGGACGCGGATCGCAGCACGTCGTCGACCGTATCGCCCGGGAACTCGTCACGGCCCGTGCCGGCAGCATCACGCGCTGCAGCGAAGAGGCGAACCTGTGCCATCTGTTCCAGCGTACTGCCATCATCACGACCGAATGGGATGGTCGTCCCGACGAGATGTCCCAGGCGAGCTTCGTCGGACACGTGCGACGGCCGGTGGCTGGCGATCCGGGCCAAGAGCCGCTCGGTCATCACGTCAGTCATCGCCGGCCTCCGATGCGGGATCGCCGGCGACCAGCCCCGAGGTCGGCGTCGGCACGTCGACGGGATCGTCGGCCGACACCGAACCGGTGAACGTGCCGGCGAGCAGTCCGATCACGCCGACCACGACGGCGGCACCGACGGCGGACTGCCGTGCGGTGCGCTCCTCCAGGTGGCGCGACACGGTGCGCGCGTTGGCCATCTGCGGTGTGGTCGTGGTGCGGAGCGTGAACAGTGCACCGGCCACGAGCACGACACCGAGCGCCATCGCCATGATGCGGTCGTCGCGGTCCATCGGTGAGAGGCCGTGCGTCCAGCGGTCGCTCATGCCGCGCAGCGCGATCGCCACGTTGACGACGACGACGGCCGCGACCGCGCCGATCCAGCGCCGGGGGGCGATGTGGTGCTCGTCGGCCGACGAGAGCACCTCGCCGAGCGCAGCGAACGACCACCGGGTGCGGTCACCGAATCGGAGGCGACCGTCTGCGGCGACCACGTGCGCCGTCGCCGAGCCGACGACCCCTGCGGCGAGCGAGATCCCGGCCCAGAGCGGCGGCACGGGAACCGGGGCGACGCCGATCAGCAGTGCGACGGTGACCATCGCGACGAGTGCGAGGCAGCGGGGGCCGTCGGTCATCAGCCCCGCCATCGCCAGATCGGCTCGCTGGGTGAGCCGCTGTTCGTGCGAGGCGCGGATCGTCTCGCGAATGTCGCGGTGGAGGTCGGCGGCACGTGTGCGTCCCACGACGTCGGCCACCGCGAACGCGAAGCGGTGCGGCTCGCGCCGGTCTGCGCCGAACTCACGGCGGGGGTCCTCGGCGGTGAGCAGCGCGACGCCGATCACGAGACCGGAGGCGGCACCCAGCAGCTCGAGCAGGAACACCGCCACGGCGACGGGGTGGAAGGTGAGGTGCGTGAGGCGCCACGCGATCCACGTCGACCAGCCGGCGCCGGCCAGCGCCAGCGTCGACCAACCGGTCAGCGTGCGGGCGCGACCGAGCGGCTGCTCGCCCATCCCTCCGGTTGTGGCCGACTCGTCGAGGGCCATGATGCCGCCTGTGTCCCGCGGCGGTTCCGCACACCGCCGATGATGCTGGTATCGGGAGACCGGCGGCCGTTCTTGAGCGCCGGCCGCGGGGTCACTGCCCCGCCGCGGCGGTAACCTCGCAGCCTCGTGGGCACAGAGAAACGTGAACGTCAGAAGGCCAACCGCCTGCAGCGGCAGCTCGAGGCGGCCCGGGAAGAGCGCAACAGCGCGATCAAGCGCAACGTGCTGCGGTGGTCGCTGGTCGCCGTCCTCGCCGTCGCCGGCATCGTGTTGATCGCCTGGGTGGGCGGCGCCTTCGACGACGACGACGAGCAGCTGCAGTCGACCGACGAGGCCCTGTCGGCCGACGACCTCACCACTGCGACCGATCCTGTGGCAACCGTTGCGCCCGCCGAGACGACGCCGCTCGAGACGTTGCCGACGCCTGCGACGCTGCCGGCCGAGATCGTGCAGGCCGACCCGAGCGAGTGCCCGGCCACCGACGGCTCCGAGGCCCAGCGGCAGGAGTTCGACGAGTACCCGCCGTTCTGCATCGATGTCGAGAAGACCTACACGGCGGACGTGACGACCAACTTCGGCGAGATGTCGTTCCAGCTCGACCCGTCGCGAGCCCCGCTCACCGTGAACAGCTTCGTCACGCTGGCGCACTACCACTACTTCGACGGCACCGAGTGCCACCGGGCGATCCCGGGCTTCGTCGTGCAGTGCGGCGACCCGACGGCGACCGGCACGGGCGGTCCCGGCTATCGCTTCTCCGACGAGCTCCCCGAGGCGGGCGAGTACAAGATCGGCTCGCTGGCGATGGCGAACAGCGGGCCGAACACGAACGGCAGCCAGTTCTTCATCATCACCGGCGACAGCGGTGCCGCCCTCCCGCCGCAGTACAGCCTGTTCGGCGAGGTCGTCGGCGGCCTCGACACCACGGTGAGCGACCTCGACGCCGTGGCCAACCCGGCCGACAACGGCGTCCCGCCGCTCGAGCAGATCATCATCGAGTCGGTCGTCGTCACCGAGAACGCGTAGTCGATCGGGCTGCGCACGTGGCCGAGCCAGTGGCTCCGGCCCAGCCGTGCTGCGGTGCTTGCGTCAGCGGCCGGAGTGGCCGAAGCCGCCGCCTCGGTCGATGCCGTCGAGCGACTCGACCGGGTTCCACTCGATCTCGGTGACGCGCTGGATGACCAACTGGGCGATGCGATGGCCACGCTCGATCACGTAGGCATCGGTCGGGTCGGTGTTGATCAACACGACCTTGATCTCGCCCCGGTAGGCGGAGTCGATCAGACCGGGTGCGTTGACGATGCTGATGCCGTGGTTCAACGCCAGGCCCGAGCGGGGCATGATCAGTCCGCAGTAGCCCAGCGGGATCGCGATCGCGATGCCGGTCGGCATCAGCACCCGGTCGCCGCCGGCGTGCAGCGTCGCATGCTCGCGGGCGTACAGGTCGAGCCCGGCATCTCCGTCGCGTGCGTAGGACGGGAGCGGGAGCTCGGCGTCGAGCTGGACGAGATCGATCGGCAGGAGGGTTCCTGCAGCGATGGGATCCGAGTGTTCATCGATGGGCGGCACCACGAGCGCCGAGCGTAGGCTCCCGTCGATGAGCGCCACCAGCGAGTCGCCGGCCGGGGCGGCCAGCCGACCACCGTCGGTCGACACGCTCGCCCGCTCGCTGGCCGGCTCGGGCCTCCCGCACCCGATCCTCGTCGACATCGCTCGCGAGGCGATCGCCGACGGCGATCACCAGCGTGCCGCCGAGCGGGCCGAGGCGTTCCGCCGCACCCTGCTGACACCGGTCGTGAACGCCACCGGCGTGCTCCTGCACACCAACCTGGGCCGCGCCCCCGTCGCCCACTCCCAACCGGCACGGCCCCAGACCGTCGAGTTCGATCTGGCCACCGGTGAACGCGGGTCGCGCCAGCGCGCGGTCGGGCAGCTGTTCGCTCGGCTCTGCGGCGCCGAGGCGGCGATCATCGTCAACAACAACGCGGCGGCCGTCCTCCTCGTCGTGGCGGCGCTCGCCGAGGGGCGCCAGGTGGCCGTGTCGCGCGGCGAGTCCGTCGAGATCGGTGGTGCCTTCCGGGTGCCCGAGGTGATGGAGCAGTCCGGCGCCCGGCTGGTCGACGTGGGCACGACCAACCGGACCCGCCTGGCCGACTACGAGCGAGCGATGGTCCGCCCGGGCAACGACGTCGCACTCGTGATGAAGATCCATCCGAGCAACTACCGCGTCGCCGGCTTCGTCGAGGACACGCCCGTACGCGAGCTCGCCACGCTCGACGTCCCGGTGGTGGCCGACATCGGCAGCGGTCTGCTCGACGCCACCGTGCCGTGGCTGCACGGCCCGCCGCCGGCCTGGTTGCACGACGAGCCCGCAGCGGTGCAGGCCATCTCCGACGGCGCCGACCTCGTGACGTTCAGCGCCGACAAGCTGCTCGGGGGCCCGCAGGCCGGCGTCATCGCAGGTCGCCGCGATCTCGTCGAGCGGTGCGCCTCACACCAGCTGGCGCGCGCGTTGCGGTGCGGCGGCTTGACGCTCGCGGCCCTCCAGCAGGTGGCGCTGTCGTACCTGCGCCGCACCGTGACCGACGACATCGCGTTCTGGCGGATGGTCGACCAACCGCTCGACGCGTTGCGCCGCCGGGCCGAACGGATCATCGGCGAGGCCGGCGTCGGCGCAGCCGTCGAGACCGAGGCGCTGCCGGGTGCCGGCTCCGCCCCCGGGATCTCGATGCCGTCCGTCGGCGTCGCCGTCGCCGGGGATCAGCTCGCCCGGCTGCGGGCGCACGATCCGCCCGTGATCGGTCGCACCCGCGACGACATGACCGTGCTCGACGTGCGTTCGGTCGACCCCGACGACGACCACGTGCTCATCGCCGCGCTCGCCGCGCTCGCCGCGTGAGGCCCTCGCCATGAGGGAGCCAGACGGATGCGGGTGATCGCGACAGCCGGCCACGTCGACCACGGCAAGTCGTCCCTCGTCCTGGCACTGACCGGCACCGACCCCGACCGGTTCGAGGAGGAGAAGCGGCGCGGCCTGACGATCGACCTGGGGTTCGCCCACACGACGTTGCCGTCGGGCGCCGGGGTGAGCTTCGTCGACGTGCCGGGGCACGTGCGCTTCCTGCGCAACATGCTCGCCGGGGTCGGCGGCGTCGACGCCTGCCTGTTCGTGGTGGCGGCCACCGAGGGCTGGAAGCCGCAGTCCGAGGAGCACCTCCGGATCCTCGAGATGCTCGGGTTGCGACACGGCGTGATCGCGGTCACGAAGCGCGACCTCGTCGACGACGAGTGGCTCGAGATCGCGATCCTCGAGATCGGCGACCAGGTGCAGGGCACCTTCCTGGCGGACGCGCCGATCGTGCCCGTCGCGGCGACCGAGGGGGCGGGTCTCGACGAGCTCCGGGCCGCGCTCGACGAGCTGGTGGCGGTGACGCCCGAGTCGCTCGATCGCGACCGGCCGAGGCTGTGGATCGACCGGGTCTTCGCCGCCAAGGGCAGCGGCACCGTCGTCACCGGCACGTTGACCGACGGTCGGCTGCACCACGACGAGAGCGTCGTGGTCGAGCCGGGCTCCCACACCGCCCGCATCCGCTCGATCCAGACGCTCGGCGCCACCGTCGACGAGATCGGCGCGGGCAACCGCGTCGCGCTCAACCTCAACGGCGTGAGCCACGACGAGATCGGCCGCGGCGACGCGGTCGTCACAGCGGGCCGCTGGCGCAGGACCGACCGCTTCGACGCGTCGCTCGACGTGCTCGCCAGCGTCGACCACGAGGTCTCGCGGCGAGGGGCATACCTCGCCTATGTCGGCTCGCGCGAGCTCCCCGTGAAGGTGCGGGTGCTCGGCGCCGAGGCGTTGCGGCCCGGTACCACGGGTGCGGTCCGGCTCTTCCTCCCGGTGGCCTTGCCGCTGCTGCCCGGCGATCGGTACGTGCTCCGCGAGTCGGGCCGCGACGAGACGGTCGGCGGCGGCGAGGTGCTCGACATCGACCCGGTCACGAAGGCATCGCGAGCTGCGCCGGACCGCTCGATCGAGCGGGTGGTCGCCGAGCGCGGCTGGGTCACCGTGGACGACCTGGAGCTCCTGACCGGCGAGCGAATCGAACCGGTCGCCGGTCAGTGGATCGCAACGCCGGCGATGCTCGCCGAGACACGCGAACGCCTGCTCGCCGCCGTCTCCGACGCGGGTGACACCGGGCTCGACGTGGCGACGCTGGCCGAGCACGAGCGGGCGGTGCTCGAGGCCCTCGACGACGTGACGATCGCCGCCGGTGTTGCACGGCCGGCCGACGCCGTCGACCCGTACGCCGACCACCCGCTCGTCGCCGCGATCCTGGCCGGCGGCTTCGCACCCGAAACACCGCCTGGCACCGACCGCACCGCCGTCCGAGAGCTCACGCGCCGCGGCGTGCTGGTCGAGCGCGACAAGGTGCTGTTCCACCGCGACACGATCGATGCGGCCGCACGGGTCGCGGCCGACTTGCTGGCCGACGACGCGGGCGGGTTCACGGTCGCCCAGTTCCGCGATCGCACCGGCGCCAGCCGTAAGTACGCCCTCCCGCTCGTGGCCGAGCTCGACGCCCGCGGCGTCACCCGCCGCCGCGACGACCTCCGCATCGCCGGCCCCCGCCTTCCCGACCTCGACTGACTGCGAACGGAGCGTTCAGGCGGGCTCGGTTCGTGCCGGCTCGTCCACCTGGCCGGGCTCGACCTCGTCGTCGGCGTCGGGCTTCTTGCGCATCTCGCGGTAGTCCTTGGCGGCGCCTTCGAGCGGTTCGACCTCGAGCGTGACGCCGTCGATCGACGCGACACGCAGCGCCTCACCGGAGCCGATCGGGGTGGCCCGGTTGGTGCGGGCCCGCCATTGGGCGTCGTTGACCTCGACGATGCCCTCGGGGTCGATCGCGCTCACGGCCACGCCGTCGGCGCCGATCATCCACTCGCGGCCGACGGTCGGCGTGGCGAACCGGGTGCGCGTCATCGACGGCATGCCGACGATGAACGTGAGCATCACGCCGCCGATGCCGGCGATCAGCGAGATCCACGACGGCCGCAGCGAGGTGCCGTTGATCGGCTCGAACAGCCAGAAGCTGCCGACGATCGTCAGCACGATGCCGATGCCGGTCCACAGGCGCGGGATGCCGACCTGCACGTCGACGGCGAACGCCAGCATCGCGGCGACGAGGAGGGCGACCGCCCACCATCGGGCCGGCAGTGCGGCGAGGCCGTAGCAGGCGAGGAACGCGCAGGCGGCGCCGACCACCCCGGCGATGCCGACGCCCGCGGTGTAGAACTCGAAGATCAGCAGCGCCAGACCGATCAGCAGCAGGAGGTAGGTCACCGGCGGGCTGGCGACGGTGTGGAACAGCTGGTCGACGAGGCCGAGCTTGGCGAAGCGGGCGACGGCGATGGTCTCGCGCTGCACGACGCCCGAGTCGGTGACGACCTCGGTGGTGGTGTCGAGCACGACGCCGTCCTCCTCGTAGCCGTCGAGTGCGTCGAGCATGTTGACGATCGTGGCGATGCCCTCGTCGGAGATGCGCTGCTTGAACACGTTGAGCGCTCGGGCGTCGGTGAGCCCGACCGTGCGGCTGCGCAGTTCGGTCAGCGCGGGACCGAGCTCGTGGTCGCGTGAGACCGGGAGGCCGACGTTGCCGACGCGGGCACCCGGCGCCATGCCGGTGACATCGGCGACGGCGAGGATCTGGGCCGGTGTGCCGTACAGGCGAGCGCCGGTCGGGCCGACCCACACACCGATCGGCACCGGCGCGGTGTCGATGCGGTCGAGCAGTGAGGCCATGACGTCGTCGCCGACGACGGCGCCGCGCGAATCGACCTGCAGCACCAGCGCCTGGCTCCCCTCCTCCTCGGCGCGATCGATGGCAGCACCGATCTCGTCGACCACGATGTCGTCGACGAGGCCGCTGACCTGGAGCACGTCGACCGGCGCGACGTCGGGTGCAGCGCCGCCCGGTTCCTCACCCTGATCACCGTCCTGGGCGTTCGCAGGGCCGGCGGCGATGCCGAGGACGGCGATGGCGCCGAGCAGGCCGATCAGTAGTCTGCGCACGAAGTGTCTCCGGATGATCCAGTGTCGAGAGTCACCCCCCTCCGCGCCGCTTCGAACCTCGTGATCGTTGCGGGCAAGGGAGGCGTGGGGAAGACCACGGTAACGGCAGTTCTGGCGCGAGCCGCAGCGGATCGTGGACAACGCGTGCTGGTCGTCGAGCTCGACGGCAAGCCGGTGCTCGACGAGCTGCTGCCCGACCTCGACGTCCGACACATCTCGGCCTCTGATGCGCTCGAGGAGTACCTGCTCGAGCACGGTTTCAAGCGGATCGCGAAGCGGTTGGCGGCCACCGGCGTGATCGACGTCGTCGGCACCGCGGCGCCGGGCATCGACGACCTCGTGGTGCTGGGCAAGATCAAGCAGCTCGAACGCTCGGGCGAGTGGGACCTGATCGTGGTCGACGGCCCGGCTGCCGGGCACGCGATCACGTTCCTCACGTCGGCCGCCGGTCTGCTCGACGCGGTCCGCAGCGGCCCGGTTCGGTCGCAGGCCGAGGAGGTGCTGGCGATGCTCGCGGATCCCGAGCGGTGCGAGGTGATCCTGGTCACGCTGCCCGAGGCGACCCCGGTCAACGAGCTGATCGAGACGGCGTATGCGATCGAGGAACGGGTGGGCGTGAAACTCGGCCCGGTGGTGGTCAACCAGGTCGACCCGGCCGATCCGCCGCCGGAGCCCGACGAGGTCGACTTCGGGCGTGCCACCGCCCAGGTCGCCGACGCACGGGCGGCGGCGCGGTTCCGGCTCGAGCGGCTGGGGGTGCAGCGCTCCGAACTGGCGCGTCTGGCGGCGAGCGTGCCGCTCCCCCAGGTGCACCTGGACGAGCTGCCGGTGGCCGGTCTGACGGCGGCCGACGTCGACGCGCTCGCCAAGGCGGCGGCGACGTGACGTCGCTCACCGAGGTGGTCGACGGCGCGGAGGTGGTGGTGTGCTGCGGGTCGGGCGGGGTCGGCAAGACGACGACGGCCGCGGTGATCGGGCTCGAGGCTGCACGGCGGGGCCGCCGCGCCGTCGTGGTGACGATCGACCCGGCCCGGCGGCTGGCCGATGCGCTCGGCCTGCCGGAGGGCCTGACCGGTGAGCCGCGCCGGGTGGCGGTCGAGGAGCTGGCCACGGCCGACGGGACCGACGGGGCCGGCGAGCTGTGGGCGATGATGCTCGACACGCCGGCGATGTTCGAGCGGGTCGTGCGGGCGAACGCCGGCGACGACGAGCAGGCCGACCGGATCGTCCAGAACCGCTTCTACCGCAACATGGCCACGGCGCTGAGCGGCACGCAGGAGTACATGGCGTCCGAGGCGTTGCACGAGTTGCACGACGACGAGCGGTTCGACCTGGTTGTCGTCGACACGCCGCCGAGCCGCAACGCGCTCGACTTCCTCGAAGCGCCCGGCGTGCTCACCCGGTTCCTCGACCACAAGGCGTTCAAGCTGTTGATGATGCCGACCCGCACCGGCTTCAAGGTGCTGTCGACGGCCAGCCAGCCGATCCTCAAGGCAATCGGGCGGGTGGTCGGCTCGGACGTGCTGGCCGATGCGGTGGCGTTCTTCCAGGCGTTCGCCGGTATGGAGTCGGGCTTCCGCGATCGGGCCGACGCGGTGACGAAGCTGCTCGGTGACGATGCGACTCGGTTCGTGCTCGTCGCGTCGCCGCTGCGCGAGACCGTCGCCGAGGCGGGCTGGTTCGCCGATCAGCTCGTGTCGAAGGACTTCGAGGTGGCGGCGACCGTCGTCAACCGGATGCACCCCAGATTCGGCGACGGGTCGGTCGCCGACGCCGCTCGCAGGGCCGCGACCGCCGCCGAGCGGGGCGACGAGGACCTCGCTGCGATGTGGCAGAACCTGGCCGATCTGCGGCGGGTCGCGCTGGCCGAGCGCGAGCAGCTCGAACCGCTGGTCGAGCGCGTCGGTGCCGACACGATGATCGAGGTGCCGTTGCTGCCGAGCGACGTGCACGACCTCGAGGGTCTCGACCTGCTCGGCGAGCATCTCTTCGAGCCGGCGCCCGCCTGACGCACGCCGGCCGGGAGGTGCCGGCTCCGGTGATGCCGGCGTCGTTCGGGCGGGTGATCGTTCGCCGGGTATCGTCGGCGCCGTGCACATCCTGCTCGCCACCGATGCCGACTGGATCGTCGACGAGGTCACCGCTGCGCTCGGCGGTCCCGAGACGTCCTTCACCGTGTGCCGCGAGGGCCGGGCCGTCGCCGGCGTCATGGCCGAGCGGGACGTCGATCTCGCCGTGCTCGACCTGCAGATCGGCTCGATGGGCGGCATGGCGATCACGATGGCGCTGCGCCTCGACGAGACGGGCGGCACGCTGCCGCACGTGCCGATCATCATGCTGCTCGACCGTCAGGCCGACGTGTTCCTCGCTCAGCGATCGGGGGCCGACGGCTGGCTGGTCAAGCCGCTCGACGCGCTGCGTCTCAAGCGGGCGTTGCTCGCCGTGATGGAGGGCGGCACGTTCACCGAGGGCGTGCCGTCGGACGACGAACCGGAGGTCGCCGAGGCCGCCGCCGACGAGCCGGGCGAGGATGACGAGGACGCCGACGAGGCGTCCGCGGACGATGCAGCGCCTGAGGAAGAACCGGCCACGGCCGGATAGGCTGCTCCCCCGCTACGGGGTGTAGCGCAGCTTGGTTAGCGCGCCACGTTCGGGACGTGGAGGCCGGAGGTTCGAATCCTCTCACCCCGACCATTGTGGCCTTACTAGAACCTTCGTCCTGAAGGACCTGGACTAGTGAGTCGACATCGGTAGCCGGGTCCCGGTCATCGCTCTCTTGAGCGGGGCCGGGCTTCTTCGATTCGGGTGGGCGATCGCTCTGTCGGTGAACCTGTTCGGCAGCTGACACGAGCTGGCCGACCGGGAATCGCATCTCGCTGCCGACGACGTCGTCGCGGTAGACGTAGATCTTCTCGAAGATCGCGTCGTTGATGACCTTGCGACCTCGGTCGGTGGATCGGAGGTACAGCTCGTCTGCTCGTTCGAGGAAGTCGATCGCGGCCGTGAGCAACTCACCGCCGATCTGGAGCTCTTCGGTTGCCGCTGCCAGGCGGCCTTGCAGTGCCGCACGGTCTCGTTCGATCTTGAGGAGCTTGCTGCGGATCTTGTTCTGCGCGGCAAGTCCGTCGGCTGCGAGCTCGATGAGGTTCGTCTCCTGGGTGTCGAGTCGTTCGAGCTGCTTGGTGAGTTGCTTCTTGAGCGTCCGTGTGGCGGTCTTGTCGTCACTCATCGCTTCACTGAGGGTCGATCGAACGAGTTCGACGAGGTCAGCGTCGAACCGGATCGACCGGTAGTGCTCGGCCACGGCGGTTTCGACGTGGTCGACGTTGAGGTATGGCTCGTCACAGGTTCGGTCTTGTCGGCCTCGACAGAAGAAGTAGTGGTAGACGCCGCCTCGTCCCTTGGCTCGCTGGAACATCATCCGGCGTTCGACTCCGGTCTCGTGGCAGGCGCCGCACCACAGCAGCCCTTTGAGCGGATGGTTGTGCTTGCGGGCTCGTTCGCCGCGTGACTTGCGTGACGCGAGAAGGTCCTGGACCTCGTCGAAGAGCGTTTGGTCGACGAGTGCCGGGTGGCGGCCGTCGTAGTGCTGACCCTTGTAGACGACCGTCCCGAGGTAGTACGGGTTCCGGAGGAGCGCAGCGAGTTTGCCGTCGGTCACCTGGGTGGCGGGGTATCGGCCTGGTCGGCTGCGGAGCCCTCTGTCGTAGAGCTCGTCAGAGAGCGCTTCGAGTGTGTACTCGCCGGTCGCGTAGAGCTCGAACGCGATCCGGACCAGTTCCGCTCGCTCGGGATCGAGCTCGACGGTGCGGACTTCGTGGCCGTCGAAGCGGTCGATGACGTTGCGGTAGCCGAGGGGTGCTCGGCCGAGAGTGCCGCCCTTCTTGGCCTTCTCCCCCATCTTGTAGCGGATGTCGGCGCTGAGCTCCGCCGACTGATACTGGTTGATCGAGGCGAGTACACCGTGCACGAGCTGACCGACCGGTGAGTCATCGATGTTCTCGGTGGCAGAGATGAGCGACACACCGAGCTCGCCGAGCTTGTTCATGACGATGGCGTCATCGAACCGATTCCGGTTCATTCGCGACAGCTTGTAGACGATGACGGCGTCAACGTCGCGTTCGTCCTTGATCCGACGCAGCATGGCCTGGAACTCGTGGCGCGACGCAGTGCTGGTGGCGGACTTGCCCTCTTCCTTGTACTCGTCGACGATGACGATGTCGCCGAGTTGCTCAGCCTTGCGACGGCAGGCCTCGCGTTGAGCTGGCAGCGAGATGCCCTCTGGGTCGTAGTCGGTCTTCACCTGCGACGTTGTCGAGACGCGAAGGTAGAGCACAGCCCGCCGCAGTCGCAGCGGTGCGGCGGGCTCGAGATGGTCGGCACTCATCGGCTGCCTCCTGGGTGCGCGGAGAACGAGACTCGAAAACATGGCCTGAGCTGGTGTTTTGTGCGTCTCGATAACCCCTCCATTGTCGCGTTTTCGCTGCGCCGGCTCAAGGCCGGAGGGTGCGGGCTCGACCTCTGTGGGGATGTTGTGGAATGCACAATCTGGTCCGATGACGTATCGCGTCGTGAGACAATTGGTGCAAGGAAAGGTCGATCCGAACGTCGCTGGCGTAGCGGAAGACGAGAAACGGAGTAGATGACGAACAGGCAAGTCGAGTTCGGAGAGCGGTTCAGAAAGCGGCGTGGGGCGTTGGGTCTGTCGACGCGGCAAGCGGCTGTCTGGTTGGGTGCTCGGCGTCGACGATGTATCGACTGGAAGCCGGACGCCAGCAGCCTGGGCCCGAGCTCCTCGTACGACTCGCGGAGGTCTTTGGCTTGGACGCCCGCGAGTTGTTCGACGTGGCCGGATACCACCTGCCGGCTGATCTGCCTGAGCTCGGGCCGTATGTGCGGTTGAAGTTCAAGGACCTGCCGCCACGCGCGTTCGGCGAGATCGAGACGTTCGTGGCGTTCTTGCGCGCGAAGTACGGCGTCGAATCCGAGCCGCGCGATCGTGCCGATGAGCACCCCGAGGGCACGCTGGGTCGCAACGCGACACGCACGTAGCAGGAGCACGACACCAGGTGGCCGAGCAGATCTCGAAACAGTCGCTCGCGCCGACCCGTCATCTGCCGCGACGGATCGACGACTGGATCGAGGCCGGGACCGCGTTGCGGCGGTTGCGGCGGCTGTTCCCACTGCGACGGGTCACCACCGTTGAGGCGATCGGAATCGCGGAACGTCAGGCGTACCTGTTGTTGGCGATCTGCGGGGTCGATCGAATCCCAGTTCCGGCTGAGCTGATCGGCGAACTCTCGGCGGTCCGCGTCGTGAGCTACGCGCGTGCTCCGATCGCGGGCGCGAATCTGTGGGACGGTGCCGGTTGGGTGATCGTGCTGGATGAGCGCCAGTGTGTTCAGCATCGTCGCTCGACGCTGGCGCACGAGTTCAAACACATCATCGACGCGGTCGATCGCGACCGCTACGAAGATGTCGATGTCGCCGAACCGCTCGCCGACTACTTCGCGCGCTGTCTGCTCATGCCGCGCCCGTGGGTGAAGGCAGCCCTCGCCGACGGTGTTCGAGATGTGCGAGATCTGGCGGCGGTGTTCGATGTGCCGGTGTCGATGATGGAGCAGCGGTTGGGCGAGCTCGGCCTCGAACACGACGTGCGAACGCGGCGGTTCAATGTGCGTAGAAGACCCAGATGCCGCCATCGGGTGTGTCCGCGGTGAAGATGTCGCCGCCGAGTTCGAGGTCGCGCCCGAACGCTGCCGCGTCGAAGGCGACGTAGGCGAGGAGATAGCCGGGGACGCATTCTTGGAGGAGTCGGTCGAGGTTGGTGTCGTCGGCGTAGTGCTGGGCGTAGTCCTGCAGGCTGTCCCATTCACCGAGGAAGCAGTCCTCGAAGTCGTCGTCGGGGTGCTCGCCGTGATGGGCGACCCAGGCCGCATAGGCCATGCCGTGTTCGGTGATACCGAGCGCAATCCGCGAGACATCGATGATGGACTCGTACTCGCCGAGTCGCACGGGTCCGAAGTCCTCGCAGTCGTGGATCGCCCACTCCTCAGCGCCACGTTGGTGGGAGGCGGCGAGCATGGCAGCGATATCGGCGTCGATGTCGTCGGGGTCCCTGGCCGCGTCGATCCACGCGCCATGCAGGACGCCGGCGTTGTAGTCGCTGAGTGAGGCCGCCCAGATCCTGGGGGCGTGGCCTGGTCGGAGAGATTCAGGTGACGGATGCGGTTCCGGCTCATGCATGACCACCTCCCTCGATGTGAGCGTCGATCTTGTGTGTCATGCGGCGCGTCCTTCGGGCTGTGCGGGTCGCGCATCCGCGATCCGTTCGTTGGCGAGGCGTGCGAGCTGTGGGTTGAGTTCGATGCCGATCCAGTCACGACCGTGTTGCTCGGCCGCGACGCCGACGGTGCCCGAGCCCATGAACGGGTCGAGGACGATGCCGGGTTCTGATGGTGCTCGGCAGCTGTAGTGAGTCGTCGATCTCAGCGCGGTTCGGCCGATCTGCTTGAGCACTGGGATCCTGCAGCGAAGGCAGCGCCTCGGTGGGCACGTCGAGCGGATCGGTAGATCGACGAGGCTGGTGGGAAAGGTCGCGAAGTGGGCACCGGCGTAGCGGGCGGTGGCGAGGTTCCAGACGTCGCCGGGGTTCTTGCCGGCGGGATGCCCGACTCGTCCCTGTCGTTTGAGTGCGGCGAGGCCGTTGTTGTCATGTGACAGCGGTGCTCGCCACGCGGTCGGGAGATACGCGCCAGCGTTCGGGTTGGGCTTGGTGGGCCTGGTGGTGCGATGTGGGACGCGGATCGCGTCGAGGTCGAAGTGATAGGTGGACTGCTTCGTGAAGAAGTAGACGTTTTCCCAAGTGCAGGTGAGCCGGTCACGGACGCTGGATGGCATCGGGTTGGTCTTGGCCCACACGGCTGAGTTGCGGAGCCGCCAGCCGTCGGCGATGAGGGCGAGTGCGAGGCGTTCGGGTCCAAGCAGGAGGCTCTTGGCGGGAGCGCCGTACTTGTCGTGGCGGCTGTAGGAGTCGCCCAGGTTGAGCCACAACGATCCGGTTGGCACCAAGACGCGGTGGATCTCGGCGCACACGCCGCGCAGCTGTGCGACCCACTCGTCGACGTTGGGTTCCTGGCCATACTCGCGCTCGCCCATGCCGTACCGCCGGAGTTGGAAGTATGGCGGGCTGGTGATGACCGTGTCGATCGACGCCGACGGCAGGGTGCGGAGGTGTTCGAGGGCGTCGCCGACGAGAATGGTGTTGCGCGGCAGCTCGCTCATTGGCGTGGCTCCGTCAACGTTCGAGCCGCCGTCTCGAGGCGATCGACGCGGAATATCTGCGTCGTCAGCGTGGTCGCCGACAGTGCGGCGGCGATGGCGTCGGCTCGTCTGTCGGTGGTTGTGGCCCACAGCACCCGGGGGAACGACCCGCTTCGGTCTTGTTCGACACCGCAGTGGTAGTAGTCGTGATACGTGGTGCTCTTGCGGATGATCGCGGGCAGATGTTCGGTGGCTCGGTCGACCTCGATGAACCAGCGATACTCCAACTCGCCGACACCAATCCGCACGTAGAGGTCGGGGCGCAGCACGTGTTCGCCGTCAACACGGCGAAATCGTCGCCAACAGTCCGGTTCGGTCTCGTAGCCCAGCACCTCGACCCCGTCGGATGTTCGGGCGGCTTCGGTGAGGTCGACGAACAGGTCCACGATGGCGAGGGTGTGGTTGACGAACGCTGCCGATGGCTCTTCGAGTCGGCGACGAGGTCGATTGAGGTTGAGGACGCGTTGACCGAGCGTGTCGAGGCTGTAGATGAATGACGATGACCCGGCGCGGACGCCGCCGATGCGGCGTTCCAGACGATTCACCAATCCGAGTCGCACGAATCGTTCAAGACTGCGCCGTCCGGCGCGTGCTCCGCTCTCTCCTCGATCGTGGAAGAACAAACGGAGGATCTGGGCCCCGGTCACGAGACGGAAATCGGTGATCACCTCGAGAACGTGATGGTCTTGCGCCGAGAGAGATTCGACGAGGGCGTGCAACTGGCGCGGCCCGACCCGCCGTCGAACCGTCATGGTGTCACTCCCTTGACAGTGCTTCGGGAGTGGGTCTGAGAAGGCGCGACAGTCCGCGCCCGATACGTGTCGGCGGAGTGGTGTGACCTGGTCGGATGCTGGTTCCAGCTCGACGCGACTGGACGACCGATCGGACAACGACGGACTGCGGTCATGAGGCGTCCTTTCGTGCCCGTTGGATCGGACCCAGGTCATCCAGCTCGGCTGCGTTTGGCTGAAGGAGTTGGGTGAGGGTCGCGTCGACGTCAGACCGTGGGCGCCCGTAGCGGCGACGGCTCTGCTCGCGGACCGCAGCGGCGTTCGTAGTCGGCTCGGCGGGTGGCAGGGTGCGGATCGAGCACCACGGCTGCACGGCGCCACCCGCGACAAGCCGAGCGTAGGCCTCGAATGCGGGGAGCTGCGTCAGGTCCACCGCGGTCAGCACGGAGTCGTGGCGGGTCACGGCGTGCGCGTCGCCAGCGTCCATCTGGAACAGCACCTTGGATCGGGCGTTGGCCTGCAGCGCCGCTCGCACGGACGGCGTGAGTTGATCGAGGTGCTGGTGGGCGAGGACCCAGCCGACACCGAACGACCGTGACTTGGTGAGGGCGTCCTCGAAGTCGTGGGCGAAGTGGCAGTAGTCCTGGAACTCATCGGCGATGATGGTCACCGGGTGTCGCCGCTCCGCTGCGATGCGACCCCGTTGGAGGGTGGCGTGCCACAGCTCCGACACCAGCAGGCTGCCCAGCAGGTTGGCGGACTCGGCTCCGAGTCGGTCACGAGAGAGATCGACGAGGACGATCTTGCGTTCGGTGAAGACTTGACGGATCGACCAACGCGGATCGGCTTGGCCGAGCATGGCGCGCAGCTGCGGGCGCATCAGGAACGGCCGCAGCCGCGTCAGCGTGGGTCCGATGTTGGTGGCCCGTTCAGCGCGGCTCCAGGAATCGAACGACGCCCAGAACGCACCGACGCCGAACGGGTCGTCAATCCCGCGAAGCAGTCTGCGACGGTACGAATCATCGGTCAGCAACACCGGCAATGCAGCCAGCGTCGAGCCGGGGTGGCGAGCGAGGGTGAGCAGCGAGGCGTGCAGGATGTCTTGGGTGCGTGGCCCCCAATAGCCGGCGAATAGGTTCCGGAAGATGCTGAGCAGTTGATCGACGACCACGTCGGGCGAGCGGTTTGCGATACGGAGCGGGTTCAGCCCGACCGGCATCTCACGGTCGGACGGATCGACCACGATCACATCGCCGCGGCGATCGTCGGGGAGGCGCTCCACGATGCCGTCGACCAGACCGCCCTTGGGGTCGATCACCACCACGGCGCGGCCATCGGCGATGTCCTGTAGCGCCAGCTGCATCAACAGCGTCGACTTACCGGTGCCCGTTGGGCCGGTGACCGTCAGGTGCATCAATCCGTCGCTGGCGGACAGGCCAACCGTGCCATGTGGTGGCGCGGTGCTCCGCCCCAACACACGGTTTGCGGTCAGCACCGCGTCCGGCGGCGGGAGCACGCGGCTCGCGCGGGCCAGCACCGGCAGATCGGCTGTGGCGCCGATTGGCCATGCTGATGCGGCCAGGACTTCACCCAGATTGAGCGCACTCCGGCCAAGCCAGGCCGCGGTCGCCCTTGCGAATCGAGGGGTGCGAACCTGGCGCACACGCCACGACGCGCCCGGCGCGGTCATCGTGCGCAGCGCCGCGACGACGCCAGCCACGAGGTGCCGGCGGCGTGCCGCGGCGGGCGCCTCGGCGGCGACGTAGCCGACAACTCTCCACCCGACATCGCCCTGCTTCTCGCGCAGCGACTTGAGTTGCTGCGCATCGGCGGGCACCGATCCCTGCCACGGTGCTTCAATCAACGCATCTGGCCAGTCCTGAAGCACTCGGTGACTGACGTTAGAGCGGATGAACGGCGGCGCCAAGGGTGCGATCAGGTGCCACTGCAGCGTGACCGACTCGTCACCGCGACCCGCCGCGAGGGCTGTGAGTAGCGCCGTGCCCGTCAACTCGGGTGCGTCAGCCAGCAGAGGGCGATGCCGCGACGACGCCGACACCCGAACCGCTACATGCGGGTGGGGCGTTTGGCGTTCGATCGGCGAAACGCTCAGGCTCCGCATCGGCGTGGTGAGCGAGCGAACGACGTCGGCCGTATCGCTCGTGCGCGTACCAACGCGGTGCGCGACGCCGCCGCCACGCCCGACGGCCTCCAGCACGACAGACTGGGCTCGGCTCGCGGCGATCAGCCGCATCGCATGACTGAGTTCGTCGGCGCTGACCTCGTGCGGCCAGACCAGTGCATGCCAGTCACGCGCGACCCCGCTCATGCCGCCTCCCCGTCAGAGCCCGTCGGCTCGTCCGCATCTGGAGGTACTGCGGTTCGCTGTTCGTGGTCCTGCTGTGCGGCCGCTTCGGCCTCGGCCGTCGCGAGCTCGATGAGCGCTCGGCCGAGGCGCTTCAGGTCCGGGTCGCCCCGCCGGACGCCGCGTACGCGAAGACGGCGACCGCGGTTGGGATGATGACGATGTTGCTTCTTGGATCGGGACATAGCAGTGGAGGCCTCCTTTCTTCGTGTGAGTTGACATCGCTGCGCGGACGCCGCGCAGCAGCTCGGTGTGGTCAGGGCAGCGTCGGTGCTCGACGAGCGGGGCTCGGAGCGTTCCGTACACGCTCAGTAAACGATGAGCACACCAGGTCGGTCAAGGTCGCCTGTGCATTCGACAACACCGATCGGAACAGACCTTTCGAAGACGCTCCGGTCGTGATCCGCGCACGCAACAAGTGATGTGAAATGCACATCACCAGCGATCCTGACGACGTGCCCCGATCACAAGCCGGATGATGCCGAGTACGACGACGATCAGGATCAGCGGTGCGATCAGGGTGCTGATGAGGCGCCACGAGATGTAGACCACCGCGATCGTGAACAACACGGTGAGTGCGCTGCGCCACAGCTGATCGGTGATGCTCGACGGCTGTAGCTGCTTCATCGCGACACCGCCCCGTTGGTGGCTTCGAGCTCGAGGGCGTGATCGAGACCACCGGCGATGGCACGCATCGAGAACGTGCGCAGATCGCGCGGCGCTCGTCCGATCTGGCGGGTACACTCGATCTGTCCGCGAGTCTCGGCATCCATCAGCTGGTACTCCAACGAACCTGAACTGAAGCCGGCGGCGCGGAGCTGTTGGAGTTGCCAGCGCGACAGCGACGCCTCCTGGTCGAGATCGAAGCTCAAGCCCAGACGGGCGTGGTTGGTGTCATGCCAGAAGAGCGCCGACAACCCGATGTCCGGGCCGAGCACCTCACGATCGACGTAGTGATAGCCGATCTCAGACGCCCGGTCGTAGCGCTCACACACCCGCTCCATGCGCCGGCTTGGCCCGCTCGACGCGGCCCGAGTCAACGGCAATGGCTGCTTGGTCACCAGCGAGCGGACGTAGGCCTCCTGCAACGCCTCGTAGGTGTCCGGTGCGTCGTCAGAGGCGACGAACCCGAAACCCACCGCATGAGCCCGGTCGCGGGCTCGGGCGATCAGGAACCGGCCCAGTTGCTCGCGGGCCCGAACGACCTCAGGCTTCTCAGTGATCTGACACATCGTCAGCCCACCTCGTCCGCATCGAGCTGCTCGGGTCGGTGATAGCTGATCGCTGCCTCGGTCATCTGGACGTAGGCGTCTCGTGTGATCTCCATCAACCGACGATGCGCGTTCGCAGCGTCGATGCGCACGTTGAGGACTTCGACAGCACGGGCGTTAGCGCTGTGGCGGCGCCGCTGGGCGAGCATCGCGATCAGGAGTGCAACGATCACGACGCTGAGGCACACGATCGTGGCGAACGCACCCCAGTGCATCGTGTAGGTCGGGAACGATGACGCAGACAAGGCCGCTCACCGCTTCCCGTACTTGTCGAACAGATCAGCGATGATCGTCGTGTGACCCATCTGGGCGACGTCGATGTAGAACGACATCAGCTTGTCGAACAGGATCGGATCGCCACCGGCGTACAAGGCGGCCTTCTGAGCGAGCAACGCGAGGCTCGACATGCCGGCGTCGATCACCGACGACGACTCCTTGATCTTTGCC
>JAAUYD010001485.1_pt1 | contig 24794 bp, 22 predicted proteins | sample 7278101 | NCBI WGS metagenome assembly JAAUYD01 (sample SAMN14350128, study PRJNA611818) | marine sediment metagenome | isolation source: surface marine sediment (0.6m) | place: French Polynesia: Moorea | collected 2018-08
CAAGCGCCACAAGCAAGGGCCACAAGCAAGCGCCACAAGGAGAGGAATGGCCGTCGTCGAGCGCATCGATGCCCCGGAAGCGGGCGCCCAGGCTGCCGAGCCCGACGGCCGGCGCTCGCGTCAGCGCCTGCTCGCTCCGGGCACCCTGGAGCCCATCGGCGAGGTCGAGCTGGCGACCCCGGGCGACGTGGAGGCGGCGGTCGAGCGGGCTCGCAAGGCGGCCCCCGAGTGGGCCGCGCTCCCCATCCGCGAGCGCGGGCGCATCCTCGAGCGGGCCGTCTCGGTGTTGCTCGAGCGGCAGGACGAGTGGCTCGAGACGCTCACCTCGGAGACGAGCAAGCCGGAGCTCGAGGCGTTCGCGGCCGAGCTCTTGACCGCCTGCGACGCGCTCACCTTCTACGCGCGGCGCGCCCATCGCATCCTGGCCGATCAACGCGTGCCCCTTCACTTGCTGAAGAGCAAGCGACTCAAGGTGCGGTACCACCCGCTCGGCGTGGTCGGGATCATCACGCCCTGGAACTTCCCCTTCATCCTCTCGCTGAACCCGACGGCCCAGGCGCTCGTGGCCGGCAACGCCGTGGTGCTCAAGCCGTCGGAGGTGACTCCGCTCTCCGGCCGCCTCGTGGCGGAGCTCTTCGAGGCGGCGGGCCTGCCCGAGGGCGTGCTGCAGTGCGTGGTCGGCGACGGAGGAGCCGGCGCGGCGTTGGTGGCGTCCGACGTCGACAAGATCTGCTTCACCGGCAGCGTCGAGACCGGGCGTCTCGTGGGCGAGGAGTGCGGCCGAAGGCTTCGGCCCTGCACCCTCGAGCTCGGGGGCAAGGACGCCATGATCGTCTGTGCCGACGCCGACCTCGACCGGGCAGCGGGAGCGGCGGTGTTCGGGGCCTTCGCCAACTCGGGCCAGGTCTGCCTCTCCACCGAGCGGGTCTACGTCGTCGACGAAGTGGCCGACGTCTTCCAGCGCAAGGTCGTCGAGCGCACCTCGGCGCTGCGTCAGGGGCCGGGCGGCGAGGCGGACGTGGGCGCCATGATCCACGGCCCGCAGCTCGAGATCGTCGAGCGGCAGGTGGCCGACGCCGTGGCGCGGGGCGCACGGGTGCTGTGCGGCGGCCAGCGCAACCCCGAGTGGCCCGGGCTGTACTTCGAGCCGACGGTGCTGGTGGACGTGGACCACGGCATGGACGTCATGCGCGAGGAGACCTTCGGCCCCGTGCTCCCGATCATGCGGGTTCGCGACGAGGACGAGGCCCTCATGCGCGCCAACGACAGCCGCTATGGGCTCTCTGCCAGCGTCTTCTGCGGCGACAAGCGGCGGGGCGAGCAGCTCGCCGGCCGCATCGAGTCCGGGTCGGCCGTCGTGAACGACACCGGCATGACGCCCTACGGCATCGCCGAGGCCCCGTTCGGGGGGCGCAAGGAGAGCGGCGTGGGGCGGGTGAACGGCGAGGCCGGGCTCAAGGGCTACTGCCACACCCAGTCCATCGTCGTCGATCGCTGGGGCTCGAAGGACGAGCCCCTGTGGTTTCCCTACACGAAGCGCAAGGAGCGCCTGTTGCGCCGCCTGGCCCGAATTCTGTGGGGGACGCCGCTCGGCCGCTTCCTGTCCTAGCATGGGCGGGGACCAACCGGGGTGCGGACCCACGCTGCGGAGAATGGAATGATCGAATCGATCCTGCTGGCTACGGATGGCTCGGACGCAGCGCTCGTCGCTGAACGTTATGCGGTCGCCCTGGCAGCGCGTCTGCGGGCGCGGTTGCACGGCGTGACCGTGGTGGAAGAGGGTCCGCTCCAGGGTCTTCGCTCCGGCTCCCTGGGCGTGCCGCAGCCGAATCTCGACGAGATCGAGGCGTACCTGAAGGCGCGCGCCGAGGCGGTGTGTCGTCGGGTGTCCGAGCTCTCCCGCTCCCAGGGCGTCGAGTGCAACCCCGAGACGCTTCGCGGCGCCGCCGACGACCGCATCGTCGAGCGCGGACAGGGATTCGATCTCGTCGTGCTCGGCCGCGACGGCGAGCACCAGAGCACGCGCACCGCGCTGATCGGCTCGACGGTCGACGGCGTCTTGCGCAAGACGACCAAGCCCACGGTGGTGGTCCCGCACACCGGCGAGTTCGGTGGACCCGTGGTGCTCGGCTTCGACGGCTCTCCCGGCTCGCGCATCGCGGCCAAGATCGGCGTCGAGCTGGCCGGCCGCCTCGAGCAGCCGATCCACGTGTTCGTCGACTCCAAGGACAAGGGCCGCGCCGCGGCGCGCTTCGAAGAGGTGCGACGCCTCCTGGGCTCGGCCAGCGTGCCCGTCCGCGAGAATTCGTCCACCCTGGGTCGTCCCGACGTCAAGCTGGTGGACACCGCGCGCTCGGCCCGCGCCGGCCTGATCGTGATGGGTGCGTTCGGACGCAACCGCATCAGCGAGTACTTCCTCGGGAGCAACGCCGCCGCCGTCGTGCGCACCTCGCCGGTCGCCGTGCTGCTCGCCCGCTAGCGGGCGAGATGGCGACACTGCGACTTCGGGCGCTCGCCGAGCGACTCGGGGGCCGCGAGGTCGAGGCGGACGGCGATCCCGAGCTGGTCGCGGTCGCGTCCCTCGACGAGGCCGGCCCCGGCGCCCTCAGCTTCGTGCGCTCGGCGCGCTTCCAGGACGCCCTCGCGCGGACCGCTGCGGCCGCGGTCGTCGCACCGCCCGGCGTCGACACCGGGAAGCTGCCGACCCTGCGCTCGCCGAACCCGAACCTCGACTTCGCCCGCGCCGCGGCGCTGCTCCACCCCGAGCCCCCGCTCGTCGCCGGCATCCACCCGAGCGCCGTCGTGGAGGAGGGCGCGGAGATCGCCGAGGACGTCTTCGTCGGCCCGCTCTCCTTCGTCGCGGCGGGGGCGCGGGTCGGTTCTGGAACGCGCATCGGTGCGCGCGTCTGCATCGGGGCCGGGGCGGTGGTCGGTGCCGACTGCGTGATCCGCGAAGGCGGAGTGCTGGCGCACGGAGTCCGGCTCGGGGATCGGGTGATCGTGCAGCCGGGCGCCGTCGTCGGCGGCGACGGCTTCGGCTACGAGCTCGACGAGCGGGGCCAGCTCGAGAAGGTGCCCCAGGTCGGAACCGTCGAGATCGGCGACGACGTCGAGATTGGCGCCAACGCGACCATCGACCGCGCGCGCCTCGGCACGACGCGAATCGGCCGCGGCAGCAAGATCGACAACCTCGTGCAGATCGGTCACAACTGCGTGCTGGGGGAGCACACCGTGGTGGTATCCCAGGCGGGCCTCGCCGGGAGCACGACACTCGAGGATCGCGTGGTGGTGATGGCCCAGGCCGGCCTCGCCAACCATGTGACGGTCGGTCGCGGCTCGATCCTGGCGGCCCGGGCCGGAGCCTTCCAGGACCTGCCGGCCGGGAGCCGCGTCTTCGGCTTTCCCGCTCTTCCCGGACGGGCCTGGCACCGCTCGATCAAGCTCTTCGAGCGGCTCCCCGAGCTCTTCCGCCGGCTGCGCGCTCTCGAGCGCAAGGTCGACGCCGACGCCCCGCACGACGAGGTCGAGCTCAAGTGAGCGACGGGCCGCGGCGCGCGCCTTCGCTCGCAGCCCTTCGCGAGCGGGCGGAGACGCTCCGCGGCGAGGCGGCCCTGCGCCGGATGGCGGCGGAGCTCGCCGCTGACTCCCGCGCCGGCGCCCGGGCGCTGGCCGAGCGCTGCCTGCGCCGGGCTCGCGAGCGCGAGCGCGAAGGGAGGCGCCTCGCCCGGCTGTTCTCCCTGCGAAGGCGCCTCCAGGAAGGGGGCGCGCGCTTCATCGCCGGCGTGGACGAGGTGGGCGTCGGCCCGCTGGCGGGGCCCGTGGTGGCGGCGGCCGTCGTGCTCGAGGGAACCCCGCGGCTCGAGGGCCTCGACGACTCCAAGCGGCTGACCAGCCCCGAGCGCGAGCGCCTCGACCGCGAGATCCGCGCCCACGTCCGGGCGCTCCACGTGGTCGAGGTGTGGAACGAGGAGATCGATCGCCTCAACATCTACCAGGCCACCCTGCTCGCCATGCGGCGCGCCGTCGAGGGCCTCGCCTGCCGGCCCGATCACCTGCTGGTGGATGCGCGCACGATCCCCCGCGTCGCGATCCCCCAGACGCCCCTCGTGAAGGGCGACGCCCGGGACGCGTCGATCGCGGCGGCTTCGATCGTCGCCAAGGTGCATCGCGACGCGCTGATGCAGAGGCTGGATGCCGACTATCCGGGCTACGGCTTCGCCAGTCACAAGGGCTACGGCACGGGCGCGCATCTCGAGGCGATCCGAAGACGCGGGCCTTCGCCCGTCCACCGCCGTTCCTTCGCGCCGGTCTCGCAGCTGCCGCTCTTCCAGTCGCGCTGATCGCGGCCATGCGCCTCGGCACCACACCGGAGGACTTCGTCGTCGAAGAGGTGCCTCTCTATGCCCCGAGCGGTTCCGGGGAGCACACCTTCGTCTGGATCGAGAAGCGCGGCCTCACCACCGAGCAGGCCGCGCGTAGCCTGGCGCGCGCCGCCGGCGTGCGCCCGCGCGACGTCGGCTACGCCGGGCGCAAGGACAAGCGCGCGGTCACGCGCCAGTGGCTCTCGGTGCCCGGGCTCTCGCCCGCGGACGCCCTCGCGCTCCACGACGAGCGTCTCCGCGTGCTCCGCGCCATTCCGCACGGCCACAAGCTCCGCACCGGGCAGCTCCGCGCCAACCGCTTCGAGCTGGTGGTGCGCGAGCTGTCGCCCGACCAGGTGGAACGCGCCCCCGAGCGGCTCGAGCGCCTGGCTCGCAAGGGGATGCCCAACCGCTTCGGCCCCCAGCGCTTCGGCAGCGGGGAGGGCGAGGCACTCGCGAGGAGGTTGCTCGCCGGCGAAGCGGTGAAGGGCGACCGCCGCACGGCGCGCCTGTGGCTCTCAGCGCTCCAGGCGCGTGTCTTCAACCACGTGCTCGACCAGCGGCCGCTTCCCCTCGACCGGCTCGAGTCCGGTGACGTGGCCTGGATCCACGCCTCCGGTGCGAGCTTCCGGGTCGAGGACCCGGAGGCGGAGTCCGCCCGGGCCCGGGCGTTCGAGATCAGTCCCAGCGGCCCGCTCTTCGGGACCCGCCTGCTGCTTCCGACGGGCGCTCCCGGTGAGCGGGAGGCCCGCGCCCTGCGCGAGCACGGGATCCCGGCGCCGGACGAGCTGCGCCCGCCTCGCGGCATCCGGCTGCGCGGCGCGCGGCGACCGCTGCGCGTCCGCCCCGAGGAGGCCTCCTGCGAGGAGCACTCCGAAGGCGCTCTTCGGCTACGCTTCGTTCTTCCGCCGGGCAGCTACGCCACGGCTCTCGCGGCGGACCTGTTTGACTCCCCCGCTCCGTAGTACCCTGCGCCCCGAGCGTGCCGCGCCAGGAGGAACCATGAAGATCGCCAACGACATCACCGAGCTGATCGGCCGCACGCCCCTCGTGCGCCTCCCGAAGGTCAGCGCGGGTTCCAAGGCCCAGATCCTCGCCAAGCTCGAGGGGCAGAATCCGGCCAACAGCGTGAAGGACCGCATCGGTCTCGCGATGATCGAGGCCGCCGAGGCCGAGGGCGCCATCACGCCGGGCAAGACGACCATCGTCGAGCCCACCAGCGGCAACACCGGCATCGCCCTGGCCTTCGTGGCCGCCGTCAAGGGCTACGACTGCATCCTCGTGATGCCCGACACCATGAGCCCCGAGCGGCGCATCACCCTGCGCGCCTTCGGCGCGAAGCTCGTGCTCACCGAGGGCGCCAAGGGCATGCGCGGCGCGCTCGACAAGGCCAACCAGCTGGCGGCCGACCTGCCCGACGCCTTCATGCCCCAGCAGTTCATGAACCCCTCCAACCCGGAGGTCCACCGCAAGACGACGGCGCTCGAGATCTGGGAGGACACCGACGGCGGTGTGGACGTGCTGATCTCGGGCGTGGGAACCGGCGGCACCATCACCGGCGTCTCCAGCGTGATCAAGGAGAAGAAGCCCTCCTTCAAGGCCATCGCCGTCGAGCCCGAGGCGAGCCCGGTGCTCTCCGGCGGATCGCCCGGCCCCCACAAGATCCAGGGGATCGGCGCCGGCTTCGTGCCCGAGATCCTCGACCGCGACGTCGTCGACGACGTGATCAAGGTCAGCAACGACCAGGCCTTCGACATGGCTCGTCGCCTGGCCAAGGAAGAGGGCATCCTGTGCGGCATCTCGTCCGGTGCCGCCGTCACCGCAGCCCTGGAGTACGCGAAGCGTCCGGAAGCCGAGGGTCAGATGATCGTCGTGATCATCCCGAGCTTCGGTGAGCGCTACCTCAACACGGACCTCTTCGCCCCGTACCGGTATGAAGGAAGCGACGACGTCGGAGCCTGACACCGCTACGCGTCGCGAGGCCAAGAAGGCCGCGCAACGCCAGCGCATCCTCGATGCGGCGCGAGAGGTGTACTTCCGGGACGGCTTCATGGAGGCCAACCTCGACGAGGTGGCGCAGATCGCCGGCGTCGCGAAGGGCACCCTGTACCGGTACTTCGAGAGCAAGGCCGACCTCTACCTGGCCGTGCTCTCCCACAACGGCCAGGTGTTCGAGGAGCGCATGCGCGCCGCCGCCGAGAGTGCACCGGGTGCTCCCGAGCAGCTGCGGGCCGTCGGACGCTTCTACCACTCGCACTGGAGCCAGCACCCGGAGTACTTCGAGATCTTCTGGGCCGTCGACAACCAGGAGCTGATCGGCGGCCTGCCCTCCGAGGTGGTGGACGAGGTCTCGCGGCTGTGGACGAGCTGCCTGCGGATCCTCGAGGACGTGATCCGCCGCGGCGTCGAGCAGGGGAGCTTCCACACCAAGGATCCCTGGGCCGTGGCGAACATCGTGTGGACCGTGGCCAACGGGCTGATCCGCACCGAGCAGGTCGACGCGCGACGCAAGATCCGCGGCGGCGACCTCGAGCGCGCCTTCGAGGAGATGACCCAGTTCGTGCTGCTGGGCCTGACCAACCCCGACGGAGACGGCTGAGCCGAAAGTCTCTCGATTCGGGCCTTGACACGCCCTCTACCGTCGGTGAAGTTCCCTCCGCGCCGGATGACTCAGAGTCACCATTTCGTCATCCGCGTCGCCCGAACCTGCACCGCGCCCAGATCTCACCGGGGGGAGAGCTTTGGACTCCGAAACCAATCAGCGCCTGCGAAACGTCGTCGCCGAGCAGCTCGGGCTCGATCCCAGCGAGGTGATTCCCGAAGCCCGCATCCTCGACGACCTCGGTGCCGACTCCCTCGACGTGGTCGAGCTGGTCATGGCACTGGAGGAGACCTTCGACATCGAGGTCCCCGACTCGGACATGGAGATGCTGCAGACGATCGGCGACGTCGCCGCCTACGTCGAGAAGAAGCAGCCCCTGCGCTAGCGCGCACGCGCCCTCCCGAGGGGCCTCCTAGTCCGCCTCCACCCACCGCGCGTCGGGAATCGCCGCGAGCAGCTGCGCGAGATCGAAGCCCGCAGACGGGCCGGGCAGCTCGACCTCGCCGGTCGCGCCGGCGGGCCGCATGGGCAATCCGGTCATCAGGTGCAGCAGGGTGATGGGGCGGTCCATTGTTCCTCCGGGGGAGCCGGGCCAGGCCCCCTCTGGTGCGTTTCCGCTCGGGAAAGCTGGTTCCGCCTCTGCCCCTGTCAAGCACCCACGGGGGCGCCTCCAAGCCCGTGCCGGCCGGACCGATCCCGCAGCGAACCGGGATCGGGTCGTCAGCGTGCGTTGCGGAAGCCGGGCAGGGTGCGCGTCCAGATGCCCGCACCCACGGCGGCCCCGGCGGCGACGAAGGCCAGGATCAGACGACCACCGGAGAGGGCGCCCCGGACGATGTCCCGCGCCTGCTCGAGCTCGGCCTCGCTGAGCTCGCCGGGGCCCGGCGGGAGTGCACGCGCGCCCTCGATCAGGGCCGGCAGCGCGAAGCAGACGCCGAAGAAGATCATGAAGCCGCCCACGTAGAGCACGACGAGCAGGAAGTTGGGTCGGAAGGCGGGCGCGCTGCGGCGAGGTCGGGGAGCCTCGGACATGGGAAGACGCTAGCTCGCCGCGCCCGCTGCTACCGTCCCCGCGTGCCCAAGATCGTCGTCGTCGACGTTGCGAACACGCTGTACCGAGCCTTCTTCGCGCTGCCTCCGCTGCGCGCTCCCGACGGCTTCCCGAGCAACGCCGTGCTCGGCTTCGCGAACATGCTCGGCAAGGTGCTGCGCGAGGAGGCCCCCGACGCGGTGGTGATGGCCCAGGATCCGCCGGGCCCGAGCTTCCGCAAGGAGCGCTACTCCGAGTACAAGGCCGGCCGCGACGCTCAGCCCGAGGACCTGACGGTGCAGTTCCCGGTGGCGCGTGAGCTGATCGACGCGATGGGCATCCCCGTGGTCGAGGTGGCGGGCTTCGAGGCCGACGACGTGATCGCGAGCCTGGTGAAGCAGACGGACGAGGACACCGAGGTCGTGATCGTGTCTTCGGACAAGGACCTGATGCAGCTCGTCGACGAGCGCGTGGTGCTCCTCGACACCATGAAGGACCGGCGCATCGGCCCGGCCGAGGTCGAGGCGCGCTTCGGCGTGCCGCCGTCGAAGCTGCTCGACGTACGCGCGCTGGTCGGCGACTCGAGCGACAACATCCCCGGTGTGAAGGGCATCGGCGAGAAGGGCGCCGCCAAGCTCATCAACGAGTGGGGCGACCTCGAGCGCCTGCTGGCCAACGCGGGCGACGTGAAGGCGAAGCGCCAGCGTGAGGCGCTCCAGAACCTGGCCGACGACGCCCGGCTCTCGAAGGAGCTCGCGACCCTGCGCGACGACGTGGCGCTTCCCTTCGATCCCGCGGAGCTTCCCGCGCCGGCTCCCGACGAGTCGGTGCTGCTCGCGCTCTACGAGCGCCTGGGCTTCACCCGCCTGCTCGAGGAGCTGCGCCAGGGGGGCGCGCCCGGCGCGGCAGCCGAGCCGGCCTCCGAGGTGGGCGTCGAGATCCTGGCCGACACGGCGTCCCTCTCCGCGTTCCTGGACGCGGTGCCGGCTGGGGAGGCCGTGGCGATCCTGTGCGTGGCCGAACGCGCGGAGTGCGGGCTCCCCGGTGAGATGGGCGGGCTCGCGATCGCCGCCCGGGACGAGGGCGCGGGCTTCGTGCCCCTGGCCCACCCGGGCGAGCTCGAGCTCCCGGCGGTGCTCGAGGCGCTGGCTCCGCTCCTCTCCGGGCCCGCGGCGCGGCCTTGGCTCGCGCGCGACACCAAGCGGGTGCAGACGCTCTTCGCCGAGGCGGGCATCGAGCTCCCACTGCCGCGCTTCGACGTCGAGCTCGGCGCCTTCCTGCTCGATCCCGCGGCCGTCCGCGGCACGCCCGCCCTGGCCGAGCGCCATCTGGGTCGTCGCCTCGGCGCGTGGGAGGACCTCGCCGGGCGCGGCGCCAAGGCCAAGGCGCCGGCCGATCTTCCCCTCGCCGATCTCGCCGCGTGGGCCGCGGCCGAGGTCTGTGCGCTCCGCGCCCTCGAGGCTCCGCTGCGCGAGCGTCTCGAGGCCGACGAGATCAGCGCGCTGCTCGACGACGTGGAGCTCCCGCTCACGGCGGTGCTGTCCGCCATGGAGCGCCGCGGGGTGCGGATCGACGAGTCGGCGCTGGTCGCCCTCTCCGAGGAGTACGAGAAGGAGCTCTCGCGGATCGAGGGACGCATCTACTCCCTCGCCGGCGAGGAGTTCACGGTCAACTCGCCGAAGCAGCTCCAGAAGATCCTGTTCGAGAAGCTGAAGCTCCCGCCGGTCAAGAAGACGAAGACGGGCTTCTCCACCGACGAGAGCGTGCTCGAGCAGCTCTCCGTCCAGCACGAGCTGCCCGCCGAGATCCTCGCGTGGCGCCGTCTCTCCAAGCTGAAGAGCACCTACGTCGACGCGCTGCCGCCGCTGGTGCAGGAGCGGACGGGCCGTCTGCATCCGATCTTCCACCAGACCGGTGCCGCCACGGGCCGGCTCTCGTCCTCGAATCCCAACGTGCAGAACATTCCGATCCGCACCGAGGAGGGGATCCGCATCCGCGAGGCGTTCATCCCGGCCGAAGGGTCGGTGCTGGTCTCGGCCGACTACTCCCAGCTCGAGCTGCGCATCCTGGCCCACTACTCCGGGGACGAGAACCTGCTCGAAGCCTTCCACACCGGCGACGACATCCACCGGCGCACGGCGGCCGAGGTGGCGGGCATCGACCAGGCCGACGTGAGCCCGGAGCAGCGCGCGGCCGCGAAGGCGATCAACTTCGGGATCATCTACGGCTCGAGCGCCTTCGGCATCGCCAACCAGCTCGGGATCGCGCAGGCCGAGGCGCAGCAGACCATCGACGCCTACTTCGCCCGCTACGAAGGAGTGCGCCGCTTCCTCGACGACACCATGGCGGCGGCCAAGGAGCAGGGCTTCGTCACGACGCTGCTCGGGCGGCGGCGCTACCTGCCGGACCTCGCCTCGCGCAATCGCGTGCTGCGCCAGGCGGCCGAGCGAATGGCCGTGAACACCGTGATCCAGGGAACCGAGGCGGACCTGGTGAAGAAGGCGATGGTCGAGGTCGAGCAGGCCCTGACCGACCTCGGCAGCGGCGCCCGCATGATCCTCCAGGTCCACGACGAGCTCGTCTTCGAGGTGCCCGAGTCGGCCGTGGACGCCTCCCTCCCCCTGATCCGCGAGCGCATGGAGTCGGTCTACGCCCTCGACGTGCCCCTGGTGGTCGAGGCCGGCGCCGCCCGCAACTGGCGGGAGGCCCATTGAGCTCTCGCCGGAGCTCCCCTCGGGGGCCCCGCACGGGTTCGCCCGGCGAATACCCCGGGACGCCCGCTCGTCCAACCCCGCGTCAGCCACCGAGCCGGATCCCAGAGCGGATGCCGAGGCCCGACCCGGTGGGGATTCGTCGGGAGGAGGAGCGATCTTCGTGGCAGAGCCGTTCATGACCGCGGCCTCCTCCGGATCCGCCGCGGGCCCGAGCGACGAGGAGGCCATCCGGCAGACCCTGGCCGGAGAACCCGACGCCTTTCGGGTGCTGGTGGAGCGCTACCAGGGGCGGATCTACCGCCGTGCCCTGCGCGTGCTCAAGAACGAGGAGGCCGCGCGGGACGCGACCCAGGATGCGTTCCTGAAGGCCTTCAACTCCCTGTCCAAGTTCAAGGGGCGTTCGAGCTTCTACACCTGGCTCTACCGGCTGACCACGAACCATTGCCTCGACCTGCTGCGCCGCGATCGCGGCCCCGCCGTCGAGTGGACGGAGGGCGGCGCGTTGGAGCAGGAGCAGTCGGAGGACGCGACGCCCGAGGTCGCGGGCGTGGCGTTCGCGCCGGCCGCCTCGGTCATGCGCAAGCAGCTGCGTGAGAAGATCGCGGCGGCGATCGACCGGCTGCCGGACAACGCGCGCGAGACCCTGCTGCTGCGCGAGGTCGAGGGGCTCTCCTACGCGGAGATCGGCAAGGCGCTCTCGATCCCGAAGGGAACCGTGATGAGCCGCCTGCACTACGCGCGCAAGCAGCTCCAGACGATGCTCGTCGAGGCCGGTGTGGGACCCGCCGCGGCGACCGAGGTGGAATCATGACCGAGAAGCAGTGGCTGCTCCTGCAGGCCTATCACGACGGCGAGCTCTCCTGGCTCGGACGAAAGCGTGCCGAGCGCCTGCTGCGTCGCGATGCCGAGGCACGCGAGCAGCTCGAGGAGTGGAGCCGGATCGGGAGCCTCCTGCGGGAGCAGGAGGACGATGCCGCGACTCCCGATCTGTGGGGTGCGATCCGCGCGGAGCTCGGGGCCGCCGGCCCTGCTGGCGCAGGGGCGGCAGCGGCGGCGGATGCGGTGGACGAGCCCGGCGGATGGGCGCTCGAGCCCGGACGTTGGCTTCGCCTCGGGCCGCCGCTCGCGGCCGCGGCCGCCGGCGCGGCGGTGGCGTTGACGCTCTGGCTGCAGCCGGGCGATGCTGCGGGCGGCCCCTCGATCCGTTGGCTGGATGCGGGCGACCGCTCGGCCATGGTGCTCCAGGACGACCGGGAGGCGACGATCATCTGGGTACTCGAGGGCCAGGCCGCAGGCCGACAGAGCCGACGAGGCTGGCAGGGAGGCAGTGGTGCGATTCTCTAGGGAAGCTCTGCGGAGGGTCTGGGTGGCGCTACCCCTGGCGTGGCTGCTCCTCGCCATTCCCTCGTTCGGCCAGGACGCGGTCGGCTTCGAGATCAGCGTGGTCGAGGTCTCGCCCGAGGCGGGCGGGGTCCAGAAGGATCCCCGCGCTCAGCGCTACGACCGCCTGCTCGGGAAGAAGCTCCGCTACGAGAGCCTCGAGGTGCTCTCCACCGAGAAGCGCAAGCTCGCCCTGGAGCAGACCGGGCAGCTGGGCCTCCCGACCGGCAAGAAGCTTCGCCTGCGCCCCCTCGATCGCGGGCCGCAGGGGGTCCTGGTCGCCGTGGACCTGGACGCCACGGCCCAGGGAGACTTCCGGATCCCCAGGGGGAAGCCGCTGCTCCTGGGCGGACAGCCCCACCGCGGCGGCCAGCTCTTCGTCGTCATCGAGGTGGTCGACTGAACCGATCCGGGCTCACTGGGCTCGATATGGGGTGATTCGGACCCGTACGGGCGGGTTCTCGCGGAAGGGCAAGAAAAATGGCTCTCCCGCGAGATTTTTCCGGTTTCGGGCGACACCTGTTCGGCACTGGGGGTCACTCCCTTGGTGACAAGCCAATACATCCCCTTCCCAGGGAGGCCCCGCGGAGCAACTTGCACCGTGGGGCCTGCTCGTTTGGGCGTGTCCGCAATCCGGAGCCCGCGAGGGCCCGGGCCGCAGAAATCTCGGGGCCCCGTTGCCACATCCCAGAGCGGGCGACCACCTAGGGAGTGAACAGCCAAACATCCCCTTCCCAGGGAGGCCCGGAACCGCGCAAGTGGAACCGGGCTTTTCCCTTTCTGGGCCCTGAGCGCTGGGAGAGCGGGCGCTTTGGAAGCTGGGCGCTCAGGGCTGCAGGCGTTCGACTTCCCAGCCGGCATCGATGCGGCGGTAGCTGGCCCGGTCGTGGAGCCGGCTGGGCCGACCTCGCCACAGCTCGACGCGGTCGGCCACCACGCGGAAGCCGCCCCAGTCCGGCGGGCGCGGCACCGGCCCGCTCGGGAAGCGCTCGGTCACCCGGGCGAGCTCCTGCTCGAGGGCGTGCCGGCTCCTCAGGGGCTGGCTCTGTCGGCTGGCGTGGGCCGCGAGCTGGGTGCCTCGAGGTCGGCTCGCGAAGTACGCGTCCGAGTCCGCCGCGTCGGTCTGCGTGGCGCGGCCCTCGATGCGCACCTGGCGCTCGCGCGCGGCGAACGAGAACACGAGCGCGACCCGCGCGTCGGCTTCGATCTCCGCGGACTTCCGCCCGCTCCGATCGGTGTAGAAGACCACCGCGCCCGCCTCGGACTCGACCCGCTTGCACAGCACCATGCGCACGGTCGGTCGGCCGTCGGCGCACAGCGTCGCCAGGGCGATGGCATGGGGGTTGCGCTGGCTTCCCTCCTCGAACGCCTGATCGAGCCAGGCGGAGAGCAGCGGGAACGGATCGGTGGGCAGCGGGTCGGCCTGGATCCACAGGTCGTCGGGGTCGGGAATCACGGCGCGCAGGGTAGGTCGCCCCGGGCGCGGTAGCATCCGCGCTCCATGGCCGAGCGCATGTCCTTCGGACGTCGGGTGGCGTACGCCCTGGGCAACCCGGGCTTCATGATCCCCGACCGGATCGTGGTGGTCATCGCGTTCTACTACTACCTGCCGCCCGAGGGCCCGGGGCTTGCCACCCAGCTTCCCGACGGCGTCTTCCTCGGCTTCCTCACCGCCTGGGGAATCGCCCGCCTGGCCGGTGGCCTCGTCGACTCGCTGGCCGACCCCTTCGTGGGCTTCGCGTCGGATCGCTCGGCGTCGCCGCTCGGCCGACGCCGCTCGTTCCTGATCTTCGGCGTGCTGCCCATGGTGCTGGCGCCGCCGCTGCTCTTCTGGCCGCCCTGGCCGCCGGGGAGCCTCGCCAACGCCTTCTTCCTCGGGGCCGTGCTCTCGCTCTACTACGTGTTCTTCACCGTCTACGTGGGCCCCTACCTGGCGCTGATCCCCGAGCTGGCGCGCGACACCCAGGATCGCGTGGGCCTCTCCTCGCTGATGGCGTTGGCCGCCTTCCCGGCGTTGCTGCTCTTCCAGCCGCTCTGGCTGGCGGGCGTCGAGTGGGGGCGCGACGCCGGGCTCACCACCGAGGAGGCGGTGCGCTTGGTGGTCGTCGCGCTCACGGCGGTGGCGCTTCTGCTGTGCCTGCTTCCGATCCTGGCCGTCGACGAGAAGCGCTTCGCGCAGCCGTCGCAGTCGACCCTTCCCATGCGCGAGGCGATCCTCACGACCCTCCGCAGTCGACCCTTCCTCGTGTACCTGGCCGCGCAGATCTGCTTCATCCTGGGCGTGACGATGCTGCAGCCCGCGATCCCCTACTTCGCGATCGTGCTGCTCGGGCGGGACGAGGGCTTCGCGGCGACGCTCTCGCTCGTCTCGGTGCCCTTTGCGGTGATCGGCTTCTTCGCCCTGCAGCTCGTGACCTCGCGGGTCGGCCCGCGCGCGTCGGTGATGGGATGCGTCGCTCTCCTCGCCGTCGGTTGCGGCATGCTCGGCGCGATCGAGCCCGGGGCGCCGGGCTCGGCGGCCGACGGGCGGAACCTCTGGATCGCCTACGTCTCGATGGCGCTCACGGGACTCTCGCTCGCCGGCTTCATGGTGCTGCCCCACGTGCTGATGAGCCAGGTCATCGACCTCGACGAGCTCGAGACCGGCGCGAACCGCTCGGCCATGTTCTACGGCGTCCAGGGTCTCGCCACCAAGTGGGTCTACCAGGTGTCGTTGGCGCTGCTCGGCTTCCTGCTCGCGCGCTACGGCGCGAGCGCGGCCGAGCCCCTCGGTGTCCGGCTGATCGGGCCCGTCGCGGCGGCGCTCTGCCTCGCCTCCTTCGCGATCTACGCCTTCTACCCCGAGCGCCGGCTGCAACGCGCCCTGCTCGTGGGCCGCGACCAGGAGCCGAGGCCCGATTAGAGGCGCACTTCGGGGTGTGCGATCTTGTCCGCCGCGGGCCGAGGCCGGGCGGGGCACGGCACGCGCGGAGGTCGAGGATGAAGTTCGGCGTCTTCTACGAGCACCAGCTGCCGCGCCCCTGGAACGAGGGAGACGAGCACCGGCTCTTCCAGGACGCGCTCGATCAGGTCGAGCTCGCCGACCGGCTGGGCATCCAGTACGCGTGGGAGGTGGAGCACCACTTCCTCGAGGAGTACTCCCACTCGTCGGCTCCCGAGGTCTTCCTGGCCGCCTGCTCCCAGCGTACGCAGCAGATCCGCCTCGGCCACGGCATCGTGCTGATGCCGCCGGGCTACTCCCATCCCGGGAAGATCGCCTCCCGCATCGCCACCCTCGACCTGATCTCGAACGGGCGCGTGGAGTTCGGCACCGGCGAGAGCTCCTCCCGGGCCGAGCTCGAGGGCTTCGGCATCGACCCGGCGAAGAAGCGCGAGATGTGGTTCGAGGCCACCGAGCAGGTGTGCAACCTGATGGCCATGGATCCCTACCCCGGATACGAGGGCAAGCACTTCTCCATGCCCTGCCGGAACCTCGTGCCGAAGCCGATGCAGCGCCCCCATCCCCCGCTCTGGGTGGCCTGCTCGAACCGCCACACCATCCACCTGGCCGCGCAGCTCGGGATCGGCGCCCTGACGTTCGCCTTCGTGGATCCCTCCGAGGCCAAGCACTGGGTCGACGACTACTACGAGACCTTCAAGCGCGAGTGCGTCCCCATCGGCCACACCGTCAATCCCAACATCGCGATGATCACGGGCTTCTCGGTCCACGAGGATGGAGAGGAAGCCCGGCGTCGGGGCCTCGAGGGCTTCCAGTTCTTCGGCTTCGGGCTCGGCCACCACTACATCTTCGGCGAGCACAAGCCCGGGCGGACGGACATCTGGCAGAACTTCCAGAAGTTCGGGGGTCGGATGCCGCAGAACGAGGGGCGCGGCATCGGCACGCCCGACGATCTGCGCACGCACCTCGGGAAGTTCGACGACGTGGGCGTCGACCAGGTGATCTTCATCCAGCAAGCCGGCCGGAACCGGCACGAGCACATCTGCGAGTCCCTCGAGCTCTTCGCGGACCGCGTGATGCCCGGCTTCGTCGAGCGCGAGGACGAGCGCGAGCGCAAGAAGAACGAGGAGCTCGCCCCCTACGTGGCGGAGGCCTTCGAGCGCAAGAAGTGGATGAAGGGTCTCTCCGACGACGAGATCCCGACCTTCCCGGCCTATGGCCGACAGATCACGGACCCCGCCTCCGACGCACGCCGCGCCGGACCCGGCGTGGCCGCGGGAAAGAGCTGATCATGGAGCTGCCCAAGCGCGGAATCGACAAGGCCGAGCTGCTCGCCGACATGCGAGAGCGAAAGCAGCAGGACGCCGACTGGCGGGGGGCGCGGACCTTCAGCCTGATCTACCCGGCCGGCCCCGAGGTCGACGCGCTGCTCGAGGAGGCCAACGGCCTCTACCTCTACGAGAATGCGCTGAACCCCCTGCGCTTCCCCAGCCTGCGGCAGATGGAGGTGGACGTGGTCGGGATGACCGGCGCCCTGCTCCATGCACCCGAGAGCGCCGGCGGCTGCATGACCTCCGGCGGCACCGAGTCGATCATCATGGCCGTGAAGGCCGCTCGGGAACGCGCACGCGCCGAACGCGGCGTCGAGCGCCCCCAGCTGCTGGCGCCCGTCACCGCGCACCCGGCCTTCGCGAAGGCCGCGGCGTACCTGGGTCTCGAGCTGGTGCAGATCCCGATCGACGCCGACCACCGCGCCGACCTCCGGGCGGCCGAGTCGCTCATCACGGACCAGACCGCGCTCGTGATGGGCTCGGCGCCGAACTATCCCTTCGGCACCGTGGACCCGATCCCCGAGCTCTCGGCACTGGCCCACGAGCGGGGCATCTCCTTCCACACCGACGCGTGTCTCGGCGGCTTCCTGCTGCCCTTCTGGGAGCGGCTCGGCGAGCCCGTGCCGCCCTTCGACTTCCGCGTGCCCGGGGTGACGACCCTGTCGGCCGACGTCCACAAGTACGGCTACGCGACCAAGGGCGCGTCGGTGGTGCTGCACCGCGAACAGGCCCACCTCGACCAGTACCAGCGCTTCCTCTACTCGGACTGGCCGGGCGGGCTGTACTTCTCCTACGCGATGGCCGGAGCGCGGCCGGCGGCACCGATCGCCGCGGCGTGGGCGGTGATGCGCTTCCTCGGAGAGGAGGGCTACCTCGAGCTGGCCCAGAAGATCCGGGCGGCCCGGAACGAGATCCAGGCCGGCATCCGCTCCATCCCGGGGATGCACGTGATCGGCGAGCCCGTGATGGGTGTCTTTGCCTTCGCATCGAGCCGGGACGACATCTTCGCCATCGGCGACGTGATGGACGACCGCGGCTGGTGCGTGGATCGCCAGCACGGTCCGGACGCCCTCCACGTGATGCTCTCGCCGGAGCACGCCGGCGTGGCGGCCGAGTTCGTGGCGGATCTGCGGGCGGCCGCCGAGAGCCACGGAGAGTCGCGAGGCGTCCAGGCGCGCTATAGCTGACCCCGTGGGGGCCCGGTTCCGGCTCCCGGGGGCGTCCGCGCGCGAAGTTTCCCATGCTGACTCGTAGGAACCTGCAGCGATGCGGTTCGCAACGACCCAGCGAGAGGCAGTCTCGGCCACGGCGGCCGCCCTTACGGTGGCGTCTACGGCGGCAATCAAGGCGGCGTGGCAGGCGGTGGGTGCGGGTCGCTGCGGCGCCGCGCGCGCTCGGGGAGGAAGCTTGAACGAGGGCGACCCGGCTGGATCATCCGGCGAAGGATCCGGCGAACGTTCGGAGGCGGAGCTCGACCAGGCTCTGGACCGCGCCCAGGCCGGCGACGGCGATGGCTTCGAGGTGCTCTACCAGGCCTATTCCGAGGACGTAGCGCGCCTGTGCCGGCGCATCCTCGCCCCCGGGCCCGACGCCGAGGACGCCGCCAACGAGGCCTTCCTTCGGGCCCGTCGAGGCTTCGCGCGCTACGACCGCAAGCAGCCCTTCCGCCGCTGGCTGCTCGCCCTCACGAGCAACCTCTGCATCGACCGGATCCGCCGCAAGCAGGTGGAGGGCCGGCTCTTCGAGTCCGATGCCGGCGCCGAGGACGCGCTTCCCGGCCCTGCGCCGAGCCCCCTGCGCATGGCGCTGCAGGAGGAGGAGCGGCGCCAGCTGCTCGCGGCCATCGACACGCTGCCCGACCGCGAGCGCACCCTGCTCGCCATGCGGCACTTCGCCGAGCTGAGCTACCCCGAGATCGCCGAGACCACGGGCCTCCCGGTCGAGCGGATCGGGAGCCAGCTGCATCGCGCGCGCGTGCGCCTGCGCGCCGCCTTCCTGGCGCAGTCGGGCGGGACGGGCCGATGAGCGCCGTGACGAAGCGTTGCCCGCCCGAGTCGACCTGGCTCGAGTACGTGGACGACTCCCTCGACCTCGAGCGGGTCCGCGAGGTCGAGACCCACCTGATCGACTGCGAGCGCTGCCGCGGAACGGTCCTGGCCCTGCGCGAGGAGAGCCGCCTGCTTCACGAAGTGCTGCACCAGCGACGGCCGCGGCCGGTCGCCGCGACCGTCGAGCCCGCTCCCGCACGCGGGGTGGTGTTCGGCTTCCCCCCCGCCCTGGCCGCCTGCGCGGCGGTGGTCACCGGCCTCGGCGTCCTGCTCGAGGCCAAGCTTCCGGGAGGAGCCTCCTGGCTCACCCCGTCGCGCCTGATTGGAGTGAACGAGATGTTCTTCGACTTCGTGTTCGCGGTGCGGGACCAGGCACCCGGGCTCTTCGAGTTCGGGCTGGCGATCGCCGCCACGGCCAGCGGCGCGGCGCTGATCACCTTCGTGGCGACGGCCCTCATGCGGAAGGTGACGGGAACCGTCGCCGTGGCGCTCCTCTTCCTCGGCGTACTCGGCGCCGCCGAGCCCGCTCGCGCCGGCCTCGACGTGCGAGGCGGCGAGGACGAGGTCGTCCACGTCCCCGAGGAGGAGGTGATCCAGGGCACCCTCGTGGCGCACGGCGAGGCCGTCCGCGTCGACGGAGTGATCGAAGGCAATCTGATCGCCTTCTCCGAGCAGCTCGACGTGCGCGGCAAGGTCGAGGGCACGGTGTTCGCGTTCTCGCGTCTCGTCGAGCTCTCGGGAGAGATCGGCGGGAGCGTCGTGGTGGGCTCCGAGGAGCTTCGCTTCGAAGGCGGGCTCGACGGCAACCTGCTCGCCGGGACGGATCGCTTCACGACGACGCCCCGGAGCGAGGTGAAGGGCGACGTGGGCCTCGTGGCGGACCGCGCGCAGCTGCAGGGCCGCATCGGTCGGGACGTGGCGGGCTACGCCGGCCGCATCTCCCTCGACGCCGAGGTGGGACGCGACGCCGACCTCTACACCGACAAGCTGGTGGTCGAGTCCGGCACCGCGATCGGCGGCCGGCTCACCGCGGGCACCGACGAGGAGGAGGCCGACATCGATCCCGGCGCCAGCATCGCCGGGGGGACCGAGTTCGTGAGCTTCGACCACGAGGAGATGACCGGCTGGTCGAAGTACACCCAGCCCGCCTACTACGTCTGGCTGGTGCTGCGCCTGGCGGCGGCCTTCGCCGTCGGAATCTGCCTGTACGCCGTGCTGCCGGGCCTCTTCCGCGGCGCGGTCCCCGAGGGCTCGGACTTCCTGCTGTCCATGGGCAAGGGCTTCGCGCTGCTGCTGCTCACGCCCGCCGCCATCGCGCTCCTGGGCTTCACTCTGGTGGGGATCCCGCTGGCGCTGATCCTCATGGGCGTCTTCGTCGGCGCGATCTACCTCTCGGGCATCGCCGTCGCCGTCCTCGTCGGGCGCCACATCACTTCGGCGGCCGGCGAGGACATCCGCGACTTCGGCCTGGCCCTCCTGGTGGGGCTCCTCGTTCTCGCCCTGGCGACCATGGTGCCCGGGCTCGGGGTGCTGGTCCGCATCGTCACCCTGCTGGCCGGGCTCGGGCTGCTGCTCGGCCGGGCACAGGAAGCCTGGTCGGCGGCGGGCAGTCGCGGGGCCCTCGGGATGGGCCAGGCCTAGAGCCGCTCGAGCAGGGGGCCCCACTCCGAGGCGGGGAGGGGAGGGCTGCACAGGTAGCCCTGGTACACGTCGCAGCCGCGCTCGCGCAGGAACTGCAGCTGCTGCTCGGTCTCGACGCCCTCGGCCACGACCTTCAGCCCGAGGCTCTTCGCGAGGCTCAGGATGGCGCTGATGATGGCGCCGTCGTCCGACTCGGCCGCGCCGTCGTCGAGGGACATCACGAACGAGCGGTCGATCTTGAGCTCGTCGATGGGGAAGCGGCGCAGGTAGCTGAGCGACGAGTAGCCGGTGCCGAAGTCGTCGATCGAGATCTCCATGCCGATCTGCTTGAACAGGGTCAGGACCTCGGCGGTCGTCTCCGGGTCCTTCATGATCACGCCTTCGGTCAGCTCGAGGGTGAGGCAGCTGCCGTCGAGGTCGGTGGTGTCGAGGGCTCGGTGGATGGCCTCGCCCAGCGACGCCGAGCGGATCTGGTGGCTCGACACGTTCACGGCGATCCGGATCGGCGGGAAGCCCGCGTCCCGCCAGCGGCGGGTCTGGCGGCTGGCTTCGAGCAGGGCCCAGCTGCCGAGCTCGTGGATCAGTCCGGTCTCCTCGGCGATCGGGATGAACTGATCCGGGCGGACGTTGCCGAGCTCGGGGTGCGTCCAGCGCATCAGGGCCTCGGCGCCGACCACGCGGCCCGAGACGACGTCGACCTTGGGCTGGTAGAAGAGCGCGAGCTCGTCACGCTCGAGCGCGCGGCGCAGCTCGTTCTCGAGGGTCAGACGTGCGAGCGCCTGGGAGTTCAGCGACTCGTCGTAGATCTGGAGCGCGTTGCCGCCCGACTGCTTGGCGTGGCTCATCGCGACGCCGGCCTCGTCGATCAGGTCTCCATGAGCCTTGGGCTCGGGGCCGGAGGTCGCGATCCCGATGCTGCAGGAGGCGAAGAGGTCGCGGCCGTCGATGACGAACGGATCGGCGAGGCGCTCGAGGAGCATCGTCGCCAGGCCTTCGGCCTGACGGGCGTCGGCGGCGGGCAGGAGCAGGGCGAACTCGTCCCCGCCGAGCCTTGCCAGGGTGGCGTTCGCGCCGGAGCCGGCCAGCTCCTCGAGCTCGAGGCTCTTCGCGATCCGGTCCGCCAGCGCTCCGAGCAGGGCATCGCCCTGCCCCTGGCCCAGGGTGTCGTTGATCTGCCGGAACCGGTCGACGCCGATCCGAAGGAGCGCGAGCCAGGGCGAGACCTTCGCGAGCGCCGCCTCGATCCGGCCGATCAGCAGCTGACGGTTCGGGAGCCCGGTCAGGCGGTCGTAGTAGGTCAGCCGATCGCGATACGTCTTTGCGGCCAGGGTGTTGCGGACCCGGAGCACGAGCTCGCTCGGGTCGACGGGCTTGGCCAGGAAGTCGGTCGCGCCGAGCTCGAGCGCCTGGAGCTTGATGTCCGAGTCCGTGGACGACGTGAGGATCACCACGGGGATCTGGGCCAGGGCGGGTCGCTCGCGCATCGCGGTCAGGATCTCGAGCCCCGAGACGTAGGGCATCATCAGGTCGAGGAGCAGGACGTCGGGCGACTCCCGCTCCATGGTCTCGATGGCGTCGCGGGAGTCGGTGACGGCGACGAAGCGCTCGTAGCCTTCGGCCTGCAGGAACATCTCGATCACGTCGACGGTGGTCGGCTCGTCGTCCACCATCATGATCATCGAGCGAGAGGTCGCCGGGTCGAGAGGCATCTAGGTGTCCTCCCCGGCGATCTCGATGCGATCGGCCAGCCGGTTCAGCGTCTCGAGCAGCGGCTCGATCGCGTCCGGCTTGCGGTTTCGCGCCATCATGCGCAGGGCGTCGGCCGGCTCGGTGAACTCGTCGAAGCCGACGGTGCCTCCCGCCCCGCGGAGCCAGTGCGCGTGCTCCTCCAGCTCCTCGAAGGCGCGTGACTCGAGGCTCGACTCCATCTCCGCGAGTCGCGCTCGGAGGCGGCCCGCGAACGCCGCCACGATGGTCCCGGAGTTCGGGTGCGAGCCGAGCAGGCGGGAGCGCAGCGGTCCCTCCGCGCGGACCGTGGAACCTTCCGCTTCGGCGGGTGCCAGGATCGGGTCGTCGTGCTTCCGCGGCTGGATCGGGAGGCCGGCCGTCGCGGTCAGGATGTTCCGCACGCGCAGCAGGAGCTCGCTCGGATCGACGGGCTTCGCCAGGAAGTCCGTGGCGCCGTGCTCGAGGGCGCTCCGCTTGGCGGACGGGTCGGTCGAGCCGGTGACGATCACGACCGGGACGTTTCGCAGGTGCTCCTGGCCGCGGATGTGGTCGAGCAGCTCGAGGCCGTCCACGTGGGGCATCATCAGGTTGAGCAGGAGGATCGCGGGCGCCTCCCGCTCGATCCGATCGAGCACGAGGCGGGAGTCCGAGACGCAGTCGACGCGCCGGTAGCCGTCGGCGCGCAGCAGCAGCGCCATCACCTCGAGGGTGGTGGGCTCGTCGTCCACCATCAGGATGAGCGCATCCCGGCGGTCGCCGGGACCGGCGTCGCGTCTCGAGTGGGGGTCGTTCATCGGATCTTCTTCGGCTCAGCGTTTCTCACGGTCGCGCCCCCGTCTTCGGCCGGCCGGCGGGCCCGGCTGAGGCCGTTTCCGCTGCCTCCGCGCCGGGAGCCTCGATCCGGCCGGCGAGGTCGCGCAGCTCGGCGAGCAGAGGGGCAATCGCCTCGCTCCGCCCGGCGGCGGCGTGCTCCTCGAGGCTCTCGGCAGGGGCCGTGAACTCGTCGAATCCCACGGTCCCGGCGGCGCCCTTGAGCCAGTGACCCAGCTGGGCGAGGGAGGCGAGGTCGTCCGCCGCGAACCGGGCCTCCATCTCCTCGATCTTGGCGCCGAGCCGGCTCGTGAACTTGGCGATCACCGCCGTCAGGGCCGGGCTCCCGGCGAGGCGCGAGACGATCGGCCCCTTCGGCGCCGCGGGGGCGGGCGTCACCGGCGCGCTCGATCCGCGGGTTCTCCGTGCCGGTTCGGCCTCGCCGGACACCACGAGGCGCGACTCGAGGGAGCGCAGCTCGGCCAGGGCCGGGCCGATCTCGTCGAGCTTGCCCTCGCGAGCGAGGGCCTCGAGGATCTCGGCCGGCTCGGTCAGGGCGTCGAAGCCGACCGTGCCCGCGGCTCCCTTCAACCAGTGGCCGAGCTGGGCGAGCTGCTCGCAGTCGCCGCTCTCGTGAGAGGCCTCCATCTCCGTGAGCTGCTCGCCGAGCCGGGCCACGAACTTCTCGAGCGTCGCCCGGAGCTTCTCGTGTCCGGCGAAACGAGAGGTGATCGGGCCGGCCTCGAGGGCAGTCGCTTCCGTCGGGACGGCGACCTCCCCCGCCGCGAACGAGGAAGGGGAGTCCTCCCAGCTTCCACCCAGGATCTCGGCCAGCGTCGAGAGCATGGCATCGATGTCGACGGGCTTGGTGAGGTAGCCGCTGCAGCCCGCGTCGAGGCACTCCTGCTCGAAGCCCTTCATGGCGTTGGCGGTCAGCGCCAGGATGGGGGGCTCGAAGCCCGCCTCGCGCAGCTTCGCCGTCGCCGTGTAGCCGTCCATCACCGGCATCTGCATGTCCATCAGCACGACGTCGTAGCTGCCCTCGAGGGCCATGGCGACGGCGACCTCGCCGTTCTCCGCGCCGTCCACGCGCAGGCCGGCCTCGCCGAGCACCAGGGCGACGAGCTCGCGGTTCTCCTCGCCGTCGTCGACGACGAGCACCCGCTGGTCGTGGAACACGAAGCGTCCCGACGCACGGTCGGCCGACTCGTCCGAGCGCAGGGCCTCGGCGGGGCAGAGCGACGCGACGCCCTCGAGCGAGCCGGTTGCGATCCGCACCGAGAACGTGCTCCCGCTCCCGACCTCGCTCTCGACGGTGATGTCGCCGCCCAGCAGGCGCGCGAAGCGCCGGCTGATGTCGAGCCCGAGGCCGGTGCCCCCGAAGTTCCGGGTGACCGAGCTGTCGGCCTGCACGAAGGGGTCGAAGATCTTGTCGAGGGCCTCGGGGGGCATCCCGATGCCGGTGTCGATCACGTCGATCGCGAGCTGGCCGGCATCGGCCTCGTGGCGGGCCACCAGGCGAACCGAGCCCTCCGCGGTGAACTTGATCGCGTTCGAGACCAGGTTGGTGAGGATCTGGCGCAGGCGCGTGGGGTCCGTCTCGACGGTCGCGGGGATCGGGCCGTCCACTTCGACCTCGAGCGCGATGCTCTTCTCCTCCGCCTTGCCGCGCAGGGCGGTCGCCACCTCGCGGATCACGGCGTGGGCCGGGGTTTCGAGCTGCTCCACCTCGAGCCGACCGGACTCGATCTTCGAGAGGTCCAGGATGTCGTTGATCAGCTGGAGCAGGTGCTCGCCGCTCTGGCGGATCGTCTCGAGGTGGCGCTGCTGGTCGGCCTCGCTGCGCCCGTACCCCCGGCGCAGCACCTCGGTGAAGCCCAGGATCGCGTTCATCGGCGTGCGGATCTCGTGGCTCATGTTGGCCAGGAAGTCGCTCTTGGCCTGGTTCGCTGCCTCGGCCTCCTCCTTGGCGAGGGACAGCTCGACCTTGTGCTCCTCGAGCTGGGTCACGTCGTCGAGGCTGATCAGGACGCCGCCGAAGCGGCCTCCGCTGCCGAGGACGGGGGAGCAGTTGACGATGAAGGTGCGGGTACTGCCGTCGCTGACCTCGAGATGCAGGATCTCGTTTCGCAGCGGGCTCGCCTGCTCGATCGCACGTACCCAGGGGAACGCGTCGGGCTCGAGCCGCTCTCCGTCCGGATCGGCCCAGCC
>JAAUYD010150334.1_pt1 | contig 24780 bp, 20 predicted proteins | sample 7278101 | NCBI WGS metagenome assembly JAAUYD01 (sample SAMN14350128, study PRJNA611818) | marine sediment metagenome | isolation source: surface marine sediment (0.6m) | place: French Polynesia: Moorea | collected 2018-08
ACATCGTAAGCTTCAAGCGCGTAGCAGTAGCTGCGTAGAACTCTCTCATAGAGTCGCTTACCTCTGATCTGACTCCGTTAAGGACTCGGAGGTACCAACCCCAACGGATGCCCTTAATAGCTACCTCTGGTTGGCCATTAAGCTAAGACTACACCAGAGCATCCCACTGTTCGGGACAATGAACAGTCCCCGTCTTGAGGGTTAGTAGAGACTAAGCCTGTGAATGAGCGGTAGGTCAATACCCAGTCTGGACAGCAGTTCAACTCTGCTCGGCTCCACTTAATATAACAATTTTATTGACTGTTCTCAATTTTGGGAGGAGTCAATACTGTTTATTTAATCCATTTTTGAAGCATACCAAAAAGCCCAAAAAACCAATATAGCAAATAGAGAAGTACCAAGGGCGATCGCTATGTTGTGAAATGCTTGAGAGTCAATAAGAGTCATTGGGGTAAGTAGTTAAGAAAGATTACAGAAAAATTGGCATAAGCCTTAATTACAAATATAATAAGTATCTCTTGAATGGATAGAAAGTGCTTAATTGAAACTTAACTTACTGTTCATAAATTAATAGAGCAACACCATAATATCATATCATTAATATTATAAATTTTCCAAATCAGAATAATTAATCGAATTTTTTTACGAGTATTGTAAGATGAGCATTTTGCTTGCTACAGCCTAGAAAGGAAGTAACTTTCTGAACCATCAATTAAGTTAGGTTGAAGATTCTTGCTAAGATATTACATTTTCCTTAAGAATTATCAAACTGTGACTTTAATCACTAAAAATAAAAGTAATTTAAGTTGCTAAATATATAGAAATGGGTGAGAAAAAGCGCATTGGAATTCTTACCAGTGGTGGAGACTGTGCTGGGCTAAATGCCGTTATTCGTGCGGTAGTATATCATGCAGTAGGAACCTATAATTGGGAAGTCATTGGTATCAAAGAAGCTACTCATGGATTGATGAGTGATCCACCTCAGTTTATCAAATTTGAGATTGATCAATTAGATAATTTATTGGTGATGGGAGGAACTATCTTAGGAACAACCAATAAAGGAGATCCCTTTGCCTTCCCTATGAATGATGGAACCTTACGCGATCGCTCCTCAGAGATTATTAACGGTTATCATAAGCTAGAATTGGATGGATTAATTGGCATTGGAGGGGATGGGAGTTTAGCCATCTTACGGCGTTTAGCACAACAGGGAGGCATTAACCTAGTTGGTATTCCCAAAACCATCGATAACGATGTAGGTGCAACGGAAGTATCCATCGGCTTTGATACCGCCACCAATATCGCCACAGAAGCTCTAGATCGCCTTCATTTTACTGCGGCCAGCCATAACCGTGTCATGATTTTAGAAGTGATGGGAAGAGACGCGGGACATATTGCCTTAGCAGCCGGTATTGCGGGGGGGGCAGATGTTATTCTTATTCCTGAAATTCCCTACCAGATAGAGAAGGTTTGCCAAAAAATCCGTCGTAGACAAGAGAAAGGAAAACATTTTTGTTTAGTGATGGTGTCAGAAGCAGTCCGAACCGAAGTTGGGGATCAAATTACTGAATTAAAACAATTTGGGGAAGATCGTTTAGGAGGCATTGGTAAGTACATCGCCGAACAAATTGGGGCTAAAACTGGCGCAGAAACCCGTGTAACCGTCCTTGGCCATATTCAACGAGGAGGGATACCGTCTCCTGTGGATCGTCTCTTGGGGTCGGCTTTTGGGGTGGCTGCGGTGGATTTAATTGCTCATGGAAAATTTGATCAGATGGTTGCTTGGCAAAACCGACAGATTGTCAGCGTTCCTATTGCTGAAGCGATTAAAACCTATCGCACTGTTAACCCAGAAGGAACCTTAGTGAAAACGGCAAGAGGGTTAGGTATTTGTTTAGGAGATTAAGAACTAATAAGCAAAAACTCCGACGGGACTACCCGCGGAGATCAAAATGGTTACTTGACATAATGACACAAAAGATAAAAAAATGATACATTCTTTAATGATTTTTTAAGATATTGTTTCATTATTGCCTATTCCCCGTTCCCTATTCCCTTTCACCACTAGCAAATTTTATCGAAGGTGCCAGATATGAGGATAAATTGTATAAATTACCATAACGGTACTTGATTAGGAGAAGGTTCAGGCGTTGGTTGAGGTTGTTGTTGATTATTTATCTCAGGTTGTTGAGAGGGTTTAGATGTTTTAGACGTTTGAGGCATTTTAGGTTTAGTGTTGATTGCTTGAGGCTTTTTGAGTTGTTGAATATTCGTAGTAATCATATTAATTTTTCGAGTAATTCCTAGTAACTGGTTATTGATTTGTTTTTGTAACTGAGTATCTCCATTAGTATTCATGGCTTTTAATTTAGTTTGTATGGTTTCCCACTGACTCTTAGCTAGATTATAGTCTTGAATTGTTTTGGCTGATTCTGTTTTAATGATTGCTTGTTTAATTAAGTTATTAATATTATTAAATTGTTCTCTAACCTGTTCTTTTCTCATGATTTGATTGTTCATTTCTTGAATTTTATTATTAATTGCTTTAATCGTTGTTTCAGTGGATTGTTTTTCTGTTTTTAATTGAGATACAAAAAATCTGTTTGAAGAAATGCTGTTGAGTTGTTGTTGTACCTCTTCCCATTGTTGTTTCGCTATTTGATAATCTTCGAGGGTATTAGCAGTTTGTAAAATTTGAGTTGCTTGGATGGATAATTGAGACGCTTCAGTTAATTTTTGTTTCGCTTCTTCTTCTCGAGAAAGGGTAGTATCAACCTTCGTTAACGCTTGTTCAAAACGGTTGAATGCTTGTTGAGATTGAGAATAAATAGAAACATCCGTTGGGAAACCTTTGAGTTGACCCATGACAGCTAGTAAGCGATCGCGGTATTTTTTTAATTCTTCAAAAGTTTCTGCATGATCCATCTTTAATATTACTCCTTCTCCTTCCGTAAGTGCTTGGGTATAAAGACCTTCAAATTCTCGATCCCTAGCACAATTATCCAGCACTTTACACACACTCGAAATGTAAGGAGATTGCACCATAATTCCTACCGCAGCAAAAGTAAAAAAAGCAGCCATAAACCCGGCAGCTACATAGGCCATTTTGAGACTAAAAGGGGAAGAAGAAGGGGTTAAAGCGATCGGTTTTCTTATCGTCTGAGAGGATTTAAACGTTCCTGATAAAGACTGTTTAGCAATCAGAGAAACTGCTTTTTCCACCTCCGTTCGAGGGTGTTGTAAACGAGGATGATCTTGCAACCGTTGAGAGCAAGTTTTTAACCAATCTTGCCACGTTCCCCCAGTTTCAACCTTAATGGTTCCATCTAAATAACCACTCATTAACCATTGACCATCAGGACTAAACTCAATACAAGTCACTTCACTCTGTTGGTTCGGTTGAGGATAACTCAAAGACTCCCCTCTAACTGTCCATAACCGTAAATTACCATCGGTTCCCCCACTCACAACCACTTTACCATTAGGACTAAAGCCAATCTTAGTAATAGAAGCGTTATGGGAAGAAATGATCGGGGGTTGAGTTCGGTTCTGTAGGTACCAAAAACAGAGATGTCCTGATTCATGGCCACTAACTAAAATCCCTCCATCGGGACTAATAGCGAGATCGGTGATTTTTCCTTGATCACTTTGATAGAGAATGGTTCCTGACCATTCAGTTTCCCCTTGCCATTGCCAAATTTGACCCTTAGCATCGCTGGCCATCACCTTTTGACCATCAGGGGTAAACAAGACAGAGGTGATCTCATCTTCCATCTGTCCCTGCTGACATAACTTACCCTGAGAATTCCATAATTGGACTTTACCATCCTGTCCTCCACTGACCACATATTGGCCTTGAGGATGATAAGCTAAACAAGTAACATCTCCTTCATGGGCTTTAATGGGTTGAGTGAGAGGGTTTCCTTCAGCCGTCCAGAAACGAAGGGTTTCATCCCAACTGGCCGTAACAAAAACATCTCCTTGGGGACTGTAGGCCAGACAAGTCACATCTCCATTATGGGCTTGAATAGGCTGAGTGATAGGTTTTCCTTTCATATCCCAGAAACGAATAAACCCATTGCCCCAATTACTCAGTAACCGTTGACCGTCAGGACTCATGGCCACCGTCCAAACGGCACAATATTCATTTTGAGTCCCTTTAAATAGCTGTCGACCTTCAACATCCCAAAAACGAACGGTGCGATCGCTACTCCCACTAATTAAGGTTTTGCCATCAGGGGTAAAAGCCATGTCCCGAACAGAACCTTGATGGGCCAAAAAAGGACTGTAAATCATCTGTCCATGACGGTTCCAGAGTTTAATCGTGCGATCGCTGCTACCGGTGGCAATCATTTGGCCATCGGGACTAATGGCCACACACAACACATAATCTTCATGGCCTTCAATGGCCGGGCCTATTTGTTGACCCTCTAAATTCCAAAATCGAACGGTTTTGTCCCAACTTCCACTGACAAAGTATTGACCATCGGGACTAAAGGCCACTGACTCTATCCGTTGTTCATGAAGGGAAATGGGGTCAATGATTGCTTTTCCTTGTTTATTCCACACTCGCAGGGTTTTATCCCAACTACTACTAACAATGGTTTGACCGTCGGGACTAATGGCAATGCTAGTAATTTCCCCATCGTGTCCCTGAAAGGGCGGGTTTAGGGGTTCCCCTTGAAAATTCCATAGTTGTAAAGTGCGATCGCTGCTACCGGTGATAAAATAATCCCCTTGGGGACTACAGGCGAGGGAGGTGATGCCTAAGTCGTGGCCTTCCAAGCGATCGGTAATGGGTTGTCCTTGCTGGTTCCAGATAATAAAGGTGCGATCGCTGCTACCACTGATCAGATATTGACCATCGGGACTAAAGGCCAAAGCGGTCACTTTTTCTGCGTGGCCCAATAAAGGATCTGTTAATAATTGTCCTTGAGGGTTCCACAGTCGAATGGTTCCATCCCAACCCCCACTGGCGATGATTGTTCCATCCGGACTCACTGCTACTGTAGCTACTTTATCTTGATGACCCAAACAACAATTTTTTTCCCTAGCCCTTTCTAGGGTTGCCCGTAAACTGGCCTGAACAGTGGGTAAAATGGTGTGGGGAAGTTTCTCCATATTTTCCCCAATGGTTTCTATGGCCAGAAATAAACTATCTAGGGGCTTAACAGGGAGAAGTTGGGGCGACGTGATCGCTTTTTCCCTTAACGTAGCTTGAATAAGGGCATCATTTAACTGTTCAACATTCTTCTTTGAAGAATTAATAGGTTTCAATTTCCACATGATTAATATCAATAAAAAGTATAAAATAAGGGTTTAAGTAGTCGTACATAAATAAACTTCACGGTCTTAAGAAATATCAACTAATCTGTAATCTGCACCCCACACCCCACACCCTACTCCCTGCCTCCTTCTTCATAATTGACACTCAGATAATCTTGGGGTTAAATAGGACATTCGACTATAAACCACCGCGATATTTAAGCCCCAACTCCAACGGGGTAAATGACCTGGAGGAGCATTTAGGGAGAAGTTAAGGTCATCATATAAATGATAATCGGGATTATTGGAATTGTCTTTTTTTGCCCATCCCACCTGTTGAGAAAAGTTACGATAATTGTCAATATTGATATCTTGAGACGATCCTAAACTTTCGTAAATTCGTTGTTGTACACTTAAGCCAAATTTCCCTTGGGAATATTGAACCCAAAGGCGATCGATGGTTTGTAAGTCTTCACAGGGCATATCTTTGAATTCGCTACTGGTAATAAAGCCAGAATTATCTTTATCCCCTGCTTGTGACATGAGATCATAGGTCATTTCATCGGCTTTTTGCCATTTTTGTGCTTTTAAGAGGTTTTGCAAAGCCGTATAATCAACCCCTGTGGTTTGAGACACTAGGGTAGCAGGAGGAGAACCTGGGGAGGGTTCAACCGGGTCAACGATCACCGTAGGAGGCGGTGGCGGTGGTGGTAAAGTAGGGCTAGGGGCGGTTTTTACCTTAGCGAGTAAGGTGGGGGTTAAGGGAACACCTAGATTTAGCCCTGTTTTGATGTAAATGTTATCATAACCGGTGCTTTGGGTTGGGGTGGTATCAGCCCGTCCATGAATACCCACCACTTGCCCTTGTTCATTTAAAACAGGCCCTCCACTCATGCCCGGCAAAGTATTATTGGTATAGACTAATCCATAACCATCTCGTAAACCCCCTGAAGCGGTAGCGGTAATTTTTCCAGGAACAAAGGTATAAATCGAAGCATCGATGGCGGTAGTCGGTAAGGGAAACCCTGAGACGTAAACGGTCATCCCTTCTGTCAGTTGATTGGCGTTGCCGAGTTTAGCTGTTTGATAGGTGCGATCGCTATTAAATTCTACGATCGCTAAATCGATACCCGAAATTATTTCTATGTTATTGGTATTAATTAAATGTCGTTGTTGGTCGGGGGTAACAATATAAGCTTCTTCCCCTGGGTTAATACTAGCCACCACATGACCAGCGGTGAGGAGGCGATAGGTACGACCTACTTTATCAATAATAACCCCGGTTCCGTTGCTGCCTGGCCCTTCAATTACAACTGTGACCGTTTTAGCCATGCGGCTAATTTGAGTAGGGGATAAAGCCAAACTAGGAAAAGTGGGAACATTGAGTAAGATAACCATTGTTCCCACCGTAGAGATTAAGTATTGACAAAGATGGTTATTCATAAGGGTTTAAAAAGAGCGATCGCTTCCTAGCTTATCACTCTGAGAAACCTTGTTTGGCTTGAGAAAGATACTCTTCAACATCGATGTAAACCCGACCGTTGGTTTGGTTTAATGGGCCACTGGCGCGGACTCGTATGGCCATTAACTGTTGTAAGGTTCTAGTAGGATCGACCCCAGGCTTTAAGGTAAATAATAGTCCTTCGCAACTGCCACCTTTTGTCTGGGTGACACAAACCACCGGCATACGGTTCATGCGTCCTGTGGTCATATATTTTAACTGTCCGTTGTTATAAAAGTATTGAAAGCGACCAGAGACCAACTGACATCGGGTTGTAGGATCATACCCTGAGTTACTGAAATAGTCAGACTCCCACATCAGGACAGGGACACTAGCTTCATCGGGTGTTTGTGCTAAGGTAGCAGGAACCCCTTGCCAGCTTTGACACAAGAAGTTAGTGCCAACATTTTTAGCTTGCATGGATGAATTTAAGCCAAAATTGCTGAGGGTTAGGGTTGCCGAAACGGCGGTAACAGTGGCTAATAAATTTATTTTCATCATTTGTACTTTTTGTCAATCGCAATTAACTCATATTAATATAACGTGAGTTCAATGAAACTAGGCTACGGTGATGTTAGGGAGTCAGGAGTGGGAATCTTTAATAAAATAAGATAAGGGAGGAGTGAATAGGTTAGAATTTCGTAACAAAATCGATTCAATTTCAGCTACACGAGTATAAAAGTCTTTATAATGCAGCTAAAATAAGTTACCGCGTTGAAAAGGGCATTGTGATTATGACATCTATTCGATGGTTACATTTAACAGATCTACATATAGGAATGAGAGAACAGGATACCTTATGGCCAAGAATGAGAGATAAATTTTTTGATGATTTAGCTCGTCTTTATGAGAGATGTGGTTCTTGGGATTTAGTTCTATTTACTGGGGATCTTACTAATAGGGGAAAACAAGAAGAGTTTGAGCAGGTTGATCGTATTCTTGATGAACTATGGGAAAAGTTTGATAAATTAGATGGTGGTTTCAACCCAAAGTTTTTAGCAGTACCAGGAAATCATGATTTGGTTAGACCTGACCAATCTGAAAAATTTAAAGATACAGATTATCAGGAAGCGGTAAATGATTTAATAAGTCTCTGGGAGCAAAGAAAAGATAGGTTCTGGCAAGATGCAGAATCAAGATACCGTCAAGTTGTTATAGATGCCTTCATCAATTACACAAATTGGTGGAACAATCAAAAGTATAGACCTAAAGATGAAGAGTTTAACGTTGGACTTTTACCAGGAGAATTTTCATGGACTTTTACCAAAGGAGATGCAAAAATAGGGTTTCTTGGTCTGAATACAAGCTTTCGACAAGTTAGTTCTAAGGTTAGTCAAGGCGATCTTTCCCTTGGTCTTGAACAATTTCAGGGTGCTTGTGATCCAGACGGTTCAAGATGGTGTAGAAAACATCATACTTGCTTATTACTAACTCATCATCCTCAGAAATGGCTGGATGGAAACTCACAAAGGGTACTTCGAGGCGAAATTATTCCTGATTATTTTTCTCTTCATCTCTGTGGACATTTACATGAAGTTGATTACCAAGAAAATGCAGAGGCAGGTAATGACTCTGAACGTAGTTGGTTAGGTCGTTCTCTGTTTGGTATTGAATACTATGGAGAAAAAGGAACGAATGAAGAGTATCAAAGATCTCATGGTTATACAGCAGGCAGAATTGACCTAATGTGTCAAACAAATGAAGGAAGATTGTTTTTTTGGCCACGGGAAGCTCGTCAACAAGGAGGATGGGGTAGAAGAAATATTGTGCCAGATTATTCTATTAATCTTGAAGATGAGCAAAATACTGAGTTGGAGGAAATTAAGCTTATAAGAAACTATGAAAGCGACGCTTCACCAGATTTATTACCTAATCTCCAATTAGATATAAGTGAATGCAGAAATTTAATGAGGACTGTCAGAAGGAAAGATGACGAAATAGATGCTTGGAAAAAGCTTCATGAAGACTTGCAACAAGGTTGTCATCTTCTAGCTCTGAACCAAATGTATTTAAAGCAAAATAATGAACAGACTTGCATTCAAAGAGGAAGTATTAGTTCCTTAATAACCATGTGTATTGAGATAAAGGCAACTTTACTTTTTGAAAAAACACCAAATACGAATAATAGTGTCCGAGAAAAACTTCAGTTACATCTTCATAAAGAACCCATAGTTGTGAGTTTGGATTACATTAAAAATAATCAGGAATTATGGGAAAAAGATATAGATGAGTTTTGTGATTCTCTTAAAAGTTTAAATTTGAAAATGAATAGCACACTTAACTTTATTGATGGAGAATTAAAAAAGGTTCTTCAACAAAGAAGTCAATTGCTTAAGAATTATTAAAAATAATTAATATAAATAACAAGCAATATATAATTAAATCTAAATTAGAGGAGTTTGTTATCATGACTTTATTAACAGAAAAAGAAAAATTATTTAGAGAATTAAACGAAGAGCATTTTAAACTTTTAAATTTGAGATATGGAATAAAACCAGAATTATTTATCAAAGATATACGAAAACTGCTTTCTAGCATTAGTGACGCTGGAAAAGTTATTAATGATCAAGAACAAAGGAACCAATTAGAAATTTATGCTAGATATTGGGATTTATTTCTCTATCAAAACCAAAGTGATGACAAGTATGAAGAAACATCTCTATCAGAACCAGAAGAACCATTAATAATTCCATCTAACAACTCAGTACATTGGGGAGAAGCTCCTGTTATTACAAAATTTGAAGGTCGTACTGAGGATCTTGAAAAACTTAAAATTTATCTAGAAAAAAACTGTCAGATATTGACAATTCTTGGAATGGGAGGTGTTGGTAAAACATTTCTTGCTAGAAAATTAGTAGAAGAAATCAAAGAAAGGTTTGATAAGATTTTTTGGATGAGATTAATAAATGCTCCTAAACTTACAGAAGTTTTAAAAGAAATTATTAAGTTTTTATCTGATTATAAAGAAACTGGAGAAGGAACTTTTGACAAGCAAAAAAGTCAATTAACTAACTACCTAAGAAAGTATAAATGCCTTATTATATTGGATAATATAGAAGCGATATTAGCTCAAGATAAAGAAGCTGGTCAATATAAGCAAGGCTATGAAAATTACCAACAATTGATAGAGTTGTTTGGGGATATTGAACATCAAAGCTGCTTAATATTAACGAGTCGAGAAAAACCGAAAACAATTTCTGCTCTAGAAAATCCGGGAAGTTTTGTTTATTCGTATATTTTAAACGGATTAGAATATGAAGATGCAAAAAAACTACTTCAAAAAACCGTTGAATTAAAATTAAAGGGGTCTGAAAATGATTTTAAAGATTTAATCAATCAATACCAAGGCATTCCATTATATCTAGAATTAGTAGGAAAGTATATTAGTGAATTATATGCTGGTGACATTAACCTGTTTTTAAATGATAAAAACAAAGTTTTTGGAGATATCCGAGATTTTTTAGACCAACACTATAATCGCTTATCAGAACGAGAAAAAGAAATCATGAACTGGTTAGCGATTCATCGAGATCCAATCTCGCTTCCAGAACTAAAAACTAATATTTTCTCTAAAGAACTTAAAATAGGAACTTCGGATATTATCCAGTCATTAAAGAGAAGAACCGCTCTTGTTGAAAGTTTAGAAGCAGAAAGTAAACAATTTTCTTTACAACCTGTTTTGATTGAATATATAACCAAACGATTAATTGATGATATTTTTCAAGAAATCAAAGAAGAAAAAGTTGATTTGCTTAGAAAGTATCCCCTTATTCAAGCTCAAGCCAAAGATTACCTTACAACAAGCCAAATTCGTGTTATTCTAGAGCCAATATCGGACAAATTAAAATATGAATATCTAAGTAAAGAAACTACACTAAAAGAACATTTAAAAACACTTGTTGATAATTTACGAAACCAATTTAATGAATTTTCTCGGTACGCAGTGGGAAATATTATTAATTTATCTCGTCTACTTGGGGTAAGTCTGAGAGGGTTTGATTTTTCCGATTTTCAAATATGGCAAGCTGACTTGCGAGATATTTCTTTGCATGACGTTAATTTTTCCTATGCTGATTTACAGATGTGTGCTTTTCCTCAAACTTTCGGAAGCATTTTATCAGTAGCTTTTAGTCCCAACAATAAGCTTTTGGCCACAAGTACCGCTAGCGGTGAGATCTATGTGTGGCAAGTTGAAGATCGTCAACAACTTGCAAGTTTTTCTGGTCAACATACTCAAAGTGTATGGGACATCGCTTTCAGTCCTGATGGTAAATTATTTGCCAGTGGAGATGATGAAGGAAAAGTAAAAATATGGGATGTTAAGACACGAAAATGTCTTAACCAAGATAACAACATAAAACATGAATTAAGAGTTTGGTCAGTTGCCTTTGCTCCCGATAGTAAAATTCTTGCTACTGGAGGAGGTGACGGAACAGTAAAGTTTTGGGATGTTAGTAATATTGAGAATATCCAAGAAATTGAAAATAATAGGCGGAAACTAACAGGAGAAGTTCGGGCTATTACTTTCAATCCTGTAAATAAAAAGACTATAGCTGTTGCTCATGGTATAAACACATTGAGTTTATATAATATTGAAGAAAACATAATTTGCGAACTCAAACACTCCAATTATTCTGATGACTATAGAGTTTGGTCACTTACTTTTGATGCTCAGGGAGACTATTTTGCAAGTGGTAGTGAAGATGGAACGATAAAACTCTGGCGCGCAGAAAGTGGAGATGAAGTAAAATGTTTTCAAATTAATCCTGAAAATTCACCACCGCAAAAGGATAAGACTAAGAAAAATAACCAAAAAAAAGTAAAGGTACAATCACTTGCTTTTAACCCCAATACCAAAATTCTAGTCAGTGGCAGTGACGATAACACAATTAGATTTTGGGATGTCGAGACTGGTCAATGTCTTAAAACGGAAAGCGAACATAAGAACCGAGTTTGGTCAGTTGCCTTTAGTTCTGATGGGAAAATTCTTGCTAGTGGAAGCGATGATCGTTCTGTAAAAATATGGGATAGCGATCAAATGAAGTGTCTCTATACATGGCAAGGCAGAGGACGTAGATTATTGTCTTTTGCTTTCCACCCTTGTGATTCAAATCAAATAGTTAGTGGTGGAGAAGATGGAATTGTAAGGGTTTGGAATATTGAGACTGAGACAGAGGATACTAAACTCAAACTAAAAGATAAACATACTGGGCGAGTTTGGTCAGTTGCCTTTAGTTCTGATGGGAAAATTTTAGCTACTGGAAGTGATGACTGTACTATAAAACTTTGGGATCTTAACACTGGTAAATGTTTTCGGACATTGGAAGGCCATTGTAGTTGGGTGTGGTCAGTTTCTTTTAGCCCTAAAGATGAGATTCTTGCTAGTGCCAGTGATGATAAAAATGTGATCGCAACAGGTGATGAAGATAATAGAGTACGAATATGGAATCTCGAGGATGAAAAATTAGTCCTAGATTCTGATAAGGGTCATAAAGATTGGGTCAGAGCAGTTTGCTTTAGTAGAGATGGTCAAATTTTAGCTAGTGCCAGTGAAGATAGAACTATAAAACTTTGGAACACCAAAACTAATGAATTAGTTACACCAGCTTTCAAAGAGGATAAAGGGCATACAGGAAGAGTCTGGACTTTAGCATTTAACCCTAATCATAAAATTATAGCTAGCGGAGGTGATGACAATACTGTCAAGCTTTGGAATGTAAATACATCTGATTGCTATCAGACTTTAGAAGAACACAAAGATTGGGTTAGAGCAGTTAGCTTCGATTCCGAAGGTAAACGATTAGCTAGTGCCAGTGAAGATGGAACAATTCAAATTTATGAGTTGATACAAAACAATAATACCGAGGAGGTCAAGTTTAGCCACTCTAAATCTCTAAATGCCAAAAAACCCTACGAAAGTTTAAAAATATGGGGAGTGACTGGTTTAACTTCCGCTCAGAAAGAAACGCTAATAGAATTAGGCGCAGTTGATGAATATTAATGCAAGGCAAACGCATCTAAAAATATGGGCAAAACGGTTCGGTTGTAAAGATCAGCGATTTTTGCAACCAAATCAATTAAACCATCCACTCTGTTCTAGCCGATCTTGGGAAGCGTTAGAAATCCTTAACTATAATAGGGGTTATGTCTGAAATTCAACAGGTTAAAATAAGATAAGTTCTACTAATTTTACCGATAACTTGTGAACGCTTCACAAACCTTGATGCCTGAATTTGACCCCATTGATGCTGCCTTAGCCGATATTAAGGCTGGCCGCGCTATTATCGTTGTAGATGACGAAAACCGTGAAAATGAAGGGGATATCATTTGCGCTGCTCAATTTGCTACCCCTAACATTATCAATTTCATGGCAGTAGAAGCGCGAGGACTGATCTGCTTAGCCATGAATGGGGAACGGTTAGATGAATTAGACCTTCCCCTGATGGTCACTAAAAACACCGATAGTAATCAAACTGCTTTCACCGTTAGTATCGATGCGTCTCCTCATCTCGGTGTTTCTACTGGTATCTCCGCAGAAGATCGGGCCCGTACTATCCAAGTTGCTATCAATCCTAACAGCCAACCAGAAGATTTAACCCGTCCAGGTCACATTTTTCCCATTCGGGCAAAAGTAGGAGGGGTTCTCAAACGGGCCGGCCATACCGAAGCAGCAGTAGACTTAGCTAGACTAGCGGGACTGTACCCAGCAGGGGTTATCTGTGAGATCCAAAACCCTGACGGTTCCATGGCCCGACTCCCACAACTATTTGATTATGCTAAAAAACACAAGCTGAAACTGATTAGTATTGCAGATTTAATTAGTTATCGTTTAAAACACGATCGCTTTGTTTACCGAGAAACAGTGTGTCAGTTTCCCAGTCAGTTTGGAACGTTTAAACTGTATGCTTATCGCAATGTTTTAGATGAAACCGAACACGTAGCCATTGTTAAAGGGGATCCCAGTGAATTTCAAGATCATCCTGTTATGGTTAGAATGCACTCAGAATGTTTAACAGGAGATGCGTTAGGATCCCTTAGATGTGACTGTCGAATGCAGCTACAAACTGCTTTACAAATGATAGAAAAAGCAGGATCGGGGGTTGTGGTTTATCTACGGCAAGAAGGAAGAGGGATCGGGTTAGTTAATAAGCTAAAAGCCTATTCTCTGCAAGATATGGGACTTGATACCGTCGAAGCCAATGAAAAATTAGGATTTCCTGCTGACTTAAGGGACTATGGAATGGGGGCCCAAATGTTAAATGATTTGGGGGTCAAAAAAATCCGTTTAATTACCAATAATCCCCGAAAAATTGCAGGGTTGAAAGGCTATGGTTTGGAAGTGGTTGAACGGCTTCCTTTATTAATTGAAGCGAATACTTATAATTCTAATTATTTAGCTACAAAAGCTGAGAAATTAGGGCATTTATTCCTACAAACCTATTTAATTACCATTGCCATTGACTGGGAAACCGCAACGGGATCCGTGACAGAAAGATATAATAATTTAGAAGAAGTTCGTCAACTGAGTCGTTCCGTTCAATTATTATTACAAGAAGAAACAAGACCAGTAGCGATCGCTTTGTTTGAACAACCTTCTTTGATTTTTCATTTGGGGTTTGAACAACTACAAATGGTGGAAGGTAACTGGTATAAAAATATGAATCATCCCTATGTTCAAGCAATTATTAATATCATAGATAATTTAGTGACTTGGCCGAATATTAAACGGTTAGAATTTCTAGTTTCGTCAGGAGATGATCCCATGTCAGGACTACAAGTAAAATTAGATCGTCGTCCCTTTTCTCTGACTAAAAAACCGTCTCAATGTACCCTTCCTTGGGAAAGACAAACTATTTATAGTTTTACAGAATACATAGTTGATAATAAATAGGAGTTAAAAGAAATTATAGTGTTTCTCTTAACGAGTGAGGTACACCTAATATTTAATTTCTGACTCGGAGACTCCTGACTCGGAGACTCGGAGACTCCTAAAACTAGAAAATTTTGTATCTCACAAGTATGTGAACTGCTATATAAGCTAAAATGGAAAAAATTAAGTATCGTATGGTCATTCAATGGTCTGATGAGGATGATTGTTTTTTAGTCGCATTACCCGATTTTCCAGGCCAATATTGGCGGACACATGGAGAGACTTATGAGGAAGCAGTTGCCAATGGAAAAGAGGCGATTGAATCTCTTATCATTGCTTATCAAGCTGATGATGAACCGTTACCTGAACCCTTATTAGCTAATGCAGTTTAATTAAGTAAATAATTAATAAAATGGTTTATAATCGTCGTCAATTTTTAATACTTACAGGGGGATTAATTGGAGTCAGTTTTGCTGGTATTGGTCATCAATTTTTAGGTCAATCTCAACCTAATAAAATTCAAAAAATAGATCCCATATCTCCCACTTCATCCCCTATTAATCAACCTATTGCTGTTGCCCCTGATGGTTTATATGCCCCCATAAAAGGAGAGGTTAGGATTATTGTTATTAGCGACTTAAACAGTCAATATGGATCAACAGATTATGATCCAGAAGTAGATAAAGCTATTGCTTTAATTCCTCAATGGAAACCTGATTTAGTTCTATGTGGTGGAGACATGGTAGCAGGACAAAAACGGTCTTTAAGCAAGCAACAAATAGAAGCCATGTGGTCAGCATTTGATGTGCATATTGCAGCCCCTTTAAGACAAGCAAACATCCCCTTTGGTTTTACCATTGGCAACCACGATGGTTCCGGTTCCATTAGTAGAGGAAAATATACCTTTGAACAGGAGAGAAACCTCGCTTCTGCCTATTGGAATAATCCCAATCATAACCCAGGATTAAACTTTATTGATAAAGCTAATTTTCCCTTTTATTATAGTTTTAAACAACAAGATATCTTTTACTTAGTTTGGGATGCTTCTACCCATATTATTGATCAACAACAATTAACTTGGGTTGAAAATAGTTTAAATAGTTCACAAGCAAAACAAGCCAAGTTACGTCTTGCTATTGGCCATCTTCCCCTTTATCCTGTAGCAGTGGGTAGAGATAGTGGAGGAAACTATATGGCAGACGGAGAAAAATTACAAAACCTCCTAGAACAATATGATGTTCATACCTATATTAGTGGTCATCATCATGCTTATTATCCAGGAAAAAAAGGACAATTAGAATTACTCCATAGTGGGGCATTAGGAGGAGGTCCCCGTCAACTCTTAAATAGTAACTTATCTGCCCAAAAAACCCTAACCGTTGTGGATCTTTCTTTGCCCTCAGAAGAAACAATTTATACAACCTATAACATGAAAACCTTAGACGTTATTGATATTCAAACCTTACCTAAAGCGATCGGTCAAATTATCCGAAAAGATTTATCCTAATCAGGGACTATGGCAAATTGATAAGTAATGATTTGAGAATGGGTATCCTTATGAATATTAATAGCTTTTCTCTACACTGATTAAGAGAATGATTATGCACATTTTAACAAAATTATTACTAAAAAACTCACATAGAGGATTTACCCTCCTAGAATTAATGATTGTAATTGTTATGCTTGGAGTCTTAGCAGCTATTAGTATCCCACAGTTATTAGGGATGGTTGCCAAAGCAAGAGAAACCGAAATTCACAATCAAATTGCTAGTCTTGTTCGGGCTGAAAATGTCTATTATCTGGAACATGGAAAATTTGCAAAAATTAATAGTACGCAAATGAGAAATCATGAACATGGTTTAGATGTAGCCATTACAAATGATAAGTATAATATTCGCACCACTTTCGCAAGTGAGTATAATGCGGTTAGAGTCAAAGCAACCGCCCTTGGAGAGTATCAGACAAGTCTCAAAAACTACACCGCAGGTTTACATTATTCTGGAGGAATCTTTGCTTCTATCATCTGTCAGACCCATGATCCAGGAGGAGACATTGTCTACATTGCTCAATTTACCCTATCTGGTGATCAACCTCATGCGAAGTGTGATTTAAGCAAAAGTCGACAAATACAATAAATAGACCGTAATCTCTGCATATTACATCTTGAAATTAAAAAAGTGGGATAGAATCAGATCATCGATAATGCAAGTTAGAGAAAGTTATGCTTAAGCAATTAATTAGATATCGACAGGCTTCTCTCTCTTGGTCTGTGGTGTGTACAATTGCCCTAAGTCTATGGGGAACTCCCTCAATAGCTGGTGATCCTTTTCGTACTAACAACCCCCGTCCCATTGGAGACAACACAGAAGCAGCTTTTGTAGAAATCTTTAAAAATGGTAATTATTTAGAAGCCAAAACCTATTTACAACAAGCTGTTCAAACGGAAACCGATGAACCCCTCGCTTACGCCATGAAAGCTTCCTTAGCTTATTCTAATGAAGACTGGGAAGTGATGAAAAATGCTGCGGATAAAACCCTATCAACAGCCCAAAAATTAACCCCTACCGATCCTTTACGGGGTAATTTATATCAAGCAGTGGGTCATTTTTTGCAAGGGGCTTATACGTTTAAAACAAAAGGTCCTTTAGGGGCTGTCAATAAGTTACAATTGGTCTTTGATTATCTAGAAAAAGCCGAACAAGTTTCCCCTAACGATCCTGAATTAAATTTACTTAAAGGCTATCTCGATTTAATTTTATCGGTTAATTTACCCTTTTCTTCCCCAGAAGATGCGATCGCCCGTTTTGAACAATATGCAGCCCCTAATTATATGGTTAATCGGGCTTTATTTGCAGCTTATCGGGACTTGGATCAATACGACACTGCCATGCAATACATTGACCAAGCTTTAGCGAATAGTCCTGATAACCCTGAATTACAGTATTTTAAAGGTCAACTGTTACGCAAAAAAGGAAGAACAAAAGATGGTGAACCGAAAGATTTAGGTTTGCTCAAAGAAGCTTATACTTATTTTGACCAAGCTATGGTTAAAGTAGATCAACTGCCTAAAGGGGTTCAAATACCTTTACGTCACGATCATCGCGCCGTACAAGATGAAATTGATAAATTAAGTATGAATCCTAGTTAACAGCCCTTCAGGCGAGGCAGAAGGCAGTAGGGAAGATTTCTGGTTTAATAATCTCCCATACGATAGCAGTTCCCATACTTGTGAGGTACAAACTTTTCTCGTTTTAGGAGTCTCCGAGTCTCCGAGTCAGGAGTTAGGTGTCCTCATGAGTCCGATAAATGCTATATTGTACGGGAGATTATTCAGACTTGAAATATTTGATTAACAGTTAACTTTAATTCAGGAAAAAGAGAAGATTTGATTGCTTGTTCTTCTGTAAATTCTGTGACTTCATAAAAGCCAGAAACCAACAATAAAATAGACACTTTTTTAGCCTCTGGATCAATAATCCAATATTCAGGAATTTCTCTGACAGCATACTCAGAACGTTTATAACGATAGTCATCATCGGCATTATTAGGACTCACTATTTCTACCGCTAATAGGGGAGGAGATTCTAAAACGGCGGTGGACATTTCTCTAATTTCTTGACACTGAGTTTCTGATAAAATGACTAAATCAGGAATTCTTGATTTATTTTTGGCTGTTCTTACTCCCACCGTCCCTGGCATCACTTTCCATTGCTGTTTTATTCTATCAATTTCTTGCTCTAAAATCTTAAAAATAAAGTGTAATATTAAAGCATGAAATCCACTGGCCGTTGGCATCAGTTTTAATTCTCCATTGACTAATTCATACTTGTTATCTGTGCCATCATTATAAGTTAAATACTCTTCAAAGGAATAGCGTTTAGTGGCAAATTGAACCATTTTTGATGTTCTCCTCTTACATATCAAATATTTGATTAACAGTTAACTTTAATTCAGGAAAAAGAGAAGATTTGATTGCTTGTTCTTCTGTAAATTATGTGACTTCATAAAATCCAGAAACCAACAATAAAATAGACACTTTTTTAGCCTCTGGATCAATAATCCAATATTCAGGAATTTCTCTGACTGCATACTCAGAACGTTTATAACGATAGTCATCATCGGCATTATTAGGACTCACTATTTCTATGGCTAATAGGGGAGGAGATTCTAAAACGGCTGTGGACATTTCTCTAATTTCTTGACACTGAGTTTCCGATAAAATGACTAAATCAGGGATTCTTGATTTATTTTTTGCTGTTCTTACTCCTACCGTCCCTGGCATCACTTTCCATTGCTGTTTTATTTTATCAATTTCTGCCTTTAACACATCATAAAGGAGAACTAAAATTAAAGCATGAAATCCACTGGCCGTTGGCATCAGTTGTAATTCTCCATTGACTAATTCATACTTGTTATCTGTGCCATCATCATAAGTTAGATACTCTTCAAACGAATAGGGTTTAGTTGTTAATTGAACCATTTTTGATGTTCTCCTCTTAATATAATCATGAATGTCTTATTTCTCTAAACCATCAACTATTCTGTTTTTGTCAAGCTCAGTTTACAAATCTTATTTAGATTTTATTTGTTCTAGTTAAGAAACTTGGTTAAATCGGTCAAATTTGAAGCGATCGCCTAAGCCCCTAAAAATTCAAAACCTTCTATAGACTAGGTTTCAGAGGTTACAGATATTTTTAGTTAGAATAGAGCTATTAAACACCATGAACATCATAAAATGAAAATAACTAAAAGTCAAGAATCTAGCAAATTTTGGCAAAATCAGGGAAAACGAAAATTATGCTAACTTTTGTAACAAACATTTTTCTATAAAAATATTAAATATTTTCAAACAAATTTAATAAGCTTATTTTAATTATAGTATTTCCTGGACTCATGAAGTACACCTAATCTTCAACTTCTGAACTCCCGAACTCCTAACTCCCGAACTCCTTAACTCCTAACTTCTGAACTCCCGAACTCCTAACTCCTAAAACTAGAAGAGTTTGTACCTCACAAGTATGGGAACTGCTATATACGCAAGAAACTGGCTAATCAATCATCTGAATCTTTGCTATCTTGAAAAAGTATTGTTATAGTAACAAAAAAACATAAAAAATTTGAACGTAAAAATAGTAGAGTTAAAAACCTTATGACAGAGAAAAAACAGCACAAGCTAGATAAAAAAGTTGCGATTATTGGCTGTGGTTATGTGGGTAAAGCAGTAGCAAATTATTGGTATCAAAAAGGTTATTTTGTAACAGGAACCACTACCAGAGAAGAGAAAATTTCTTCGGAGTTAGAAAGTATCACACATCGTCCTATTGTGATGAGAGGAGATGACTTAGAAGCGGTAGAAACAGTTATCAACAATCAAGAAATAATTTTAGTTAGTATTGCTCCCATTAGCGATCGCCAAGTTGATGCAGAAGCCTATGGTCAAACCTATATACCTACTGCTAAAAATTTAGTCACAGCATTAGAAAATAATTCAACAGTTAAACAGGTTATTTATCTGAGTAGTGGTTCTGTTTATGGCGATCAAAAAGGGGAATGGGTTGATGAAACTTCCCCTTTAGATACTGATAATAAGTATGGCCAAGTATTAGTAGAAGCTGAGAGCATTATTTTAGAGTTAAACCAAAAAGATATTAAGGCTTGTGTGTTACGGTTAGGGGGGATTTATGGGCCAGGAAGAGAACTAGATAAACGTATAGGAAGAATGGCAGGAAAAATCTTACCGGGAACTGGAGAAAATTGTACAAGTTGGATACATTTGGATGACATTGTTCAAGGAATTGAATTTGTTCATCAGAAACAATGTTCTGGTATTTATAATTTAGTTAATGATGTAAAATTAACCAGTAAAGACTTGTGCAATTTAATCTGCGATCGCCAACAATTAGAACGGGTTTCCTGGGATACAAGTAAACCTTCTTTTAGTACCTTAAATGCGCGAGTTACTAACAGTAAAATTAAAGAAGAAGGATATCAGTTTATTTATGGTGATACTGTTATTTAACCTGAATTCGACGAAACTAGGTTACGGTGGTGTTGGGTACTCAGAATTCAGAATATTCAATTAATATAGTAGGGACTTCACACCCCAAACTAGATATTTCTATAATGTTTAATTTTATCCAAGTATTTAATTGTACATTAATTGCTCTAAAGAGGCTTTCATAATGTCAGTGGTTTGAGCAAAAACGCTAAAAACAAGAGCTTCTTTATATACCCTTTGAGCAGGATGATTATAATAGTTTGCAGCACCACTAGAAACTGTTACAGCAGCTTTTGAACATCTTTGAGCTAAATTAATTGACCAGACTCTTAACTCTAAATCATCTTCAAATGAACGCTCATTAATTGTTATTGCTTCTAGAATTTTTCTTTGACAAATCTGCCATTCTTCATGCAAATGATTATAAGCTTCTTGAATAAAATCAAGTTGTTTTGTTTCTGCAACTTGTTTAACAATATCAAGTCCAGCTTTAGCACAACCTAACACTAAAAAACTGGGATAAAGAACCACTTTTTTATCATTATCATGAATGGCTCTTACTTTATCAAGAGAAACTACATTTTCCGCAGGTAAAAAATAGTTTTCAAGGGTAGCAGTAACCGTATTAGTTGACTGCATTGAACCTAATTTCATGGGTTCACTAAACTTAATTTGAGACGATGGAGTAAAAGGAACAATTCCTCTAATTTCTTGACCATCAGGTAAACTAGCTCCTAAAATAAAGACATCAAACAAATTAAAGCCTGTGATCCAAGGAATGTTACCCATTATCTCATATCCCCCCTGGATAGGTGTAGCTCTAATCATAGGTTTTCCCTGTCGTCGTAATTGGGAAAAGCCCAAACCACATAATAAGTTATCTTCGACAATTTTAGGTAAATATTGTTGTTTTAAAGCTTCATTTTCACTTTTTATAATAGCATTAACAGCCCCTTGATGTTGCAGTTGTAAAAAAGCTAATGCTCCTGAATATTGAGATAGTAATTGTTGAAGTAAATAGAAAGTTTCTGGTTTTAATCCTAACCCACCCCAAGATTGAGGAATTCTCACCGATAATAACGAATGTTCAATTAATCCTTGTAAAGCTTTTTTTAAAGCATCAGGGGATTGATCAATTTCAAAAGCAAAGGGAGCAACAAATTCTTGTAAATAGGTTTCTATACTTTCTAAAAAATTCTCTAAACCGTTAATTTTAGGATGATTATGAATTTCTTTGGAGATAGACATAGATTTATTTTTTTACAATCTATTTCTATTTTATTATGATTTTCTAAACTTTTAATTTATTTTAATCAATTATTCCAATCTAGTGAGATAATCAGGCTACATTAAGATCATAATGTAACACAAGTAATTCATCTTCTTTTAAAATTGCCATTGCATATTCTTGTCCTTGGTTATCAGAAAATTCTACTAAATATTGCTTTTCTCCTTCCCTTTCATAAACTTCTACAACTGTTCCTACTTGTCCACTCGGTAAGCTTTTAATAGACTGATATTCTGGTTCAACCAAGGTTAATCTTTCATTAGCAATGGGATTTATAATAGCCACTGTATCTAAAGTTAGAATATTTGTCATATTTTTATGTGCGTTAATAATTGAGAAATTAAGCATTGTCCCATTCTTCATTAGAAATATCTGCTTGTTTGAGTATTTCTTTAACTAAATCAATAGAAATATCCTGACTTCCATGAGGGTTAGGAATACGGATTTTTTGTGAAACCTTTTTCATAAATTGATGTTTTTTACCAGAATAAGGACCAGCATAACCTAATACTTTAAACTTTTTGATTAAATTCCTACGAGAAATAGCTGATGGCATTTTTAAATATCAGAAACCGTTGTTACTTTAATTTGTAAATCATCTACAATAGGTAAAGGATCACCATCTTGTAATTTTAGGATAATCCATTCTTCTAGAACTTCTAATAAGTCTTGTCTACATTCTTCAATGGTTAATCCATTTCCCCAAACACCTTGGAAACCTTCTATTTCAGCAAACCAAGTTCCATCATTTAACTGTTTATATTTTGCTTTTTTTAAAGCTTTTTTACAATAATTAACTAATAGCATTGTCTTTTGTATGAATGTATCTAATCTGAGCCTATTATATTATAACTTATTTATGGGTGGTAGTATTTGCGTGGTAATTTAATAGTTTGATATAAGTGCGATCGCTAATTCTAATAAAACGTACTAACTTTATTATGTTTGTTTTGGAGGTAACTGTTGTTTAGTTTCTCCTTCTAATAATTCTTGAGCAATGCTTTGATTGATTTCATTGAGTTCTTTTTGTATCTCTTGCTTAAGTTGTGTTTTTTCGATGACTTTTTCAATAACGTTTAAATAATATTTCTGTACTTCTTCATCAGTAAGGTTTCCCTCCTCTTTACCTTTCCTAATTATTTTAAATAACATCTCAATTGATTCATCATTTATTTGCCTTTTTCCCAATAAAATATAAGAGATAATTAAAGGCAAATAAATCAAAAAAATACCAAAAACTCCGCAGTATAAAAATGAAAAAATATTATTGTTGTTTAAAGATGTGAAATCAGCAATACTATTATATTTACTAAGTAAAGGATTAAAAATCGTGATACTTGCTTTTAATATAATCCCCAGAACAATACCTAATGATGTTCTTATAGGATCTCCAACAAAAAGAATGTTTATAGCTATTCTAATGATTCTTGTTCCTAAATTTAACCAATCTATATTTTGCATTATCTCTACTCTAAGTATTGGTTGACACTAAGCATACAAGTATGAAGTTAAATATTAGGTTGAGGTAAACCATTATTTAATTCGATTATACTTTCTTCCATTTCTTTTAAGTCTTCCTCATTGAATAAATTTTTAGGACTGTCCCCATTACCAAAGTCAATGTTTTCTGAATTTTCTTCGATAAAGTTAATGATTTCTCTTGCTTCAAATTCATTTCCTCCATAAAATCCTTTTTTGATTCTAAACTTAACTAAGAAAGTGTTTAAATAAAGTAGAGAAGCAAAAGTTAAACCTCCAAGTAGAAAGTAACTACTGATTTCTAATTTTTCCCAAAAAGTTCCTATAACTGCGTATATATTTAATGCTATCAACAGAAGATAAATAGTTTTTATATTTTTATTTTCTAACTCATTTTTGAATATCCTAATAACAGAAAATTTTGAAGATTTATATTTTATTTCTATATTTTTTGGCTCATTTATTATTGCTTTGAGACAAACAAACAAAAAATTAGTCATGACAACTATAGTAAATCCCCATGCCATTTGTGTAGGTATTGGTTCACGTATTAAGACTGGATCGATTAACTTTAGTATTATGTTCCAAGATAATATACTTAATATAGTTGGGCTAAGTTCAAAGCCTAAAAATTTAAACTTATTAGAATCAGACATAATCTATACTTAATTTATAAATATCTACAATAATAACATATTCAATTAATTACCATAAAAATCTTCATCTAATATCTGTTCAACGGTAAAAGGACAATTTTTATGAAAAGAGGGAAGCGTGTATAATTTTGATCGTTGTACTTTTTTATTAGCGATTTTTAAGGCTTTATTATAATTATTTTCTAATTCATTTAAAAAGTAATTATAGTATGTCTTACTTTCTAATAAGGCTAATAAATCATTACGAAAATTGTCAATTTCATTCGCCCAACCATTAAGATATAATTCCCGATGATCAGTCCAATAGCGATAAAACAATAAATGAGATAACAAACGATAAGTTAAACTGTTAATTTCTCTCTTATCACGATTTCCCAAACTTTCAATTTCCTCTACTAAGTTATCCCAGTCGAGTGAGTTAACATCACGATTTTTCAAGGCGATCGCTTGTTTTTCTAACCATAAACCAAAATCTGTATTATAAAGATTAGTTTTCACTTTCTTCTCTTTCTATTCTTATAACTGATCATAGCATATTAGTATTCAACGGAATTTAGCTAATTCTTTGATACAATAAAAATAAATTAGTTTATTTTTATCAATTACCCATGAGACAAGTGATTGTTTATCCTGGAGAAGATGGTTATTGGGTTGCTCAATGTCCTAGTTTACCTCCTTGTATTAGTCAAGGAAAAACAAAAGAAGAAGCGATCGCTAATATTA
>JAAUYD010164967.1_pt1 | contig 24763 bp, 20 predicted proteins | sample 7278101 | NCBI WGS metagenome assembly JAAUYD01 (sample SAMN14350128, study PRJNA611818) | marine sediment metagenome | isolation source: surface marine sediment (0.6m) | place: French Polynesia: Moorea | collected 2018-08
CACCGCCGTCATCGCGTGCGAGCGCGAGTCGAGCGACGCGGCGGGCGCCTATCCGATCACGCCCTCGACGCAGATGGGTGAGTACTGGGCCGAGGCCGCGGCCGCAGGTCACCTGAACGTCTCCGGTCGCCCGCTGATCTTCGTCGAGCCCGAAGGCGAGCACGCTGCGGCGGCGGTCACGGCGGGCATGTCGATGACGGGCCTGCGGGCCGCGAACTTCTCGTCGGGGCAGGGCATCGCCTACATGCACGAGTCGCTCTATGCGGCCGTGGGCAAGCGGCTGACCTACGTGCTGAACGTCGGCAGCCGGGCGATGACCAAGGCCAGCCTGAACGTGCACGCGGGTCACGACGACTACCACTGCATCGACGACACCGGGTTCTTTCAGGTCTTCGCGCGAGACGCGCAGTCGGTGGCGGATCTCAACATCATCGCGCACCGCATCGCCGAGCTCGCGCTGAACCCGGGTGTGGTGGCCCAGGACGGGTTCCTGACGACCCACCTCATCCAGTCGATGCTCGCGCCCGAGCGCGAGCTGATCGAGGAGTACCTCGGGCGTCCCGATGACGAGATCGACTCGCCGACGCCGGCCCAGCGCATGCTCTACGGCGAGAAGCGGCGCAGGATCCCGATGCTCTGGGACGTCGACAACCCGGTGATGGCGGGCATCGTGCAGAACCAGGACGCGTACATGCAGAGCGTGGCCGCGCAGCGCCCCTTCTTCTTCGACCACGTCGCCGAGCTCACCGACCGGGCGTTCGCCGAGTACGAGGCGCTCACCGGGCGCGCCCACGCGCGCGTGCGCAGCTATCGCGCCGACGACGCCGACTACCTGATCGTGGGCCAGGGCAGCATGATCCCGACGGCCGAGGCGGTGGCCGACCACCTGCGCGAGACGCGCGGCATCAAGGTGGGCGTCGTCGACGTCGTGATGTTCCGGCCCTTCCCTTCCGATCTGCTCACGCCGCTGCTGAAGGGTCGCAAGGGCGTCACGGTGCTCGAGCGCCTCGACCAGCCCCTCGCCGTCGATCTCCCGCTGGTGCGCGAGATCCGCGCGGCGATCGGTCACTGCTTCGAGAACGGGCGCAGCCCGTCGCAGCCGAAGTACCCCGACCTCCCCGCCTTCGAGCGCGTCACCGACGCGCCGCCGATCTACTCGGGCTCGTTCGGGCTCGGCAGCCGCGACCTGCAGCCCGAGGGCCTGATCGGCGCCGTCGAGAACATGCTCGACGACGGCGCGAAGAAGCCGCTCTTCTATCTCTCCATCGACTTCCTGCGCGACGAGCCCGTGACGCCCAAGCAGGCGATCCACCAGGAGACGATCGAGGAGGCGTACCCCGACGTGCGGGCGCTCGCCGTGCGCGGCAGCGAGAACCCCGACCTGATGCCCGACCAGAGCATCACGGTGCGACTCCACTCGGTGGGCGGCTGGGGCGCGATCACGACGGGCAAGAACCTCGCGATGACGCTCTTCGAGCTGCTCGGCTGGCACATCAAGGCCAACCCGAAGTACGGCTCGGAGAAGAAGGGGCAGCCCACCACCTACTATCTCTCGGCCGCACCCGAGCCGATCCGCGTGAACTGCGAGTACTTCCACGTCGACGTCGTGCTCTCGCCCGACCCGAACGTGTTCCAGCACACGAACGCGCTCGCCGGCCTGAAGCCCGGCGGCACCTTCATCATCCAGAGCGAGCACGAGAGCCCGGCGCGGGTGTGGGAGAGCATCCCGCCGACGTTCCAGAAGATCATTCTCGACAAGCAGATCCGCGTCTTCGCGCTCGATGCGTTCAAGATCGCGCGCGAGGAGGCGACCGACCCCGACCTGCAGCTGCGCATGCAGGGCATCGCCTTTCAGGGTGCGTTCTTCGCGACGTCGCCCGTGATGGAGATGCTCGAGCTCGACGAGGCGCGGCTGCTCGAGGCGATCCGCGAGCAGCTCGAGCACAAGTTCGGCTCGAAGGGCGCACGGGTGGTGAACGAGAACATCCGCGTCGTGCGCCGCGGCTTCGACGAGCTGAAGCAGATCGACGCGAGCGCCGTGACGAAGGCGAAGCCGGGTGCGCGCGAGCACGGTGCCGGCCCCCCGGTGCCGGTGATGGTCGACGCGCTCCCGACCGGACACGAGCCGATCACCGACATCCACCGCTTCTGGGAGCAGACGGGCAGCTTCTACGCGCGGGGCATGGGCAGCGACAACATCACCGACCCGTTCATCGGGCTCGGCGTCATCCCGGCGGGCTCGGCGCTCTTCCGCGACATGACCCAGATCCGCTTCGAGCACCCCGAGTGGGATCCCGAGGCGTGCACCGCGTGCGGCAAGTGCTGGACGGTCTGCCCCGACACGGTGATCCCCGGCCTCGTGAACGAGGTCGGCCAGGTGCTCGACACCATCGTGAAGCGACTGCGCCGCGACGGTCACGAGCTCGTGCACCTGCCGCGCGGCGTGCGCTGGATGGAGCGCCACCTGCACGGCCTGATCGCGGCGGCCCCCGAGACGGCGCCGGTGTCCGGTCTGATCGACGAGGCGATCGAGAAGACCCTGCAGCAGCCCGAGCTCGACGCCACGGCCCGCGACGAGCTGCGCAAGGAGCTCGAGCTCTTCCGCGACGAGCTGGGCGAGTTCCGCTTCGCGCTCTCGCGGCCCTACACCACCCTGCCCGAGAAGGACGAGCCCGGCAGCGGCGGCCTGCTGTCGATCACGGTGAACCCGACGACCTGCAAGGGCTGCATGGAGTGCGTGGCCGTCTGCGAGGACGACGCGCTGCGCGCCGTGCCTCAGAGCGAGAGCTCGATCGCCGAGCTGCGCCGCGGCTGGGACTTCTGGCTCGACCTGCCGACGACGCCCCAGCGCTACTTCCGCATCGACGATCTCGAGCAGGGGATCGGCGCCCTCGAGACGATCCTGCTCGACAAGCAGGCGTACCAGTCGTTCACGAGCGGCGATGGCGCCTGCCTCGGCTGCTCGGAGAAGACGGCGATCCACCTCTTCGTCGCGACGGTCGAGGCGCTGATGCGACCGCGCGTCGCGAAGCACCTCGAGGCGCTCGGCGACCTGATCGCGCGGCTCGAGCGGCACGTCCAGCTCGAGCTGGTCGGCGAGATCGACGTCACCGACCCGGCGCGCATCGGCAGGATCGTGCAGGACATCGGCCAGGGCGACGTGACGCTCGCCGGGATCGCCGAGCACATGGAGCGCGGCGAGGAGAGCCGGCCGATCGATCGCGAGTGGCTCGAGCGGATGAGCCGGCTGCTCGCGAGGCTGAAGGAGCTGCGCTTCGCCTACGAAGAGGGCGCGACGGGCCGCGGCCGATCAGCGATGGGCATGCTCAACGCGACGGGCTGCACCTCGGTGTGGGGCAGCACCTATCCCTTCAATCCCTACCCCTTCCCCTGGTCGAATCACCTCTTCCAGGATTCGCCGTCGGTGGCCATGGGCGTCTTCGAGGGGCACATGGCGCGGATGGCCGAGGGGTTCGCGGCGATCCGCAAGGCCGAGCTCGAGCTCTCGGGGGGCTACTCGCCCGACGAGCACGACGCGTTCTTCGAGCGCTTCGACTGGCGCCAGTTCAGCGACGACGAGTGGGCGCTCTGTCCGCCGGTGGTCGCCGTGGGTGGTGACGGCGCGATGTACGACATCGGGTTCCAGAACCTGTCGCGGCTCATGGCCTCGGGCCACCCGATCAAGGTGGTGGTCGTCGACACCCAGGTCTACTCGAATACCGGCGGCCAGGCGTGCACGTCGGGCTTCCTCGGCCAGGTCTCGGACATGGCCCAGCACGGCCCGGCGATCCAGGGCAAGCAGGAGCCACGCAAGGAGATCGGCCTGATCGGCATCGCGCACCGCACGACCTACGTCATGCAGAGCACGATCGCGCAGCCGGGCCACATGATCGAAGGCTTCATCGAGGGGCTGCAGGCGCGGCGGCCGGCGCTCTTCAACATCTACAGCTCGTGCCAGCCCGAGCACGGCATCGGCGACGACATGAGCGCGCACCAGGCGAAGCTCGCCGTCGAGTCGCGGGCGTATCCGATCTTCCGCTTCGACCCCGGCGCCGGCGCGACGCTCGACGAGTGCCTCGACCTCGAAGGCAACCCGGCCGTCGACGAGGACTGGCCGACCTACTCGCTCGAGTACATGAAGCACGGCCGCACCGAGACGATGCAGATCCCGATGACGTTCGCCGACTTCGCCATCACCGAGGGACGCTTCCGCAAGCACTTCCGCATGGCGCCGCCCGACACGTGGAACGAGAACATGGTGCCGCTCCACGAGTTCATCGAGCTCGACGAGGACGAGCGCGAGGGCCTCTTCCCCTTCGTCTGGTCGGTCGATCGCAAGCAGGAGCTGACGCGGCTGCTCGTGGCGAAGCCCATGGTCGAGTCGTGCGAGGATCGCCGGCACTTCTGGACCCTGCTGCGATCGCTCGCCGGCGTCGGCGAGCAGGCGCCCTCGCGAGACGAGATCGCCGACGAGGTGCGGCGCGATCTCGTCGGGCGCATCGCGAGCAACCTGATGAAGATGGCCGCCGGCGAGGCCACGGGGGAGCTCTCGATCGCGGCGCTCGCGAGCGCCGCGGCCACGGCACCCGCGTCCGCCGCCACCGAAGCGGCGAGCAGCGCCGAGCCCGCTGCCGCCCCGACCGAGGCGGCGCCCGCCGCCGGCGGCATGGCGCCCTGGATCGACAGCCACGACTGCACGTCGTGCGACGAGTGCACGAACCTGAATCCGCGCATGTTCGCCTACGACGAGAACCGCAAGGCGTACATCAAGGACGCGAGCGCCGGCCCCTACCGAGACCTGGTGAAGGCCGCCGAGCGCTGCACGGCGCGGGTGATCCATCCCGGCCTGCCCGCCGACCGCAGCGAGAAGGACGTCGAGAAGTGGATCGCGCGGGCGGAGAAGTACAATTAGCCTGCTCGGCCTCAAGACCTTTCGGCACGGCGTCCATCCGCCCGAGCTGAAGGAGCAGACGCGGGGCCTGCCGATCCGGCAGTTCCCCTTCGCGCAGGTGCTGGCGATTCCGCTCGTGCAGCACGCCGGCCGGCCCTCGCTGCCCGTCGTGCGCGAGGGCCAGCGCGTGGTGCGCGGCGACGTGCTGGCCGAGGCCGATGGCGACATGTCGGTGCCGATGCACGCGCCCGCGACCGGCACCGTGCGCCGCATCGCGAACATGCCGAGCATCTCGGGCCGCATGGTGCCGGGCATCTTCCTCGAGCCCCAGCCCGGCTCGACCCAGGAGACGCCCGAAGGCGAGCCCTGCCCGCTCGAGACGTCGAGCCCCGAAGAGATCCTGGCCGCGATCCAGCGCGCGGGGATCGTCGGCCTCGGCGGCGCGGCGTTCCCGACGCACGTGAAGCTGCGCGTGCCCGACGACCGCGCGGTCGACGCGCTGATCGTGAACGGCGCCGAGTGCGAGCCCTACCTCACCACCGATCACCGCGTGATGCTCGAGCAGCGCGACGACGTGATGATGGGGATCCGCTACCTGCTGAAGTCGACCGGGGCGAGCCGGGCCATCATCGCGATCGAGGCGAACAAGCAGGACGCCGCCGACCACCTGCGCGCCGCGCTGCCCGAGGATGGCAGCGTGAGCGTCGAGGTGCTGCCGGTGAAGTATCCGCAGGGCGCCGAGAAGATGCTGATCTCGGCGCTCCTCGGTCGCGTGGTGCCCTCGGGCGGGCTGCCCCTCGACGTCGGCGCGCTCTGCGTCAACGTCGCGACGACCGCCGAGATCGGGCGCCTGCTGCCCCACGGCCGCGGCATCCAGGAGCGCGTCATCACGGTGACCGGGCCGGCGGTCGAGCATCACGGCAACTACCGCATCCCCATCGGCACCCCGCTGCGATTCCTGCTCGAGCACGTCGGCGTCGAGCCCGACGTCAGCCGCGTCTTCCTCGGCGGCCCCATGATGGGCGCCGCCGCTTCGAGCCTCGACATCTCGATCACCAAGGGCACGTCGGGGGTGGTCGCGTTCGATGCCCCCTTCGCTTCGCTCGTGCGGCGCCGGGCCTGGCCGTGCATCCGCTGCGGCTACTGCGTCGACGCGTGCCCCATGAACCTCGACCCGCAGCGGCTCGGGCTGCTCGCGCGCAACGAGGCGTTCGACGAGATGGCCGAAGAGCACCACCTGATGGACTGCTTCGAGTGCGGCAGCTGCTCGTTCGTCTGCCCTTCGCACATCCCGCTGGTGCACCGGTTCCGGGTGGCGAAGGCCGCGGTGCGCAAGGCGCGGAGCGACTGATGCAGGATACGGGGCACACGCTCGGGGGCACCACGACCCCGCCCGACGCGGGGCACACGCTCGAGATCCGCACGTCGCCCCACCTGCTGAGCGGCTATGGCGTCGACGCGATCATGTTCAACGTCGTCGTCGCGCTGCTGCCCACCGTCGCCTTCTCGATCTGGGCGTTCGGGCTGGCCGCGCTCTTCACGCTCGGCGGCGCCGTCGCGGCCTGCCTCGCGGCCGAGTGGATCGCCGGCCGCGCGACGGGGCGCGACGCGACGCTCGGCGACTTCTCGGCGCTCGTCACCGGCCTGATCTACGGACTCACCCTGCCTCCGGCCTGCCCTCTCTGGATCGTGGTCGTCGGGGGCTTCGTGGCGATCGGCCTCGGCAAGGCGCTCTTCGGCGGGCTCGGGCAGAACCCCTTCAACCCGGCGCTGGTCGGACGCGCCTTCCTGCAGGCCGCCTTCCCCGTCGCCATCACGACCTTCGTCCCCGCCTTCGGCGAGGGGCGCTTCACGTCGCTGCCGGCCTCGACCCTCGCTTGGCCCTTCGCGAAGGCCGCCGTGCCCGACGCGCTGAGCGGCGCCACGCCGCTCGCGGCCTGGAAGTTCGGGGGCGAGCTCACCCCGGTCTCCGACCTCGCGTTCGGCTTCGTCAGCGGATCGACCGGGGAGGTGTCGGCGCTCATGATCGCGCTCGGCGGCTTCTACCTCGTGACGCGCAACATGATGAGCTGGCGCATCCCCGTCGCGATGCTCGGCACCGTCGCGGTGCTCACCGGCCTGCTGCACCTCTTCGCGCCCGAGGCGCATGCGCCGCCGACGTTCATGCTCGTCTCGGGCGGGCTCATGTTCGGCGCCGTGTTCATGGCGACCGACATGGTGGCCTCACCGATGACGCATCTGGGCTGCTGGGTGTACGGCGCGCTCATCGGCGCCATCGTCGTCGTGATCCGGGCGTGGGGCGCGATGCCCGAGGGCGTGATGTACGCGATCCTGCTCGGCAACGCGGTGTCGCCGTTGATCGATCGCGTGATCCGGCCCGTCGCGTTCGGCGCGTCGCGCCGGGGGGCCACACCGTGAGCGCGCCCCCGCTGCACGAGACGAGCGCGCCGCCGCCGGCGTGGCCGATGCTGCGCGCGATGGCGGGCATCGGCCTGCTCTGCGGGCTGCTCATCACGACCGCGCATCTCGTCACGAAGCCGGTCATCGAGCGAAACCGCGCCGAGGCGCTGCAACGCGCCGTCTTCGACGTGCTGCCCGCGGCGACCGACTCGGTCACCGCGAGCTGGCAAGACGACCGGGGTCTGAAGATGCTCGAAGCCGGCGAGCGGACGGACGCCCCGGTCGTGCACGTCGGTCTCGACGCGGCCGGGCAGGTCGTCGGCGTCGCCATCGAGGCGGCCGGCATGGGCTATCAGGACGTGATCGGCGTGCTCTACGGCTACGCGCCCGACGAGCGGGCGATCGTCGGCCTGCGCGTGCTCGAGAGCCGCGAGACCCCGGGCCTCGGCGACAAGATCGAGACCGACCCGGCGTTCCGGGCGAACTTCGAGCGCCTCGACGTCTCGCTGGTGCCCGACGGCACGCGCGTCGCGCACCCGATCGAGGCGGTGAAGCAGGGCGAGAAGACGGCGCCGTGGCAGATCGACGGCATCACCGGCGCGACGATCTCGTCGCAGGCCATCGCGTCGATCCTGCGAGAGAGCACCGCGGTCTGGATCCCGCGCATCGAGGCGGAGCGCGCGCGCTCCGGGGAGGGCGGCTGAGCCATGGCCGACGCGAAGCACGCCGAAGAGGCGGCCCCCGCCGACGCCTTCTGGAAGGGGCTCTGGGACGAGAACCCGGTGCTCGTCCAGGTGCTGGGCATGTGCCCCGCGCTCGCGGTCTCGAACACGGCGCAGAACGCGCTCGCCATGGGACTCGCCACGCTCTTCGTGCTGACGGGCTCGAACCTCGTCGTGTCGCTGCTTCGGAGCTTCGTCCCGAAGCAGGTGCGCATCGCGACCTACATCCTGGTCATCGCGACCTTCGTGACGCTCGTCGACATGATCATCCAGGCGATCAGCCTCGATCTGCACCGGGCGCTCGGTGCGTTCATCTCGCTGATCGTGGTCAACTGCCTGATCCTCGGCCGCGCCGAGGCCTTCGCCTCCCGCCACGGCCCGGGCCGGGCGTTGCTCGACGCCCTCGGCATGGGCGTCGGCTTCACCGGTGCGCTGCTCTCGCTCGGTGCCGTGCGCGAGCTGCTCGGCGCGGGCTCGCTCTTCGGCGTGCGCGTGCTGCCCGACGCGTTCGAGCCCTGGGTCGTGATGCTCCTGCCGAGCGGCGGGTTCCTGACCCTCGCCGGCTGGCTGCTCGTCTTCAACGCGATCGAGCGGCGACGTGCCGCCGGCGCCATCGCCACGGAGGCCTCCCGATGAGCGGCGATCCGCTGTGGTCGATCTTCCTGAACGCGTGCCTGATCAACAACTTCGTGCTCGCGTACTTCCTCGGCCTCTGCCCCTTCCTCGGCGTCTCGGGGCAGCTCGCCACCGCCACGCGCATGGGCGGCGCCGTGAGCTTCGTCATGCTCGTGAGCTCGGTGTGCGCCTACGGGATCCAGCACGCGCTCGCCGCCCTCGACGCCCAGCACCTGCGACTGATCTCGTTCATCGTCGTGATCGCCTCGACCGTCCAGCTCGTCGAGATGTTCGTCAAGAAGGTGAGCCCGGCCCTGTTCCGCGCGCTCGGCATCTTCCTGCCGCTCATCACGACGAACTGCGCGATCCTCGGGCTCGCGCTCTTCCAGACCAACAAGGGCTTCGACTTCGTCGAGTGCATCGCCTACGCGCTCGGTGCCGGCGCGGGGTTCGCGCTGGCGCTCGTGCTGATGGCGGGGCTGCGCGAGAAGCTCGCCCTCGACGAGGTGCCCGATCTCGTGCGCGGCGCCGCGCTCTCCCTGACGCTCGCGGGGCTGCTCTCGATCGCGTTCATGGGCTTCGCGGGCCTCGGGGGATGACGACGTGATCGAGCAGGCCGTCTTCGGAGCCCTGGGCGTCGCCGCGCTGGCCGCGGGCTGGCTCGGCGTGCAGCTGGCCTGGGGGCGCGACTTTCCGGGCGACGGCGCCGAGCCCGACGTGCTCGCGCGGCGAGGGGGTTGCGGGGGCTGCTCGCAGGGCGGACGCTGTGAGCGAACCTGCCGTCGAGAAGAGGACGAGCGGTCATGAGTCAGGCGGTCAAGCACCTCTCCGACTACGACACCGAGCCGCGGCATCGCGCGACGGTGATCTCCAGCGTGCGCATCACGCCGCAGAGCGCGGCCGAGGAGGTGCGCGAGCTCGTCCTCGAGATCGATCAGGACGACTTCACGCCGCACGTGCTGCAATCGATCGGCGTGCTCGCGCCGGGTGATCCGGCCTTCGGGCAGGCGCACCACATCCGCCTCTACAGCGTCGCGGACGTGCCCGAGCGCGGGCCCGACGGCCGCCCGCGCATCAAGATCTGCGTGCGCCGCTGCAGCTACGTCGACGAGTACAGCGGCGAGGAGTACGCGGGCGTCGCTTCCAACTACCTCTGCGACCTGAAGCCCGGCGACGGGTTCGAGATCACGGGCCCCTTCGGCATCCCGTTCGAGGTGCCCGAAGAGCCCGACGCGAACCTGATCCTGATCGGCAGCGGCACCGGCATCGCGCCCTTCCGCGCGCTCGTGAAGCACATCCACCAGGACGTCCCCGACTGGAGCGGTCGGATCTGGCTCTTCCACGGCGCGCGCAGCGGCCTCGAGATGCTCTACCGCAACGACGAGGTCGACGACTTCGCCCAGTACTACGACCGCGGCACCTTCGAGGCGTTCCAGGCGCTCGCCGCCCGGCCGGGCTGGGACGACGTGATCGCCTGGGACGCGCCCCTGCGCGAGCGCGGCCCCGAGCTCGAGGCCCTGCTCGGCGACCCCAGGACGCGGGTCTACGTCGCCGGCCTCGAGGCGATGCTCGAGCAGCTCGACGCCGTCTTCGCCGAGATCGCCGGCTCGGCCGAGCGCTGGGAGCGCCGCAAGGCCGAGCTGAAGGCGGGCGGGCGCTGGGTCGAGCTCGTCTACTGAGCCTCGGCCCCCAATTCCCGCACGATCCTCCCAGAGCACGTCGGTATTTCCCCCGGTGGACGCGGGATCGTCGCCACGTGTACGATGCGGTGTGCGGCGCGACACCCCTTTTCGGTGAGGAACGATGCATGGCCGGCCTCTGGCACCTGAGCGACTTGGAGCTTCTCAGCGACCTCGGGCCCGAGGGCATGCAGACCCTCGAGCAGGCCTCGCAGAAGCTGACCTTCGACGCCGGCGAGACGGTCTTTCGTCCCGCGGCCGAGCCCAAGTCGGTCTACCTGCTCATGGAGGGGGCCGTTCGCATCTATCGCCTCTCGGACAAGGGCGCCGAGGCGACACTCGGCTATGTCAAGCCGGGCGAGGTGTTCGGCGAGCTGACCGCCGTCACCGACCTCGCACGCGAGAGCTATGCCGAGGCCGCCGCTTCGTCGATCGTGTGGCGACTGCCCATCGATCTGTTTCGCGAGATGCTCGGCGCGAAGCCCGGGCTCGCACAGCACGTCAGCCAGCAGCTCGGCACGCGGCTCAAGAGCATCGAGCGGCGCGTCGAGGGGCTCGTCTTCCACGATGCGCGCAACCGGCTCGCTTCGATCCTGCACGAGCTCGCCGATCACTTCGGCATCCAGAAGGAGTCGGGCGTCGAGATCGACGGCGACTTCACGCAGGCCGAGCTCGCGACGCTGGTCGGCTGCACGCGTCAGACGCTCAACCAGGCCCTGCACGAGCTCGAGGCGCAGGGTCTCCTGCAGATGCGACGCCGGCGCGTGATCCTGCCCGACCCCGAGAAGCTGCGCGGCTCGATCTAGCCCGCACCGCACCCCGCACTGCGTGAGCCGACGGGGCGGCACGCCCTGCCCGATGGGGCCACGTGCAGCACAGCGCCGTGTCGGATGGCCGACAACGCGACGATCTTCACTCGTGCTTCACGGCGACGGCGCCTCGAAGCGGGGTCGGGGCCGACGCCTGCGGCTATAGTGGCCCTCGCTCGTGCTCCAATCAACGACCACCAGGAGAAGTCGACGATGGCCAAGCCGAAGATCGCCGTGAACGGATTCGGAAGGATCGGTCGCACGATCGTGCGCCTCGCAAAGCTGCGCGAAGAGTTCAACATCGTGGCCGTCAACGACCTCACTCCGCCCGAAGCGCTCGAGTACTCGTTCAAGTACGACAGCATCCACGGCCGCTACCCCGGCCACGTCTCGCTCGACGGCGACGTGATGACGGTCGACGGCGACTCGTTCAGGATCCTCAGCGAGACCGACCCGAGCAAGCTCCCCTGGAAGGAGCTCGAGGTCGACTACGTCGTCGAGGCGACCGGCAAGTTCCGGAAGCTCGCCGAGCTGCAGAGCCACCTCGACGCGGGCGCGCGCCGCGTCTTCCTCACCGTGCCCTGCAAGGATCCGCTCGACGCCACGATCGTCATGGGCGTCAACGACGCGGCGCTGACCGACGACGCCACGATCATCAGCAACGCGAGCTGCACGACCAACTGCGCGGCGCCGGTGGTGAAGGTGCTGCACGACACGTTCGGGGTGAAGCGCGGGCTGCTGAACACGATCCACGCCTACACGTCGGATCAGCGGCTGATCGACGCGCCGCACCCGAAGGACTTCCGGCGCTCGCGCAACGCGGCGACCAACATCGTCCCGACCTCGACCGGCGCCGCCAAGGCGATCGGCCAGGTGATCCCCGAGCTCGCGGGCAAGCTCGACGGCCTCGCGATGCGCGTGCCCGTCGCCGACGGCAGCGTGGTCGACCTCACGGTCGAGCTGAACGGCGACGCCTCGGTCGAGGCGATCAACGAGGCGATGCAGAAGGCCGCGGCGGGCGCCATGAAGGGCGTGCTCGAGTACAGCGAGGCGCCGATCGTGTCGGGCGACATCATCGGCAACCCGCACTCGAGCATCTTCGACGCGCCGCTGACCCAGGTGATCGACGGCAACTTCGCGAAGGTCGTCTCGTGGTACGACAACGAGTTCGGCTACAGCTCGCGCGTCGCCGACCTGATCGAGCGCGTCGCCAAGGCGGACGGGCTCGACGCCTGAGAGGCACCCGGCCCTCCACCCCGGCGCCGCCGTCGGCTTCGCGAGACACCCCAGGTGAGCACGGGGACGATCAGCGCCGCCTCGAAGCCCGCGCCGCAGGCCGGCAGCACGCGCACGTCGCCGCAGCCCTCGAAGACCGTCCCGTCGAGCAGCTCGCCGCGGAGGCACGCCTCGACGTCGCCTGCGACCAGGCCCGTCTCGGCCACTCGGTAGCGCAGGGTCAGATCGGGCTCGCCGTCCGCGTTCACGTCGGCCTCTCGGAGCAGCTCGGCGAAGAGCGCGCGGAGCCGGGCGAGGAGGCCGCGCGGCGCCTCCGTGCCCCCATCGGCCTCGACCGCCGAGGCGGCCGCGGGCCCGAACTTCGCCGTCGCCGGGTCGACCTGCGACACGTCGAACGTCGCCGAGCCCAGGATCGCGACGGGTAGCTCACCGGCCCCGTTCTCGAAGACCCCGTCGAAGCGACCGAGCGGACGATCGTCGATCTCGACACCGACCACGACCTCGAGCACGCACTCGACGCCGGGGGGCAGGGCGAAGTCGATCATCGGCGGGGCTTCGTCGACGACGAGGGCCCCTCGCTGCTCCCCCGCGTCGCCGCAATCGAGTCGCCATGCGTACGGGCCGGGATCGAGGATCAGCAGCTCCGCGCCCATCTCGCGCTCGTTCGCGCCGAAGTGATGGAGCCTCGCTTCGAAGTGTCGCGGTCCGGTCGACTCGACGAGCACGGCGAGATCGCGCGGATGGGTTCGCCAGCGCACCGCGTTGAGCGGCAGATAGAGCGCGTCGCCGGGATCCCCCGTGAGCATCCCGTACAGCACGGAGACGTCGGGCGTCGGCAACGCCGGGCTCGTGTGGTAGTTCGCGTAGTTGCCGGCGAAGCGGAAGATCCGATCCGTCCAACGCACCTCGCTGGTGTACGAAGCACGATTGATGCGGAAGGCGGACACGAGCCGCTCGAGCCCCTGCAGCAGCCGCGTGTCGTCCCCCGTCAGCCGTCGATGCACGTAGGCGCTGGCATCGCGCTCGAGCAGGTCGTCGAATCGAGGATCGCCGGAGAGGAAGCGAAGCTTCGCCAGCGACTCGGTCAGCACGCCACCCATGCGCCGACCGGCCCAGGCCGCGCTGCCCGTGGGCGACGGCACGCTCGGATCGGCGAGCCACGCACGCCGCAGGTCGGCCATCGAATCGAGCGGCTCGAGATACGCGCCGTCCCCCGTGATCCAGTGGGCGAGCACCAGCGACTTCAGCTTGGGCGAGACCTGGGAGGGCCAGTCATAGAGGCCCTCGTCGGTCTGCGCGGCACAGCCGGGGCTCCACCAGTCGGGCTTCGGTCCGGCCGGCTCGCCGGTCGGCCAGTGGATCGCGGCCGGGACCACGCCGGCCGGCTTGCCTCGGTCGGTCGTCGCGGTCGCATCGACCCAGGTGTCGAGCCAGTCGGTGAAGAGCGCGGTCAGCGCCGGGTCGCGGGTGCGCTGCCACAGCAGCAGGGCGGGCTGAACGGCGCGCGTGTGGTAGGGCGTATCGCAGGCATGGGCGGGGTCGGGCGAGTTGCCCGCCGACGTGAAGTAGACGCTCTGGAACTGCAGGAACCCACGATCGTTGCGGCCGCTCCAGACGTCGCGCAACAGCTCGGCCAGGCGACGTGCGCGATCGGCCCACACGGGGTCGAGCGGATCGACGTGGAGCATGGGCGTGATCGAGTCACCGGTGTCTTCGCTCGAGTGCTCCACGTCGGTGAGGATGTCCGTGTAGCCGCCGGCGAGGCGGGGCAGCTCGAAGATGCCCTCCGAGAGCAGGCGCTGTGAAGCCTCGTAGGGCGCGTGCTCGAAGCCGACGAGCAGCGGCGTGAAGAGCCGCCACATCTCGACGTCATCGCTCCAGCCGCCGCCGAGCTGGCCATCGGGCGCCTGTCGATGCTCGATCCAGAACTCGAGGATGTCCGCGAGCTTGCCGAGCGCCTCACGCTGCAGATTCGCCCAGGCCGGTGCAGCCGGATCGGGCGGGTGATCGGCCGGCCAGGGGATCGGCTCGTCGAGCCACATGCGCAGCACGCGGTTGTCGGGGAACGCGTCGGCCGCGATGCGCAGCGCCTCGCGCCCCTCGCCCATGTAGCTCTCGCGCGTCGTCGGGTCTCTGAGGATGAACGCGGTCTGGATCGCCTGCTGGATCAGCATGCGCCCGCGGTACATCGCCCAGATCGGACAGACCTGCGAGCCGGCGCCGGGCGAAGGTGGATAGTCGCTGCCCGGCGTCGCCTTGAGGTCGAAGAAGTCGGCGAGGTAGCCGCTGGCATTCAGCGTCTGCTCACCGGGCTGCCAGAACCGCTCGCGCCCGTTCGCCCAGCGGTCGATGACCGGCAGCACGACCTCGAGCTCGCCGAGCAGGGGGTCGTCCGGGGCGAGCTCGTCCGCGAGCCCGGCCAGCAGGGCGTAGCGCTCCTGCTCGTGCTCGGTCGCGCCAGCGGCCCGGATCGCGGGGTGCGTCACCGTCACGTCGCAGAGCGGCCCCGGCTCGAGCGGCGCGTCACCCAGCTTCAGGATGGCGGCCGCGTCACCGGCGATGGGCATGTCGAGCGTCGGGACCGGCGCGACGAACGTGCCCGGCCCCTCCCCGGTCGCCCAGTCGGCGCAGGCGAAGGGCTCACCCGACATCTCGATCTGAAGTCGAGTCTGGCCGCCGATGAAGTCGAGGGCGTCGTCGATGATCTGCTCCGCGTTCGCCGTCGTGAACGCGACGGGCGAGGGCGCGTCGAAGACCGCGTCGCGGCAATCGTCGGGCGAGGCTGCTCCCTCGAGCAGCTGAAGGTCCATCCCGGCGAAGAGCACGGCCTCGCCCGGGCGCCCGCCCCCGCCGAGCCCCGCCTCGAGCACGACCGGCCCTTCGACGCCGGGGCCGTTGCTGTTCACGGTGCTCCGCACGTCCATCGGCGTGCCGCCGTCGCAGTCGAGCTGACCACCGCTGCCTTCGGCCACGACCTTGAGGCACGCGACGAGACCGGGCACGAGCGTCGGTACGCCCAGCACGACGTCGCGCTCGAGCGTGAGCGGGTAGACACCCTCGCCCACCGCGGGCCCGGCACAGACGTCGAGCGAATCGACCATCCAGTCGGGCCCGCTGATGTCGATGCCGCTCACCGTCGATGCGTGGAGGCCGCTCGGCGGCTTGCCGATCGTGAGCTCGCGCAGCCCGAGCCCTTCGCAGGTCGCGCTCGACTGAGCGTGCACGCGAGCCGCCGGGGCGGCGACGCACAGGGCGACGATGATGAGGGGGAGCAGCTGCTTCAACGCGGTCGGAGCCTCGGTGCGGTTCTCGAGGCGGTCATTATGCAGCGCACCCGCGCAGCAGAACAAGCCGGAAGCCCGGCCGGCAGCTTTCACCCGAACCCGGCGAAATCGAACGCGCAAGTCGGTCGACGAAGAGCCCCTACGCGTCGTCGGCCACGAAGGGCCAGCCGCCGAAGAGATCGGCGCGGTAGAAGGGCCAGGCGTCGCGCAGGTAGAGCCCGAACGGGATCCACCAGATCAGGTCGTTCGTCAGGATCACCAGCACCGTCTTCGCCGGCCACTGCCCGGTCGCGATCATGAAGGCGAGCCCGATCGGGCCGAAGATCTTTCCGAGCAGCCCCACGAGCGCGAGCATGAAGCCGCGCTCGGGCCGGCGCGCGATCTCGGCGTACACGACGCCGTAGAGGCCGATCACCATGCCGACCGTCGCGAAGACCACCGGGTGCTGCATCGGCGGCATGTCGGCGAACCGGAACACCCATTGCGGGTCGAGGCCCGAGTACAGCCCCCACGCCACGTTGTAGATCGCCGCCGCGACGAACGTCGCGCGGTGCAGGCGGCGGCGGGGCATGCGTGCCGCGAGTGCGCTCGGGTCGTCGCTCATCAGGGCTTCACCACCGCGAGATAGAGGGCCAACGGGATCCCGATCATCACGGGCGGGATCGTCGCGCGAAGGAAGAGATCCTGCCATCGCGCGGCGCGTGCGTACCCGGCCGGGTCGAGGGCGTCGCCCTCGTCGTCGACGCGCATCGCGCGGCCGAACCAGGCGGAGAGCGCGACGTCGAGCAGCTCCATCGGGATGAAGATCAGGAAGACGAGCCCGAGCTTCCAGCCGAGCCACGACTGCCCGGCCCAGGCCCAGTCGACCGCTTCGGCCAGCATCAGACCCGTGACCACGAGAGTCGCGAAGGCCACGTGCTCGAGCGCGACGACGAGGTTGAACTGGCGCCGCACCCACTGCTCGCGGCGCAGCAGCTCTTCGCTCTCGGGCTGCTTCGCGCGCGCCCACGCGGCCGCGTAGACGAACCACGAGCCGCCCATGGCCGGGCCCGCCCAGCCGACGAAGGCGAACACGTGCACGAAGCGGATCACCGCGCGCTGATCGATCAGGTCGAAGCCGCCGAAGAGTGCCCCGGAGAGACTGCGCGCGACTTCGATGATGATGTCCGTCAACTCGGCCCCCGGCTCCCGGGGCGAGGGTAGCTCGCCACGCTTCTGCGTCGTCGCCGCCCCGCCCCGACCCCGTCGCTCGCGGGCACCCGAACGGATAGACTCGCAGGATGCCCACACCCGACGGGGCGTCGCCGACGCCCCCCTCCTCGAGCGAAGCCGCGCCCAGCTTCTCGCCCGCCTACCTGCGCTACGCGCTCGGCCTGCTGACGCTCGTCTACGTGGTCAACTTCGTCGATCGGCAGATCCTCGCGATCCTGCTCGCGTCGATCAAAGCCGACCTGGGGCTCTCCGACTTCCAGCTCGGGCTCCTCGGTGGCACCGCGTTCGGCATCTTCTACGCGACCCTCGGCGTGCCCATCGCGCGACTGGCCGACATCTACTCGCGCAAGGGCGTGATGGCGATCTGCCTCACGATCTGGAGCGTGATGACCGCGGCCTGCGGTCTCGCCGTCGGCTTCTGGTCGCTGCTGGCGCTGCGCGTGGGCGTCGGCGTGGGCGAGGCCGGCGGCAGCCCACCCGCGCACTCGATGATCTCGGACTACTACCCCGCCGAGCGCCGCGGCACCGCCCTCGGCATCTTCTCGCTCGGCGTCCCGCTCGGCATCCTCGTCGGCTTCATGGCCGGTGGATGGCTCGACGAGAGCCTGGGCTGGCGCACGGCCTTCATGGTGGTGGGCCTGCCCGGCGTCGCGCTGGCGATCATCGTGCAGCTGACGTTGCGCGAGCCTCCGCGCGGGCACTCCGAAGAGACGAGCATCGATGCACCGCAGGCCGCGGCGCCGACGGCGCGCGAGGCGGCGCGCTTCCTTTGGCGGAGCCGATCGTTCCGGCACACGGCCATCGGGTCGGGGCTCTACGCCTTCGTCGGCTACTCGACGACGAACTGGGCGCCGTCGTTCCTCAGCCGGTCTCATGGGATGGCGCAGGGCGAGATCGGCACCTGGCTCGCCCTCATCATCGGCATCGGCGGCGGGCTCGGCATCTATCTCGGCGGAAGCCTCTCGGACAAGCTCTCGGCCGACGACGTACGCTGGCGCACCTGGGTGCCGGGCATCGCCACCGCGCTCGCCGTGCCCTTCGGCTTCGTGATCTTCACGACGTCCAACACGCTGCTCGCCTTGCTGATGCTGATCCCGCCCACCTTCCTCGGGCTGATGTACCAGGCGCCGGCGCTGGCCATCGCGCAGGGGCTCGCCACGCCCGCGATGCGGGCCACCGCCGGAGCGATCCTGCTCTTCGTGATCAACATCATCGGGCTGGCGATGGGCCCCGCCTTCACGGGCGCCCTCTCCGACGCGCTCGCGCCGCGCTTCGGCGACGACTCGCTGCGCTGGGCGATGCTGATCACATCGCTCTCGTACGCATGGTCGGCGCTGCACTTCTTCCTGGCGTCGCGCACCGTCGCCGACGACCTCGCGTTCGTGCGCGGCGCCACCGAGCGCGAGCTGCGCGGCGAGTCGATCTGGGGCTGAGGGGCGGCGCCGACCCGCTGGCTATTCGGCGCACTCGATGCAGACGGGCGTGAACGGCAGCGCCTCGAGGCGACCGTCGGCGATGTCGCTGCCACAGGTGGTGCACGTGCCGTAGTCGCCGCCGTCGATGCGCTTCAGCGCCGCGCGGATCTGCTCGATCTCTTCGCGGCTCTGCACCTCGAGGCCCTCGAGCACCTCGTCGTTCTCGGCCTGCTGGGCGCGCTCCTGCGAGTCGGCGTCGGGCAGGCGATGCAGGTCGCGATCCACCTTCTCGTGCCGGTTCTCGATCACGGCCAGCCGCTGCGTGAGCTGCTCGCGCACCTTGTCGAACGAACGCATCTATCGAGTCTCCCATGACGCGAGCGGAAGCACCAGCCGATCGGCGCGGTGCCCTGCGAACCCGCCCGCACGTAAACCTCACATCAGATTCAACCGCGCCCGAGACGCTTCCGCCACGGCACCCGGGAAACGGTGGGCCATGCTCGCCCCTCCCTGCGCCAGGCAGAGGTCGAGGCGAGCGTGACGATCCCGAGCACGACCACGATGCGGGCGCCCCACCCGATCAAAGGAACCGGCTCGGCGACACTCCTGTACGCGACGGCCTCGATCACCTGCGGCGACTCGTACGCGTCGCTCGCGTTCTCCGGGAGCGTGTTGGGGCTCGGGAAGCCCTCGTCGGAGGCGACCCACGCGACGAGGGCGACGACGGGCGGATCGCCGAGCACGCTGAGTGGGATCAGCGCCTCGATCGCGTCGGGCGCGGCATAGCTGGCCCCCGCGGCCGCCGGGAGCGAGCCGTTGCCAGCGCCCAGCGCGAGGGGGGGCGCGACCACGGGCCAGGCGTACTCCGAGTAGGCTCCGGGCATGCCGTCGGTGCCGAAGCTCCTCAGACCGCAGACGTCGGCACCGGCGCACCCCGAGTCCGTCACGCCCAGGACCGCGTCGAGGCCGATCCCCACGAGTGTGGAGCTCAGCTCGATCTGGCTGTAGGTGATGGCTGCGTCGACGACACCGGTCTCGTCGCTCCCCTCGTTGTTCAGCGAGCCGAGAAACCGGATGCCGTTGCCGCTCCCCGGCGAAACGTCGATGCCCACGAATACGTCGTTGAGCGAGGCGCTGGTGCCGAAGAAGTCTCCGCGGAGGCCGATCCAGAGCGAGTCGATCGGGCCGCTGCCACTCGCCGCCACGGGCTGTGCGTAGAGCTCCGTGATCGTCCCATCCACTCCGAAGTCCGCGGGCGGACCAGCGCCGGGACCATCCGCTGCCGACACCGCGACCGGCGGCCCAAGAGCCGCGAGATCGGAGAGGTCACCATCGACGGTGGCACCATGAGCGGGCAGCACGATCAGCATCATCGCGAGCGAAGCGGACCCGAAGAGCCGAAGCAGCATCAGCATACGAACCTTTCCCACGAGGGCGTCGCCCCGACCCACCCCCCTCCTGCTTGACGCTCGTCACGGGTGACGCCGTGTCTAGTGCCGGACCTCGGTCGGCGGCTCGACCGTGATCGGCTCGACGGCCTCGGCCGCATCCGCCACGGGCGCCGCCTGCGGCGTGCCCGCCTCGAGGGCGGGCGGCGGATTCAGCTCGACGCCCGCGCCCTCGGCGAGCCGCTCGAACGAGAGCTCGAGGTCGCGGCAGAACTCGGTCAGGTCGGGCAGCCGGTCGTAGTCGGCCGAGAGGCCGAACGACACGCGACCGTTGTAGCTGAGCGCGCCGATCGAGATGCCGAGATTGTCGAGCAGGGGCGCCAGCGGGATCATCTGCTTGAGCTCCGAGCCGAGCAGGTAGAGCGGGAAGGGCGGGCCGGGCACGTTCGTCACGATCGTGTTCACGGTGCCCACCGACATGTCCTGCACGCTGATCCCGAGCCGCTCGACGAGCGAGACCACGAGCTCGACGGCGTCGGCCGCGTGGTCCTTCTTCAGCTGGCGCGTCTCGGCCTTGATCGCCTCGAGCTGCTCGACCGGGTCGTCGAGGCCGAGCGGCAGCCGCAGCACCCAGGACGAGACGTGGTTGGCGACCTCGGCGCCCTCCCCCTCCTTGCGCGCGTTGACCGGCGCGCTCACGCGAAACTCGAGGCTCTCGGGCCGCACCTGTCGGCGCTGCATCAACCGGCGAAACGCCCCGGTCACCACGGTCAGCACGACGTCGTTGATCTTGCAGTCGAGGGCGCGCCGCACGGCCTTCATGTCGTCGAGCGACATCGAGGTCCACTCGACGATCCGGTGCGGACCGATCGTGCCGTTCACCGGCGTGGACGAGACGGGGTTGGCCTTCCAGCTCGCGATGCCCGCCAGCGACTTCGCGCGATCGAGCACCTCGCCCGTCAGATCCTCGGCGTCACGCGCGAACTTCACCACGTCGCTCGCGAGCTCGACCGGCCCCATCAGCCGATGCTGCAGCTGGCTCCGCTTCAGCTCGGCATCCGTCGGCTCGGGGCGGGGGATGAAGCGCGGCGCCTGACCGGGCTCGTTCGTCGGCTCGGTCGAGAACAGCAGCTGCGACAGCTGCACGCCCGAGGCGCCGTCGACCATGCAGTGGTGGATCTTGATCACCGTCGCGAAGCGGTCGCCCTCGAGCCCTTCGACGACCCAGGTCTCCCAGAGCGGGCGCGCGCGGTCGAGCTGCTGCTCCATCAGCCGCGAGACCAGCGTGCAGAGCTGCCGATGCGTGCCGGGCCTGGGCAGGCTCGTGTGCCGGATGTGGTAGTCGATGTTGAAGTACTCGTCGTCGATCCAGACCGCCTGCTCGGTGCCGGGGATCCACTTCAGCTTCTGCCGGTAGCGCGGAATCATGTGCATGACCGACTCGGTCAGCTGCTTGATCTTCTCGGCATCGATGCCGCCGTGCTCGTTGCGCAGCGGTCCGGCCTCGAAGATCGAGACCCCGGCGACGTGCATCGGCAGGTTCGGCGTCTCCCACTTGAGGAAGTCCATGTCCTGACCGGAGAGTCGCTCGTACTGGTAGCTGCCCATCCCGGAGTCCTCCTGGCGCACGAAGCGGCGCCCGTTCTGACGTTCCGCATTGGACATACTGCAAGCGCGAGTCCAATTCGGGCAAGGCTGTAGCGGCTGGGAGGCGGCAGGGCGAGGCAGGCTGCCCCATCGCGTGGCCCGCGAGCGACTCCGCGCCCCGCCGTGGGGCCGGAGCCCGACGGCGAGCGGCTACCTCCGCGCGAAGATGTGGAGGCTCAGGATCGAGCTCGCGTACTCGCGCGCCTGCTCGATCGAGACACCCATCCGATCCATCAGCGCGCGCATCCCCGGATCGTCGAAGTCGAAGCTGTCGACGAAGCTGGTCTCCTTGTCGACCCGCACCTCGGAGAAGCCCGCCTTCGCGATCGTGTCGAGGTACTCGGCGCGCACGCTCGCGCCGCCGATGCAGCCGAGGTACGCGTCGATGCCGTCGAGGATCTCGCGCGGCAAGGGCCTGGCCAGCACGACGTCCGAGATCATCAGCCGACCGCCCGGCTTGAGCACGCGATACGCCTCCGCGTAGACGCGCTCCTTCTCGGGCGAGAGGTTCACGACGCAGTTCGAGATGATCACGTCGACGCTCTCGCTCTCGATGGGCAGATCCTCGATCTGGCCCTTGCGGAACTCGAGGTGGTCGAGGCCGAGCTTCGCGGCGTTCTCCCTCGCCTTGTCGAGCATCGCATCGGTCATGTCGACGCCGATGACCCGGCCGGTCGGCCCGACCTCGCGCGCGGCGAGGAGCGCATCGAAGCCGGCGCCCGAGCCGAGATCGACCACCGTCTCGCCGGGCTTCAGCCGATCGATGGCGGTGGGGTTGCCACAGCCCACGCCGAGGTTGGCGCCGTCGGGCACCGCGTCGAGCTGCTCGTCGGTGTAGCCGAGGCGGCTGCTCTGGGCGCGCGCGCTCACCGCGTCGCCGGCGTCTTCACCATGGGTCTCGACCACGCGCGCGTAGCCTTCGCTCACCATCTCGCGGATCCGATCCGCGTCGTCCGGTCGCTTCTCGCTCGTCTCGCTGCTCATGGCATGCGCCCTCCCGCCCGCGGCGACGTCGCGCCTACAGGCCCTGGCAGCAGTCCTCGCCCAGCCACGTGATGAGCTGCTGCATCGTCTCGAAGTCGGGCCGGTAGATGCGTGATCGCCCGTCCCGCTCGCACTGGAGCAGGCCCGCGCTGGTGAGCTCCTTCAGGTGGAACGAGAGCGTCGCCGGCGCGAGGCCGAGCGCCTCGCCGATCTCGCCCGCGGCGAGCCCGTCGGGCCCGGCGCGCACCAGCAGCCGGAACACGTCGATGCGGGTCTCCTGCGCGAGCGCAGCGAGAGCGGCGATGGCGTTCTGCTTTTCCATGATTCCAAATATATGGAAATGAGGACCGGTGTCAATGACCAGATCGCGGCGCGAGGCGGCGATCTGCGGGGCATTCGAGATGACGCGTGTGGACGCGGGCCAGGGAGCGCGCAGTGCGCGGGGCGCCCGGCCGATCGGGTGACTCGCAACCCCTCGCCGGCGAGCACCGACGAGGGGTCGCGAGCCCCGGGTGCGCGCGTCGCGCTCTTCGAGCCGACACGCGCAGGTCGCGCTTCGGGCTAGCGCTTCTTCGCTGCCTTCTTGCGCGACTTCTTCTTGGCGGCCTTCTTGCGCTTGGGCCGCACCGTGCTCTCGAGATCGGAGATGGCCTTCGAGAGACCGCGGCGGCTCTTCCGGAGGAAGTCGCTCACGTCGTTGTGACCCTTGATCTCGACCTTGTTGAGGCGCTTGCGCGCTTCGCGGAGCAGGCGTGCCCCCTCGCTGCCGGCCTGGCGCTCGGCCTTCTCGAGCTCCTTCATCAGCGGCTTGATCCGCTTCTCGGCCTGCTTGGTGAGATCGGCCATCTCCTTCTCGATCGTGTTGATCAGCTTGGCCGCGCCCTTCTTGCGGGTGGCCTTCTTCTTTCGCGCCTTCTTCTTGCTCGCTTTCCTCGCTGCCACTGTGGTCCTCCAAGCGGGCTCGCTGCGGCCCGGTTCTGGCACGGGTTCCAACATAGAGCGTGCCCTCGCGTTGCCCGGGTGTCCAGCACTCCGTGGCCTCGGCGCGTCATGATGTGCACCGATCGCTGGGGGTCCAGCAATCGAGCAGGATCGGTGATCGATTCGACCGGGATCGCACACGATGTGTGGGGCAATTGGCCTCAGGCTGACTCGGCGTCGCGCATGGATGAGCACATCGGTGCGTCGGTCGGGCCCCACGTCGGGCGGTCGGTGCTCAGCGCTCGTCCTCTTGCGGCACATCGGATGGCGGATCGGGAAGCAGCTCGACCGAGTCGAAGAGCAGTGTGGCCGAAGGCTCCGCGAACCCCGCCTCCTGGATCAACGCCTTGAACTCGAGATCGATCGGGAGCTGCGAGTCGAGGAACTCCTTCGCACCCGCCCCGACGTCGCTCGACTCGGTGACGATGGCGAGCACCGGCCCGTCCGACCCCTCGATCAGGTGGAAGAGCTCTTGCCTCGTCCGCTGCCGCCGATAGCTCTCGGCGAGCTCCGCCTTGCGCGCATCGAGCCCGTCGAGCCATGCGCGCAGTCGGGGGACGGCCTCGCGATCGAGCCGCAGATAGGTCACCCGGAGCACGTCGCCCCCCGACCTTCGCGCGACGCGCTGAAAGACGCGCCCTGCGCTCTGCCTCGGCTCACGAGAGCTCGGCCAGGCACTTCGGCAACGCCTCGGCGATCGCCCACGGATCGGGCACGGCCCGACGGCACGCGACCAGCCCGACGTGCATGAGATCGCCGCAGCTGATCGCGGTGAAGTTCAGCGCCATGCTCGTGTAGATCGGCCCGAGCGGATAGATCGCCTCGACCCGCGCGCCACCGAGGTAGAGATCGCCGCGCGGCCCGGGCACGCTCGACACCACGAAGTTGCAGCTCGGCGCCATGCGATCGATGACGTCCAGCTCGTCGATGGCGTCGACGAGCAGGGTGAACACGAGGGGCGGCGGCACGTCGACCCAGGCCGCCAGGCTCTCACCGAGCGACGCCCCCTTCTCGCGCTTGCGCACCGACGTCGCGGCGCGGATCGTCTCGAGCCGCTCGATCGGGTCTTCGAGATCGGTGGCGAGACCGATCGACAGCGCGGTCACCGCGTTCGACCGGTCGCCGTCGTCGTCGTCGCCGCCGCGCAGCGCGACCGGCACGCTCGCGACCAGCGGGAGCTCGGGCAGCTCGTCGCGATCGAGCGCGTACTGCCGCATGGCGCCGCCCACGGCGGCGAGCAGCGCGTCGTTGATCGTGCCGCCATGGGCGTGGCCGACGGCGCGCAGGTCTTCGAGCGGGAGCGAGCACCACGCGATCTCGCGAAACGGCGAGAGCGGCGTGTTGAGCCACGTGCGCGGCACCTCGAGCTCGGCGCGCTCCGCCTTCTCTTCACGCGACTGCCTCGACGCGCGGCGCCAGCCCGAGGCCAGGTAGCGGACGGTGCCCGCACCGGCCTTCGCGATCCGCAGCGGCTGCCCGGCGAGCCACGGCACCGCGTCG
>JAAUYD010167119.1_pt1 | contig 24742 bp, 19 predicted proteins | sample 7278101 | NCBI WGS metagenome assembly JAAUYD01 (sample SAMN14350128, study PRJNA611818) | marine sediment metagenome | isolation source: surface marine sediment (0.6m) | place: French Polynesia: Moorea | collected 2018-08
ATGCCGGTCCGGGGCCAACACATCGCCGAATTTATCTGGGAGCGCACCCATGCCTGAGACCAAGACTTTCGATTTCAAGGCCAACATTTCCAAGGCCCTGGCGGACAAGCAGCTGGGCCGCAACCTCAAATCAGCCATGGGCGGCCTGCGGGTCAAACGCCAGGCGGTATTCGCCGACGCGGACGAACTGGCCGCGCTGCGCGCCCAGGGCGAAGCCATCAAGCAACGCGCCTTGAGCCGGCTTCCCGAACTGCTCACCCAGCTGGAGGCCCAATGCACGGCCAACGGGATCCGGGTGCACTGGGCGGAAACCGTGGAGGAGGCCAACCGCACGGTCTTGAATATTATGCGGCAGCACGACGCCGACTTGATGGTCAAGGGCAAGTCGATGTTGTCGGAGGAAATGGGCCTCAACCATTTTCTCGAGGATCAGGGGCTCGAGGTGCTCGAGACCGACCTGGGTGAATTCATCATCCAACTGGCCGGCGAACCCCCCTCCCACATCATCGTGCCGGCGGTCCACAAGAACAAGGACCAGATCGCGCGCATCTTTCAGGAGAAAATTCCGGACACGCCCTACACCGAAGACGTAGACGAACTCAACGGCATCGCCCGCCAGACCCTGCGCCGGAAATTCTTCAGCGGTCAGGTGGGCCTGAGCGGCGTCAATTTCGCGGTGGCCGAAACCGGCACCCTCTGTCTCGTGGAAAATGAAGGCAACGGCCGCATGTGCACCACGGTGCCGCCCGTGCACATCGCCGTTATGGGACTCGAAAAAGTGGTCGAAAAGCTGGAGGAAGTCCCGCCCCTGTTAAGGCTTTTGACCGGTTCGGCCACGGGCCAGCTCATCACGACCTATTTTAATATGATCACCTCCCCCCGGCAGCCGGGCGAAAAGGACGGTCCACACGAAGTCCACCTGCTGATCCTGGACAACGGCCGTTCGGCGATTCTCGACGATCCCGAACTGCGCAAGTCGCTGCAGTGCATCCGCTGCGGCACCTGCCTGAACCACTGTCCAGTCTACGTGCGCATCGGGGGCCACGCCTACGGGTTCGTCTACCCCGGACCGATCGGGGAGGTCATCACACCTCAATTCGAGGGGCTCGAAAAAGCCGGCGATCTGGCATCGGCCTCCAGCCTCTGCCAGGCCTGCGGCGAAGTCTGCCCCGTCCAGATCCCCCTGCCGGACCTGATCCGCCGCATGCGGCGCGAAGGCGTGGGCCAGGGCGAAGACGGCTGCGTCCGGGGCTTCGGCAGCAAACGCCGGCTGGCCGAGACCCTGGCCTGGAAGGCCTGGGCCGTCATCAACCGCTATCCGCGTCTCAATGCGCTGAACAACATGGTTTTGGGCCGGATCGGCAACCACATGCCCCGGCTGGGGCCGCTGGCCGCCTGGACCACCGGGCGCACGGCACCGCGCTTCGCCCCCAAAAGCCTGCACCAACTTGCCGACCAGGAGGGACTGCCCCGTGATTAATGCCACCCGCGAAAAAATCCTGTCACGCCTGAAAACAGCCATCGGGGACACCCCGCCGGCACCGCCGACCGCGTGCATGCCCATCGCCACGTTCTCGGCCGAGGAAAAAATCCAGAAGCTCAAAGGACTGATGGAGACGATGCGCACCGAGGTGCACGTGGTCAGCAGCGCCGACTGGGGGGCGCAACTCCGCGAAGTCCTCGCCACACGCAAACTCAAGACCCTGCTCTACGCTCCCGATACCTGGCTGGCACCGGCCATGGATCAGGTCTGGGCCGACGATGCCGCCGGACTGCCCGAGCGCGTTGCCTTCGACCGTTCCGTCGAGGACCTGAAGGAAACCCTGTTCGAAGTCGATGCCGGCATCACGACGACCTGCGGCGCCATCGCCGAAACCGGCGCCGTCGTCCTGTGGCCCGATGCCAGCGAACCCCGCACGCTGTCGCTGGTGCCGCCGGTGCACATCGCCGTGCTCAAGGCCGACCAGATCTTCAACAGCTTCTGCGAAATCATCCAGGCCCAGAACTGGACGGCAGGGATGCCGACCAACGCCCTTCTGATTTCCGGTCCCTCCAAGACGGCCGACATCGAGATGACCCTGGCCTTCGGCGTTCATGGGCCCAAAGAGCTGATCGTTCTGATCGTGACCGACTGAAAGATGGCGCCTTTCAGTGGGCAGGGGAAGAAGGAGAAGTCAGGAGTCAGGGGTCAGGAGTCAGAATAAAAGCGGATCAGATATACGCTGGCTTGTCATAAAAAAGATAAAGCCGAAAGCTTGACATACTGGTGATGTATGGCTCCTGACGCCTGGGTGCTGATTTCCTGTCACCTGACACCCGTAGCCTGAAACTTTAAACCACCGCTCAAGCCGTTCTCCCTGGCACCGCCACCAACGTCTGCGGCCATAAAGACCGATCGCTTTAATTCTGGAGGATTGAGACTGAGTTTTCGGGTTTCATTGTCCAGCTGTCGGATTTCAATGGGCAGGAGAAGAAGCAGAAGTCAGAAGTCAGGAGTCTGCAGTCAGAATAAAAGCGGAGCCGATATGCGCCGGCTTAAAATAAAAAAGATAAAGCCGCAGGCCCGACATCCTACTGAATTCTGGCTCCTGACGCCTGGATTCTGATTTCATGCCACCTGAAATCTGACACCGGCCCCCCCGAAAAAACCGCTGTCCTCTCCCCTCTCATAAACCCCGGCACGCACAGCGGCCAACCGCAGGGCTCAGTTCTTGTCTTGAACCATGTCGGGTTTGTCCCGCAGTTCCCGGGGCAGGGTCTCGTCGAAAAGGGTGAGCAGGTGCAGCGTCTGTTCGCTGATCTTGAGGCAGGCGTTGGTCAGCCCGTAGTAGAGAATGCTCAGACGGGTCTTGGACACCCCGGAGCGGATACGCTCGATCTGAGCCTGGTCGAAATCTTCGAGCATGTCCTTGAGTTCCACGTAGGGGGTGGCCACTTCACCGTAGCTGAAGGCCTCACGGTTAAGCAGGATGCGGGCGGTTTCGCCCAGAAGCGCTTCCAGGCATTTGCGCACCCGCTGAAGTTCTTTCTTCTGGGCCGGCAGCAGGCCGGAGTGCTGGTTGGAGGTGTGCACGTGGCAGCGCAGGATCAGATCCCGCAGACTTTCGGATATCTCCTGCAATGCCGAGATGACGTGGCTGTACTTATCGGCCGCCTTTACCTCTTCGTGCTGCAGCAGACGCATGGTCTTGAAGATGTTGGCCACGATGATGTTCGACCAGGCCTGGACCTTGCTCGTCTCCCGCCGCAGCCGTTTGAGCGGTTTGCGGTTCTCGGTCAGGATGCCATCGAAGCAGTCCGCCAGATAGCGGTTGACCACCTCAAGGAAACGTCCGCTGTGCTCAAAGCAGGTGCGCACGGCGAAATCGGCGTCGGATACCCGCTTGAGGTCCAGAAGTTCGAGTTCCTTCGCGGCTTTCTCCCGACGGCCGTGGATCTTGAAGTTGCGGAAGATGACATAGCCCGCCACCATCAGGAGGAGAAAGACCCCCGCGCCTTTGAAATACTTGATCACGAAAGCGAAGGTCAGCGAAACCGAGAAGGCCATCAGGGCGGTGAAAAACCACCCCCCGATCACCATCATGACGCCGGTCACCCGGTAAACCGCGCTTTCCAGCCCCCAGGCCCGGTCGGCCAGCGAGGTGCCCATAGCCACCATGAAGGTTACGTAGGTGGTGGACAGCGGCAGCTTCATGCTCGTGGCCCAGGAAACCAGGGCGCTGGCCACCATCAGGTTGACGCTGGCGCGCAGGAGGTCGAAGTCCGGGATCGTTCCGTCAAACCCGGGGGCGGGCTCGTAGTTCGCGGTGTCGAAGCGGCGCTTGATCCAGCGGTTGACGGCTGCGGGCGCTATCTGCCGACCAACTTCGGCAATGCGGCTGAACATGCGCACGACGACCCGCGACATCTGGGAGGAGTCGAACCGTTCCAGCCCCTCGTCCTGGCGGCCCAGGCTCACTTCGGTTTTCGTGACGGTGCGGGCCTTGCGCGACACCCACAGGGTGGCCACCATGATGCCGCCGGCCACCAGCAGAAAGATCGTGGGCGTCTGCACCGCCTTTTGCAGCGCGTCCATGGAGGCCGTCAGCGGGCTAGCGCTGGCCTTGGCCAGCATCATGGCGTGGAAGCCGGCCAGGGGGACGCCGATAAAATTGACCAGGTCGTTGGCGGCAAAGGCCATGGCCAGCGCGAAGGTGCCCACCAGAACGATCGGTTTGAGAATGTTGATGCGGGTCGCCATCGTCAGGGCCTGAAACAAGGCGGCAAAACAGAGAAAGCTGCCCCCCAGGATCGTCAGGGTGTGGGTCTTGATCCAGGCCACCGTTTCCGCCCCCATGAAGGAGGCGCCCTTGGAGCCCTTTATCAAGATGAAATAGACGATCATGGAAAGGGCCAGCCCGCCCCACAGGCCGCCGTAGCGTTTCAGGCGCTTTTCATAGTTGAAGGTGAACAGCAGCCGGGTGAGATACTGGGCCACGGCGCCGCAGACAAAGGCGATCCCCACCGACAGCAGGATGCCGGATATGATCGCCAGGGCTTTGCCGGTGTTGATGTAGTGGGCCAGGTCGAGAAGGCTCTGGCCACTCTCGAAGATTTTGAAAAGGGAAACGGCGATGGCCGCCCCTAAAAGTTCGAAAACAATCGAGACGGTGGTCGAAGTCGGAAAACCGAACGTGTTGAACAAGTCGAGCAGGACCACGTCGGTAAGCATCACCGCCAGAAAGATGGTGATCAGCTCGGGCATCAGAAACAGGCGCGGGTGGAAGATGCCCTTGCGGGCGACCTCCATCATGCCGCTCGAAAAAGTGACCCCCGCCAGAATCCCCAGGCTGGCCACGATCATGATCACATGTCGGGGCGCGACGCGCGATCCCACCGACGAATTCAGAAAATTCACGGCGTCGTTGCTGACACCCACCATCAGATCCATGATCGCAATGGCGAACAGGACCAGGACCGCGACGATATAGAGTTCCATTTGCCCCTCTGGCTGTATGATTGGAAATGGCCGCCCGCCCCATCGCCCGTGCGGATCTATCGAACGACCGTGCGGGGCAGCCGGATGAGCGGCCCGCATGTTAGCACAAATCAATTAAAATGTTAGCGTTTTGTTAGTCGGTGGGATTGGTCGAAGATTTTATAATGATTTCAAACAATCAAAAGATTTAATCGTATTTGGCGAACCACTGGCGGTCGGGTCCGCTTGGGCAGGCTTGGAGTGGCGATCATAATCCGGTCGTCAGACGGACGGGGCGCTCTCATAGGCACAGGTGATTTCATTCGCGGATCTCGCCTTGAACCCGCCGGGCACATCGAAAAAAAGCTCCTGCTCCTGGCGCGTCACAACCTTGAACCCGTAGTGGCGGTTGCGGTATTTCAGTGGCCCTTTGCGGGCCTCCCGGTCGCGAACGAAGAGCGTATGCCGTTCAAGACGCGCCCGCACACGGGCCTGCATGGCCGCAAGGAGGGCAGCATCGAACCGCGCGCCCATTCGGGTGAGCGCCGGTTCGATCTCATATCCAATGCTGCTGCGGCCGGCGGCAGCGGCCGCCAGGGTGGTGGTACCGGTACCCCAGAAGGGGTCGAGCACCGTGTCCCCCTTGATGGCGTACATCAGGATCAGCCGCAGGGCGAGCTCGGAGGGAAAGGCGGCCGAGCGGCCGCGCGGCTCATTCCCGCCGATCGCCTGCCCCGCCCCGCGGATATCCGTCCAGATATCGGAGAAAAATATATTGCGCTCTTCCCAGAAAATCGCGCTTTCCCGCCGCCGCTGCTGCTCCTCGGTCGAGAAGCGACGTTTGCCGCCCTTGCGCACGATCAGGATGAACTCGTGCTCCAGCGTCACGTAGGCCCCAGCCGGGAGCACCCCGGAGCCCATGAATTTGGTGGGGGCATTGGTGGGCTTGCGCCAGAGAATGGCGGGCAGGCAAGTGAATCCGATGCGCTGCAGAGACGCCAGGGTGCGCACGTGGTTGGCGTAGAGCCCGAACTCGCCGTTGAAGCTGCGCACCGCATCACCGATATTAATGCAGGCAAAACCGCCCGGGAGAAGGACCCGATGGATTTCCTGCCAGACCGGATCCAGGAGCGCGTGCATGCGTTCGAATCCCTCCCGCGGCCGCCCGCCAGCCAGCGCCGGGGCGATCCGCGCATCCTGGCGGCTGAAGACCCCGTCCCACATGGCGATCATCGGATAGGGCGGCGAGGTCACCACCAAGTGAACGCTCGCGTCGGCCACCGCTTCCATCCGGCGGGCATCCGCCTGGAATACCCGGTGGCGGGTCTCTAATTTGGTCGGCATCGAGATCTCCCTTGGCTTGCGAAAGGGCCATCGGTTCGGCGGCGTGGAAGCATCCCCGGCCTTATATCAGAAAAGCGCCGCCGGGGCATCCCCCGATCACCCGGCCTGCGAGAGGCGGCCGGGCCAGCCGGGCAAACACCCGGGCGCGGGGGCGCTCCGTCCGGCTCTTGATATCCCGGTGAGGCCCGGATGCGGTCTTGCAATTTATTCACGAAAAGTATAATAGAAGAATAACTGAATATATCTATTCTTATTTTCTCGCTTTCTCGCCTGGGCCTCGGGCATTCAAGCGTCCCGGGCCGCACCTCCGGCAAACCGGACGGCACTACGGTCAGGCGCCCGGCCGCCCCAGCCGGCGGGCCTTTCCGCCCACAGGGCATCAGGCTGGATATGCGCCGAGAACCATGAAAGGACGATATCGCCATGCGCAAAATCGCCGTTGCCATGGCCAAGGGAGGGGTCGGCAAGACAACCACGGCCGTCAACCTGGCCCACGGACTGGCAATGCAGGGAAATCGGGTCCTGTTGGTGGATTGCGACACCCAGGGACAGACCGCCAAGTTTCTGGGGATCGCCCCGTCCCAGGGGCTCTATGAATTCATCACCGGCAAGGACGCCCGGGGGCGGCCCGTGAAGCGCCAGGAGACCATCGCGGCGGCCCGCGAGAATCTCTGGCTGTTGAACGGCGGCATCGGGCTGGTGGAATTGAAACACTGGCTGGGCGAGCAGCCCCGGGAAGTGCGCCAGCGCGTGTTGGCCCAGGCGCTGGTGCCCCGGGACGGTGCTCTGGATTACCTCATTTTCGACTGCGCCCCGGGCTGGGACGTGCTGAGCGTCAACATCCTCATGGCCGCCAGCGAGGTCCTCTGCCCGGTGGCCTTGCAAGGCCCGGCGCTGGAGGGACTCAAGACCTTCTTCGGTTACCTGATGTCGGCCCAGCGGCTCAACGCGGCGCTGGAGCTGAAATACATCCTGCCGACGATGTACGACCGGCGCACCCGCCAGAGCGCGATCATTCACCGCAAACTGCAAAAGCTCTTCCGCAAGCAGATCTGCGACCCGATTCGCTATAATGTGCGCCTGTCGGAAGCCCCCACCCGCGGCCAGAGCATTTTCGAATACCGTCAGAAGGCGGCCGGCGCGGCGGATTACGCCCGGCTCGTCGGAAGGATAGCCAATGGCAAGCGACCCTAAAAAACCACCTGATTTTTTCGAACCATCGCCGCTGGACCCGATGCTGTCGGCCACGGGCGGCGGTGCCCCGGCAGCGGCGGCGCCCAAAAAGAAGGCCGGATTCTACCTTTCGCTCGACGTTCTCAACCGCTTCGAGCGCAAGTTCTACGAACTCAAGCTGGCCGGCGCCCCCGTGGGCACCAAGTCGGCCCTGCTCGAGGCCGCCCTCGAATTCGCGCTGGACGATCTGGACCGCAATCCCGAAAGCCGGGTGCTCAAGCGGGATTGAATCCGCTAGACATGGCGATGGGCGGTTCTATGCGCAGGGGTATGGATGCGTGGGGGGTGTCAGGCTTCGGCGATACGGGGCACGCGGTCGTCGCGGTAGAGTTGCCTCAGGGCATCGACCACGCGCGGGTCGAAGTGGGTGCCGGCGCGCTTTTCGATCATCGCCATGACGACGCTTTCATCCATCTTGCCGCGGTAGGAGCGTCCCGAAGCCATGGCATCGAAAACGTCCGCCACCGCCATGATGCGCGCCAGCAGCGGAATTTTGTCCCCCTTGAGCCCGGTCGGATAACCGGTGCCGTCGTAATGCTCGTGATGGTAGCGGATGATGTCCTTCTCGCGGTCCCAAAGCCCCAGCTGACCGATAATGTTGGCCCCGATCTGGGGATGCTCCTTGATCTTCTCGTACTCTTCCTCGGTCAGCCCACCGGACTTGAGCAGGATGTCGTCGCGGATCCCGATCTTGCCGATATCGTGCAGGTGCCCGGAAAAATGCAGCACGTCCAGCTCTTCGGGCGAACACTCGAGGACCTCCCCGATCAGCATCGACAGGCGGGCAACCCGTTCCGAATGCTGCCGGGTGTATCGATCCCGGGCCTCCAACGCGTTGACGAAGGCGTACAGGGTGGCGAACAGGTTCTGGTAGATATTTTCGTACAACGCCAGGTTTTCGATCGAACGGGCCGCGTTCAGCGTGATGTAGGACAGATAGTAGAGGTCGCGTTCACTGAAGCGCAGGCGGCCCTCGCAAATTGCGGCCGTGAGGACGCCGAACACGCGGTCGCGGATCTTCATGGGCACGAAAACGGCCGAGCGGATGGCCTCGGGCAATCGGCCATCATTGTTGTTTTCAGCCACCAGGAGCGGCAGGGCGTCACGGGTGACCTCGGCCACGAAGGCATCGCCATAGGGTGGTATATCGATTTCGGGCCGCGAGCCGTTGCCGGTCCGTGAAACCTCGAAGGGCTGCGTCACGAATTCGTTGACCACCAGAAAACGGGCCGTATCGGCGTGGGCGACCTCGAGAGCCATGTCGACGACGCGTTTGAAAACGTCGCTGGTGGACCCGATGGAGGTAAAATCGCTCATGATGCGATTGAGCAGATTGAGTTCTTCAACCTTGTAGACCAGCTCGCGGTTGAGCTTTTCAAGACGTGCCTTCTGCTCGACCTCCTTCTGCAGAAGGATGTTCTCGATGAACAGCCGCCGCTGCCGCAGCACCCGGCGCACGGCCAACTCCATCTGCTCCAGGTTGACGGGCTTGATCAGGAAGTCGACCACGCCGTTCTTGAGGGTGGCGATCGAGTTGTCCAGCGAAGGGTAGCCGGTCATCACGATGACCGGGATGGTGTTGTCGGTCTGATGGATGTATTCGGCCAGCGCCAGCCCGTCCATTTCGGGCATGTTGATATCGGTGAAACAGCAGTCCACGTGCTCCGAAGAGAGGAGCTGAACCGCTTCGCGCCCGTTGCGGGCCGTGAGCACGTCGTAGCCTTTGAACGCAAAGTACTCGCTGGCGATATCCAGGATGTTCTCTTCGTCGTCGACGAAGAGCAGCGTTTCTTTTTTATCGTCGGCATTCATGGTAGTGTCGCGCGGATTGGCACGTTAGTCCCCCGGAGGAAGGCCGCCGGGTGGCGTTCGGCCATCGGTCTTCAGAACGCCGGGGCTGGCCAACCGCAAACGCAATTATCGCCACAAAGCGGCTTTTAGTCAAGGCGATCTCCCGCCGGGCGAAAATCCCTTGCCGGCGCTGGACCGCTCGCGGAGCTGAAATGCAAATCCTCTTTCTGGAAGCCTTTTGCGGAGGGTCGCACCGTGCCTTTGCCGAGGGACTCCAGCGCCATTCGCGGCACACCATCGAACTGGTCACCCTGCCGGACCGCTTCTGGAAATGGCGGATGCGCGGTGCCGCCCTCGCTATGGCCCCGCGCCTTCCGCCCCTGGAGCGCTTCGACCTGATCATGGCCACCAACCTGATGAGCATGGCCGACTTAAAGGCCTTGCTGGCCCCCCAGAGCCTTCCCACGGTGGTATATTTCCATGAAAACCAGTTGACCTACCCGGTGGCCTCCGGGGATCGGCGCGATGTGCATTTCGGATTTACAGACATCACCACCGCCCTTGCCGCGGACGAGATCTGGTTCAACTCGCACAGTCACCGGGACGCCTTTGTGGCGGCCCTGCCCGCCTTCATCCGGCAGATGCCGGACGCGCGGCCCCATTGGATCACGGCCGCCATCGAAGGCCGCGCCAGCGTACTCTACCCCGGGTGTGAATTCCCAGCCTATTCCCCGCCCGACGCCTCTCCGGCAGCCCCGGAGCCCCCTCCGCTGATCATCTGGAACCATCGCTGGGAATTCGACAAGAACCCGGAGGCGTTCTTCGAGACCCTTTACACGCTGGCCGGCCAGGGGCGCGCATTCGAGGTGGCCGTGTTGGGGGAATGCTTCCAGGACCAGCCCAAATGTTTTCTGGCCGCCCGGGAGCGCCTGGGGGAACGGATCGTCCACTTCGGGTTTGCGGCCGCAAAAGACGACTACCACCGCTGGCTGCAGCGCGGCCACGTCGTCGTCAGCACCGCCTTGCAGGAGAATTTCGGGCTTGCCGTGGTGGAGGCCGTTCGCATGGGCTGCCTGCCGCTGCTGCCGCAGCGCCTATCCTATCCGGAAATCATCCCAGGCCGTTTTCACGATCTGTGCCTGTACACGGACCCGTCCGACCTGACGGCCCGGCTGGGGCATATCCTGGATCACCGCCACGCCTTTCAGAAAGAAACCGCCGGGCTTATGGCCGCCATGGGGCAATACGCCTGGAAGGTGCGCATCGCGGAATTCGACGCGCGCCTGGCGGCGGCCGCCGCGGCACCGCCGCGTGCGCCGCTCGCAAGCCCCCGCTGAACAGGCCGCCATCGGGCCGCCCCGAGCGAAGGCTTGGGATGAGCGCACCAGAAAGCGCTTGACCCCGCCATTCCCCGGGGATAATCTGCCGCTTCTGTTTTTGGGTAGCGACTATAGAAGAGCCATGGGAACCCTATCTTGATACGCGACGAGACCGTCAGCGCGCCAGCTGCCGAAAGGCCGCTGCGCATCGGCATCTTGAGCTACCGCAGCAACCCGCACTGCGGCGGACAGGGGGTCTACCTGCGGCATTTGAGCCGGGCGCTGCGCGACCTGGGCCACCGGGTGGAGGTGATCTCCGGGCCGCCGGACCCGCGACTCGACCCGGACGTGCGCGTCCACCGGCTGGCATCGCTCGATCTCTACGACCCGGCCGACCCCTTTCGCACGCCCCGCCCGCATGAGCTCGACGACCCCGCCAACCTGTACGAATGGGTCAACGTGTCCACCATGGGCTTTCCGGAGCCCTTTGTATTCGGGGCCCGGGCCTTTGCCTTCCTGAAAAGGCAGGCCCGGCGCTTCGATGTGCTCCACGACAACCAAAGCCTCTCCTACGGCGTCTGGGCCCTTAGCCGCCGCCTGCCGACCCTGGTCACAATCCACCACCCGATCACCCGGGACCGGGCCATCGCCGTCAAGGCCGAAAAGCGCTTCTGGAAAAAGCTCAAACAGCTGCGCTGGTACTCCTTTATCGGCATGCAGAAGCAGGTAGCCCGCCAGCTGCCCTGCATCCTGACGGTTTCCGACTGCGCCCGCCGCGACATCGCCGCCGATTTCGGGATCCCGGGCGAGCGTTTCCGGATCGTGCCCAACGGGATCGACACGGCCCGCTTTCACCCGCTGCCCGGAACGCCCCGCGAGCCCGGCCGCATCATCACGACCAACAGTGCGGACACACCGCTCAAAGGCCTGGCCTTTCTGCTGAAGGCAGTGGCCGCGGTGCACCGGCGGCGGGCCGTGAAACTGGTCGTGGTCGGCCAGCCCAAAAAAAACGGCCGCATCGTGCGCCTGATCCGCGATCTGGCCCTGGGCGATACGGTGCGTTTCACCGGGCGGATCAGCAATGACGCGTTCGTGCGCGAGTACGCCCGAGCCTCGATGGCCGTGGTTTCATCCCTTTACGAGGGCTTCGGCCTGCCGGCCGGCGAGGCCATGGCCTGCGGAGTCCCGGTGATCAGCACCACCGGGGGGGCCCTGCCCGAGGTGGTGGGGGATGCCGGTCTCCTGGTGCCGCCCGAGAACCACGAAGCCCTGGCCGCGGCCATCATGGAACTGCTCGACAATCCGGAGCGGGCGGCGGCACTCGGCCGGGCAGGTTACGTTCGGGTTCAGAAGAAATTCACCTGGCGGCGGGCCGCGGAAAAAACCGTGGCCGCTTACTACGAGGTGATTCGTGATCACCGCTGATCTCGATCGGGCCGGCCTGCGAAACGGCCAGAAGGTGCTCGACATCGGCTGCGGCAACGGGCGGCACACGGCGGCAGCCTACGGCCGCGAACGCGTCTTCGCCGTCGGAGCGGACCGCAACCCCGACGACCTGTGCGCGGCCCGCGACCGCCTCGAATTCCACGACCGTTTGAAGGCTCACGGCGGCGGCGCCTGGTGTCTGGCGGCCGCCGACGCCCTGGCGTTGCCCTTCCGCAGCCAAAGCTTCGATATCGTCATCGGCAGCGAGGTCCTGGAGCACATCCCCGACCACCACCGCGCGGTGCAAGAGATCGTACGCGTGCTGAAACCCGGCGGCACCCTGGTCGCCAGCGTGCCCCGCTGGTTCCCGGAAAAGATATGCTGGGCGCTTTCCCGGGAATACCACCAGGCCAACCAGGGCCACGTTCGCATCTACCGCACCGGGCCGCTTAGACGCATGATCGAAGCCAAGGGCGTCGTCTTTTTCCATCGCCACTGGGCCCACAGCCTGCACGCGCCCTACTGGTGGCTCAAATGCCTCCTGGGCCCCACCCGCACCGATGCCATAGCGGTCAACCTCTATCAGCGCTTCCTCACCTGGGACATCATGCAGCAACCGCGCCTCACCCGCCGTCTGGAGCACCTGCTCAACCCCATTCTGGGAAAGAGCGTCGTCCTCTATTTCCGCAAGCCGGCCTGACAGCTCGCATACCATCCACGGGCTGAAGACAAATCCTCGAAGTCACGGCAGAAAACCGGTCATTATTCCTAACTCCCCATGCTTGTTCAATTATTCGGTTGCGTCTCCATAAGTTATAGACTAAATTTTATTGATATCTCCCCTGCCGGCCCCGCCAACCGTCGCAATGACGAATGTCTCGATGAAATGCTGGATCAAAAGTGTCTCAAAATCATTGATCCCTATAATTATGCAGGTGCTGCATAATTACACTAATAAGCGCGTAAAGTAGAAAATGTTACAATGATGCAAATTCTAAATGAAAAGCACTACTACCTTTGAGATGCTGAATAATATGGATATCGATTAGATTCTGCCCATATCTTTAGTGACATTAAAAAGTGTCTCAAATAAAGCATTTCCGTCAAAAAATGGAAAACTAAATAATATAAATGTTGGGCCTCTAAAAACTAAAAATAGAAGATGGATATCAACAAGACAATCAGGGACAATTTCAAAAAATTATCACGTGGATTAATGCAACCGAACTATCCAGTTGCATATGAAGCTCATAAAATTTTATATGAAATCGGCCAGCCAGTTATCCCTATCCTTAAGGAAAAAATTTTTGATATTGAGTGGTCGAATTCAAAGTATAAAGAATTATCTGGTTATGTCTCGGGTCTATATTCATTACTCCATGATTTGGATGAAGATGAGGCACTTCGCATTTGCGAAAAAGTGATTTCAAATGGATGTCCCAAACATATAAAGTCAATTTTGAAATCAATTAACCAGTTTTCCGTTAAGAACTATAAAAGATACCATGTCAAAGGAATCGAAGTATTTGAACATATGCTTGTAGATGCTAAGTGCGATATTAGCCATTACTTAGATTCATGGATGAGCCAAATACCAGAAAATGATTTGGAATTTATCAGTCGGATATATGTTATAACTCGGGATGAAATAAACGCCTCTGGAACGTATACACCAATTCTAAACTCAATTGCTCTGCTATGGGAAAACTCGTACAAGGACAAATCGCTACTATTTAGGTTTTTTTCACGTGTAACAGAACTAGTTTTTTATCATGAAATCGGCCATCACAAACACAGGCATACTTTTGGGACCGATCCTGAGCAAGAAAAAGAGGCCGATAGATACGCCTTTGGAATTATGAGGAGGAAATATCCAATATTTTTTGGTTTTATAAAATTTCTTAGAATGATGGGATTGAAATCAAGCACAAACTACTACAGGTGGGGATTATAGACTTGAGCCCAACCTGTCACTGTACCGGACAGCAAGGGCCAAGCGGCCCTCGCTGCCGGTAAGCTTAGCCGTTATGGGCAAAATGATAATGAGAAGGCTACTAATTATATCCATAATTGCATCTTTCCATGTAGCCACATCGGTACATGCTGCTGAAAAAATTCCGAACTGGTTAAATTCGCTAATTGCCAAATTCAAATCAGAACAAGTAGGCGATCCTCCACGAGAGATTTGGCAGTATGAATATAAGGAAAAATTCGTTTATTATTTTCCAGAACAATGCTGTGATTTAGGAAGTGACTTGCTCAATGCCGATGGGATAAAAATCTGTTCACCAGATGGAGGATATGCAGGAGCAGGTGATGGTAAATGCATGGACTTCTTGTCGGAAAGAAAAAATGGCAGGCTGATCTGGAAGGACATACGAAAACCCACAAGTATGCGCCCATAACAAGGCGCTGAAAATCCGACGGGAAAACGCTAGCACGTTTTCCGCGTCTCAGCTAAGTCGTTAAGGCTGTAGATAAACTTTTTTAAAATACATCATTACTGTGTTAAAGCCACACTAGCCTTCCTAAATCCTTCCAGTTCTTCAAGATGAGCATTGAGTGGCCAACTATAAAAAATACTCCCGGAATCAGGAAAAGTTTATACCGATCTCATTTGAAGAGTCGCTTATCCCCGGTACATTTAAGCATGCCCTGGATCATTTGATCGACCATTGCGTCGACACCTCCGTGTTCGATCGTGGTTTTCAAAACGACGATACTTGAATTCTGATCTCGCAAGATTATTTTCCTACCGCATGCATGTTGCATGAACGTGAGCGAAAAAGCATCGAACAATATCTGGATAATTTGATGTTCCTTTTGACAAAAGCGAAAAACCAAATTTCGAAGGCGCAAATTGAGACATTGATAATGGTGCGGTGATCAAGCTCAACTAATAATGAATCGGGCCGCGAAATGGCGGTCGACAGTCCAATTCAGGCGTCATAAAAACCCACGACGGCAATGGATCTCATCATCGTCATCATAGCGACTGGCTTATACTCAGAGATGCTCCCCATCGCTCCTCTGCTATGGGGCTCAGCCTTGGGATTGTCGTTGTGGTATTTTTGTAGAAGACTTGCCCTTTCCGTTTACATTGCTATCGCAGCTGGTCTTTTTGTCATCGGCCTCTTTGCCGCTGAGCATGCGGAGCGCATATTTGCCCGGCAGGACGCCAGACCCATCGTGATCGATGAAATTTTGGGAATCTTTATCACGCTAACACCAGCTTCAAAATTACGACTGGGCTGGCTTTATGGGTTTCTGATCTTCATCATCTTGGATGGGATAAAACCGTTTCCGGCATCCTGGATCGATACCCATTGGCATGGCGGTTGGGGTATCATGATGGATGATTTAATTGCCGGTATCTATGCTTCTATCATTCTGTATACCGTAATATATTTCGTATCAAAAAAAAATGAACAGTCGTAATTGCCAAAGAGCAAAAAAATTGAATTGAGATTGGTTACACGCCAACTCTTGTGCGCGACTCTCACGTATTCAGCATTAAGACAGCGGTTAGCATCAGTATGAACGGGGCGACAAACAGGATTTTTTTTCAAGGGCGCATATGAAAGCAATCACACTCACCTACTCCGAAGATTTGATCAAGGAAACGGTTCGTGCCTACTGGTGGAAAAAAATTGGTTTTCTATTTATTTTCGCTCTGTTGGTTTTAACCGCCTTCCTCACCTATTTGCTTCTCAGAGGCGATCGTTCGTGGCTGGTGGGGGCGATCGGATGCATCGTTGTGCTGGGCGTTGCCGTCATTGTGGGAAGTTATTTGGTGTATTTAAGACATGCCAAATTGCGCTTTGAACGCATGGAGAAACCGGAAGCCACTCTGGAAATCGAGAACGATTCCTTCACGATATCCTCCGATTTCGGCGCGTCAACGATCAAATGGTCCACTATTGCTGAAGTTCAACAGACGTCCAACGCGTGGTTGGTGTATTTTTCCGAAACCGAAACAATGACGTTACCCCTAAAGACAATACCCCCGGACGCAAAGCGCTTTTTACGGACACAATTTAAAAAGCATCATATCAGATTGACTAAATAAGGCGAGCCATCGGGTGCCGCGAATCCTGCGCCACCGGTCGGCTTACCGCTAGACCAGGAAAGCAGGCTGCCATGAGTATGATCGGCAATCTCACCCGCATTCCCGAAGCAGTTCGGGTTGCGCTCCGCAATAACCCTGATGCGATCTATGGATTGCTCTATCCGGAATTCGTCGAACCGACCGCAACCCAACCAGGGTTTTTCGCGCGACTGCTGGGCCGCCAGCCCAAAGAGAGGGCGATGCCGCCAGAGCCCCTTCACCGTCTTGCCGATACGGATACGATCGACCTGGACAAGGCCTGGCATGCACTTCATTTTCTGTTTACGGGATCGGATTGGGAAGGCGCGTTTCCCCAGGGGTTTTTAGTTGCATGCGGCGAACCGGTCGGTGATGTCGACGTCGGGTACGGCCCTGCAAGGGCATTCACTTCCGATCAGGTCAAGGCCCTAGCCGAATATTTGGCCGGGCTGGATCGCGACGAATTGAAGCATCGATTCGATCCGGAAAAGATGCATGCAATGGAGATATACCCAAGTATATGGAAAGATAATGAACATCTCTACGATGTATGGGGTTATATCGAGGGCGGCCTGGAAGAGGTCACACGGTTCGTCCGCGAAACCGCCGAAAGGGACATGGCGCTCCTGATTTACATCAACTAGCGTCTGAAAGGGAGCAACCGACCTGCCGGCTGGGCGCCCGCACCGCAGGGCCCACCGCTTTGAAGCGCCGGAATGTCAGTATTCAATTGCCAGAAAAAAATCCGGGTTCCCACGTTTATTGACGATCCTTTACTGGGTCGCAAAATTTCGCCGTTGTCGATCACCTGCCGTTTTATCCACCCACCCCTGGGCCTGTTTACCGACCACATCCTCGTTGACGGCGATGTCTTCGTTTATCAACCATCGAAATTCTCAATCCGGGCAGCAACATCCTAACGCCTGGACAGCATTGAAAGTCTCCTCGTGCGCAAGGTCAAACGGTCCTGCTGGTCAAAAGACCACAAACTGATTCCCTTCGGGGTTATGGGGACCGAAGTGGAACTCTATTTGATTGACCATCAAGGTCAGCGCCAAGTGCTCATACCAACGTTTGTCATCGATGCAGCTGAACGCGGACAAAACGATTGGGAGCGGTTCCCGTCTGAATTGTCTGCATCGACCGGGCTTGCAATCGAAGAGGAGATGGATGGCTGAAGAACGTTTAATCGCCTGGGAATTTGGGTTTCATCACGGATGGAATTTGTTCGGCGACAGTGGCTCTAGTAATCAAGGCCTTGCGGATGCCGTGCCGGGCAGCCCCGCACGGGCACGGTAAAAAGTCAATCCGCTATGACTTATGGTCGGGTGTGCGGCGCTTCAGAATTGCCAACGTCTTCACACGCCCTGTCTCTTCAAACGCCCCCGAGGCCAGGGCCGTCTCATAAACCTGCCGCGGGGCTTGCCCCCCTTGGGCCGGGTCCATGAAAATATCGTGGATCAGAAGATAGCCGCCGGGGACAATATGAGCGGACCAGGCCGCATAGTCGCCCAAGGCCGCTTCGAAGCTGTGTCCTCCGTCAATGAACACGAAGCTCAGCGGGGTGCCCCACTGGCTGGCGGCGATCACCGAAGGGCTTACGATGGGAATCACCGTATCCTCCAGGCCGCCCCGTTCGATCGTTTTCCGAAAGACATTGAGCGTGTCGATTTTCCCGGTGGCCGGGTCGATCAGGTCCGGATCGCAGTATTCTTCCCCGGGCTGATGCTCCTCCGAGCCCCGGTGGTGATCGATGGAGAAAAGCACGCTTCCAGCCGCCTTCAAACCGGCGCCCAAATACAGGGCCGACTTGCCGCAATAACTGCCAATCTCAAGCCCCGGCCCCAGCCGCCCGGCCTCTCGCGCGATCTCGAAGAGCTTCATCCCCTCGCCTTCGTCCAGAAACCCCTTGGTCCGGTCTATCAGCGCCTTGTCGATCATGGTTTTCATTCGCTGTGAGATGGATGCTGCCTGTGACCCGGTGCGGATGGAATTCGGTCAGCGCAGAGAAAAGTACCGAAAAACCATCTATCTGACCAACTTAAAACCCTATTGGGATTCGACGGTGTGAATCCCCATTGTATCTCGCCGAGCATCGGGATTATGGATGGGAAAAGAGCGTCGGCCTGTTTGAGCGAAGCGCCTTCCGACGCTCGCCGGCCATAATCCCGACGCGCAGGAGTAAGCGAGGCACAGGCGTCTTCTTTTGGTTACTTTTCTGCCGGCTCCGTAAATAGTCCGATATCGGCGTTAGGCTTCAAACCTCGTCATTGCAGCGTACCGTGTGTAGGCTTCATTCCTCGGACTTCGCAAGCCTTGATCTCGAACTCTTTTCGGAACCGTCCGGAAGATGACTTCTTACGCGTCCATCTTTTCTTAAACGCTAAAGAAAAGTAACGACCAAGTGCCCCTACCCCATATCCTCATAATTGCGCACCAGCACTTCGCGCGGCTTGGCTCCGTCGGCCGGGCCGATGATCCCCTCGCGCTCCATGGTCTCGATGATCCGGGCCGCCCGGTTGTAGCCGATGCGCAGGTGGCGCTGAACCATGGAGATCGAGGCCTGGCCCTGCTGAGTCACCAGGGCCACGGCGTCATCGTAGCGCTCGTCGTATTCGGTCTCCTCGTCGGCGCCGGCCTCGCCCGCGGGCGCCGCCTCGGTGACGGCCTCGTTGTACTCGGGCGTCCCCTGGGCTTTAAGGAATTCGGTGATGCGGTTGAGTTCGGTCTCGGAGATATAGGCCCCGTGGATGCGCTGCAGCTTGCCCGCCCCGGGGGGCATGAAAAGCATGTCGCCCTTGCCGAGCAGGGTTTCGGCCCCGTTGGTGTCCAGAATGGTGCGCGAGTCCGTCTTGGAGGACACCTGGAAGCTCAACCGGGTGGGAAAATTGGCTTTGATGATGCCGGTGAGCACGTCCACCGAGGGACGCTGGGTCGCCAGTATCAGGTGAATGCCGGCCGCACGCGCCATCTGGGCCAGGCGGGTCAGGGCCACCTCGACGTCGCGGGAGGCCACCATCATGAGGTCGGCCAACTCATCGATGATGATGACGATCAGCGGCAGCGGCTCGGGGGGTTTTTCCTCCACCCCCCCCTCCTGCGCGGCGGGCTTGGTTTTCTTCTTGGCCGCCTTGATGACTTTCTGGTTGTACTGGGCCAGGTTGCGGACCTTTATCTCCGAAAGCAATTCGTAGCGCCGCTCCATTTCGCGAACCGCCCAGAAGAGCGCGTTGGTGGCTTTCTTGACGTCGGTCACCACCGGCGTGATCAGGTGGGGAATACCGTCGTACATGGTCAGTTCGATCCGCTTGGGGTCCACCATGATCAGTTTGACCTCACCGGGCAGGGCCTTGTAGAGAAAGCTGCAAATCATGGTGTTCAGGGCGACGCTCTTGCCCGCCCCGGTGGCCCCGGCAATGAGCAGGTGCGGCATCTTCTCCAACTCGGCCACCACCGGGTTGCCGATAATGTCCTTGCCCAGGCAGATCGTCAACTTGGAGAGGTTGCTCTCGAAGGCCGGGGAGACGGCCACTTCTTTGAAACGCACCGTCTCGCGGTCCTGGTTGGGAATCTCGATGCCAATCACGGCCTTGCCCGGGATGGGCGCCACGATGCGCACGCTGGTGGCCCGCAGGGTCAGGGCTAGATCGTCGGACAACCCCGTGATCTTATTGATTTTGACGCCCGGGGCCGGCGCGTATTCGAAGGTCGTGATCACCGGGCCGGGCGAGACGGCCACCACGTTGCCCCGCACGTTGAAATCCTCCAGCTTCTTTTCCAGCAACCGTGAGAGCATGCGCAGGTTCTCGTCGTCGGCCGAGACCTTGGAGGGTTCGGGCTCGTCCAGAAACGAGATGGGCGGAAGCTGAAATTCGCCTTCCTTTTTTTCAAACGCGAAGACATCCTGCTTGGGGCGGGCCGCCGGTTTCATCACTTTTTTCTTAGGGGCCTTGATCTTGATCTCGGGCGTGGGGGCGGTTGAGGTCTTGACCCGGGTGTTGCGCTTCCGGGCTTTCAGGCGCCGCTCGCGACGCTTGAGATAAATGGTCTTGATGCGGTCGCCGACTCGGTTGACCAGCGCCCAGCAGCGATCGCTGAAACTTAAAAGCGAGAAGCCCGTCATGAGGATGAAGCCCACCAGCCAGAGCAGCGCCAGGATGATGAAGGCGCCGGTCGCGTTGGTGTAGCGCGCCAGAAACGACTGCAGGGCAATGCCGATCAGACCGCCGGAGGTGAAGCGGTGGCCGAACAGGATATAGTCCTCATGGCGGAAGGCCAGCAGCGCACCGGTCATCAAAATCAGCAGGACCCCGCCCAACAGAGCGAGTCCAAGGGTTTTGCTATCGCGGCTGCCGAAGAACTGGATGCTCAGAAAAAGCAGGAGGACCGGCACCCAGAAAGCGCCCAGGCCGAAGAGGCCGATGAGAATGCCCGCCAGGTACGCGCCCACCATGCCGAAAAGGTTGTGGATGGGCTCACCTGAGGTGGCATTGTTCACGGAGGGGTCCTGAGGGTGATATGATACCAGGCTGACCAGCGTGAACACCAGCAGAAAGAACAGCAGAATACCGATTATCTCTTTTCGCATCGCTCTGTCAGTACCCATGGCCGGCGCCTGTCGTGGCGGCCGCTAACGCATCTGCTCGGCACGCGGCTTCAGACCTCGATGATGATCGGCAGGATTACCGGGCGCCGTGCAATCGTGAAGAAGAAATACTGTTTGAGCACGCGCTTCAGTTTGGCGCGAATCCTGTCGGCACGGTCGGGTTTATCCGGGCTGACGTCTTCCACGACCTCCAGCACGACGCAGACCGCATCGTCCAGAAGATGCCCGGTTTCCAATTCGAAGACAAACCCGCGGGAGAACATCTCCGGCCCGTGCACGATGGTTCCCGTATCCTCGTCCAGGGCCATGATAACCACCACGAGGCCGTGCTCGGAAAGATTGCGCCGCTCCTTGAGCACGCTGCGGCCGACATCACCGATGCCCTTGCCGTCGATCAGCACGCGTCCGGTCGCGATGCGCTCCTGCAGCCGGCCGCCCTGCCCGTTGAAGACCACCACCTGGCCGTTCTCGGCCAGCAGCACCCGCTCCGACGGGATGCCGATCCCCTGCGCCAGACGCGAATGCAGGGTGAGATGGCGGTACTCGCCGTGAACGGGCATGAAAAACCGCGGTTTGGTCAAATTGATCATCAGCTTGAGCTCTTCGCGGAAACCGTGGCCTGATACGTGAATATCCGATATCTTCTCGTAGATCACGTCGGCGCCCTGACGGTAGAGCCGGTTGATGATGCCGGCGATGGCGCGCTCGTTGCCGGGGATGAACTTGGAGGAGAGGATGACCGTGTCCTCCTTGCGGATCTTGATATGCTTGTGCGTGCCGGCGGCCATGCGGGCCAGCACGGACATGGGCTCTCCCTGGCTGCCGGTGGTCACCAGGATGATCTCATCGTCCGGGTAATAACCGATGTCGTCGACGTCCAGTTCCATGTCGGGCGGGATGTCGATGTAGCCCAGTTCCTTGGCCAGGCGGACCGCCACTTCGATGCTGCGCCCGTTGAAAACGATCTTTTTGCGGCGGGCGCGGGCAATGTTGACGATCTGCTGAATGCGGGTGATGTTGGAGGCGAACAGGGCGATGATGATCCGTCCGTTGCGCCCTTCGGTCACCCGCGCCAGGGCGGCCCCGATCTGTTCGGCCGAAATCGTATACCCTTCTTTCTCGACATTGGTGGAATCCGAGAGCAGGGCCAGGGTGCCCTTGTCGCCATACATGGCGAAGCGGTTGACGTCCGTGGCCATGCCGTCGGTGTTGTTGTGACTGATCTTGAAATCGCCGGTGTGAATGATCACCCCCAGCGGGGTTTCGATCGCCAGGCCGACGCCGTCCACCACCGAATGCCGCACCCGGATGAATTCCAGTTCGAAATCCCCCAGCTTGATGCGCCCCCCGGCCTTGATCTCGTGCAGGCGGGCCGTCTGGGCCAGGCCGTGTTCCTCCAGCTTGTTGCGGACCACCCCCAGCGTGAATGGCGTGCCGAACACCGGCACGTTGACGATCCGCAGCAGAAAGGGCAGCGCCCCGATGTGATCCTCGTGGGCATGGGTCAGCACGACCGCCGCCACCTTGGAGCGGTTGGCCTGGATGTAGCTCATGTCCGGAATGACATAGTCCACCCCCAGCATATAGTCCTCGGGGAACATCAGGCCGCAGTCCACGATGAAGAGGGTGTCGTTGTATTCGAACACCATCATGTTGAGGCCGATTTCACCCAGACCGCCGAGGGGTATGATTTTGAGCATGGCTTGCGTACTAGACATGGATTGCGAGTTTTTCCAGAATGGCGTCGATGACCTTGATAAGCCAGTCGCGCTGGCGATCGTCGGCATAGACAATGCAGTCGCAGCGGACCCGCGAAGCCGTTCGCACCAGCAGCTCGCAGGAAAGCCGCTCCGGTTCGAGCTCCACCGAAAAATAGTGCGGGTGGCACTCCGTGTGCGACCGCTGGGTCGCGGACAGGATATCCGCTTCCAGCGGAATCCAGTACAGCCCATCCAAACCGGATGAGGAGAAATGGGATTGGAAGTACTTCTGAAGCGCCTCGAAATCCTGATAGCGCAACTCATCGACGACGTATTGTTTCATGACCGCGGAACCTACCATATAATAGCTAACCACACAAGATCATGGCAAAACAGATCCATCCCCCGAACCGGCGGACAAATGCGGGCCCAAGCCCTGGGAAACCGCCTCAATCCGACTGTATGCCGTTCGCTGCGATCGAGCCCCGAGGGGTATGACCGGTGTTCCATCGACCCGCCGGTGCTTTTTTTTTCAGCTCGCCGGTCAGCGCCGTGGGCGCCGGTGACTAGATCTTATTATTCAAAATTCTGAACACACCGCTGAAACGCCGTCCGATAAAGCGGTTATCCTCCCCCGGACCGCCGGTTGACAAAGCGTCGCACGATATTAAAGTAAACACTGTACAGGTAGCCTGCTTCTCTTAACGATCCGATAAGTATACAGATACCTAATCAATTCTCTTTGTTTCAGTGACCGGACCGACTGAGGGTTGTTTCCGCAATGTCAGCCCGCCCTAAAACGGTTTCGGTGACAGCTGCACCGGCTTTATTCCCATTTGGCCAGCTTCGGCTGATAATCGGCGTTCACACGCCATTGAAACTAAACCCAATCATTTGACGAGGTGCGCTTATGAATCGATCCATCCCGTTCGTCGGCCTGGTATTGTCGGTCATGCTTGTGATGGCCGGCTGCTCCACCCCGCAACCCATGACCAGCTTTACGCCCCAAGATTTCGACGCCCAAATGCGATCCGGCAAATACGAGCCCAAGGTCGACAATTTCATCGTCGTTTTCGATGCATCCTCTTCGATGAATGAATCCTACGAAGGATCGGTGCACGCGGGTCACTCCAAATTCGACGTGGCCAAGGACCTGGTCCACCGCATGAACGTCACCATGCCGGCCCTGCCCATCCAAGGCGGAATGACAGCGTTCGGATTAGATCCCAACGTATCCAAGAATCCCGCCACCGTGGTCTACGGGCCGACCGGTTACACGCAGGCCGGTCTTGAGGAGGGATTGAGCGCCATCAGTATGCCGGGCGGCACGACCCCACTGGGACTGGGGCTCACCAGCGCCGGGGAGATGCTGAAGGATGCCCGCGGTGACGTGGCCGTGATTCTGTTCAGCGACGGTAAGGAAAACACCACCACCACGCCGGCGATCGAGGCGGCGGAAGCGCTGAAGCAGCAGTTCGGTCCCAACTTGTGTCTGCACACCGTATTCGTGGGCAACACCGACCAGGGGCGTCAATTGATGTCCGACCTGGCGGGGGCCACCGATTGCGGCATCGCCGCCAGCGCCGACGGGATCGCCAGCAGCCAGGGGATGGCCGATTTCGTCGAGAAGGTCTTCTTGGCCGCCGCCGCACCCAAACCCAAACCCGCCCCCAAACCGGCCGCGTTGCCGCAGCCCAAGATCACCTGGATCCTGAGCGGGGTGAATTTCGATCTCGACAGTGACGTCGTCCGCCCGGACGCCAAAGAGATCCTGAAGAGCGACATCAAGATCCTGCGCGAAAACCCGCAGATCCGGGTCGAAATCCAGGGGCACACCTGCGACCTGGGCGCGGCCGAATACAACCGCGACCTCTCGGACCGGCGTGCCAAATCGATCCAGGCGTATCTGGTCAGCCAGGGGATCGATGAGAATCGCCTGACGGCCCGCGGCTACGGGGAGGATCGCCCCCGCTTCCCGAACGATGGCGAGGCAAACCGAAGTAAAAACCGTCGCGTGGAGCTGGTGCCGCTGGACTAACATCGTCCACCGACGCCCACAAACAATGAATGCCGGTCGCGCGGCGCGCCGGCATTCTTGGTCGCGGCTTTACACAAAAAAAAGCGGGCGCCTCGGCGCCCGCCAATTAAAAACCCCGGGACCATCCGGAACCGGGGTTTAAAAACGCATGGGATCGGCCATCAAGTCTCTTCGATGGTGATCGCGTCGGGCTCACAGACTTCGATGCAGCTCTCGCAGCCCAGGCATTCTTCTGCATTCAC